>Ga0075418_10008735_pt1 | contig 11363 bp, 12 predicted proteins | sample SoiMetdeltSBSDD2_FD_81776 | JGI IMG/M metagenome (GOLD analysis project Ga0075418, IMG submission 81776) | Bulk soil microbial communities from a Populus tree surrounding site in Tennessee, USA - Soil MetaG P. deltoides SBSDD2 | ecosystem: Environmental > Terrestrial > Soil > Tree plantation...
ACCACCAGGACACGGACGCCACGGCCGGCGAGAGCCCGCGCCGCGGCCAGCCCGACGATGCCGGCTCCGATCACGACCACGTCGTTCGTGGAGGCGCTGCGCACGTGCTCAAATTTATAACTCAGCGGGGCTTCTGCTATCCTCGGCAGCGTCAGGGGGTTTCGTGGCAAGCGAGGGCCAGCGCGTTCGCTGCGTCAATTGCCGCGTGGAGATCGTCGTCCCTCCGACCTATGCCCACGGCGACCACATCAAGTGCGGCGCGTGCGGAACGAAGCACAAGGTGGCCCGCGGTGATGCGCTTCGTCTGGTCCTGGCGGATGTCGGCCCCTTGAAGGACGCACTCCAGGCGAATGAGTTGATCATCGAGCGCCTGGAGGCGGAGCTGTACGCGGCACGGGCGAGCTTCGGCGTGGGCGTCAACGGCATCGGGATTGGGGTCGCCTATCTGCTCTGGCAGGTGGGCCTCGAGGCGAAGATGTTGACCCAGGACCTGTTCGTCAAGGCCATTGGCGTGGCCGTGCTCACCGGCGTCGCGCTCGAGCTGGCCAATTATCTCTTTCTCGCCAAGCGCCAGAAGCTGCGGCGGCTCGCGGGCGAGATCTCCGGGGCGCGCCAGGACAGCCGCGCCCTCGAGCAGAAGATCCGCGAAGCCTCGCGCGTCTAGCCGCTACTCCACCAGCCCCGCCTCGACCATGCCGATGACAGCCTTGTAGACGTAGTACGAGCAGCGCGGCACGTCGCGCTGCAGCTCGGTCATCGACGCCCCCTTCTTCATGCGCGCCCAGATCGCGACCGCGAGCTCGAGCGTCTCGGGATCGTCCCACTGGAGTTGCGCGGCCTTCTGCTTCCACACCTTGTTCGCTTCGGGGATGCGGGCCTGCAGCAGGGGCAACTCGTCCTGCAGGCGGACCGACTCCATGAGCAGCGAGATGCCGGGCATCGTGACCTCGGTCTGGACCTCCTCCTCGGTCACGTTCTTGCCGGTGAAGGAGAACTCGCCCTCGAGGGGCGACTGGAAGAGCTGGAAAACCGCGTCGTCGCCGGTGAGCTGCTTGAACCTCGCCCGCGAGATGTTGCCCTTGAAGAAGAAGATGTCTGCGAAGCGCGTCTTGCCGCCATCCTGGGTCACCACCAGCGAGCCCGTCTGATGTGAGCCGATCAGGGTCTGGATCACGGTCGCGAGGTCGAAGAACTTCAGGTTGCCCTGGAGCTGTTTGGTGCTGGCCCGGGGAACCTTCAGCGTGGTCGCTTCCAGGCGCTTGGCGAGGACCAGGCACAGGCCGCGCGGGAAGGCCGGCAGCGTGACCATCAGGTCCAGGAACACCTCCTTCTCGAGGACGAAGACCTCGGCTTTCTCGGGGCAGCGCACGGTCGCGCTGCGTGGCGAGCCGGTCAGCAGCGCGAGCTCGCCCAGCACCTCGCCGGTGCCGAGGTAGGCGACCGGGATGGGATCGGCGCCGTCGGCCTGAGCCGCCAGCACCTCGAGCGCGCCGCTCTTTACGATGTACAGCCGGTCACCCTGGTCGCCCTGCCGGAACACGATCGCGCCCGAGCCGAAGAAATCCAGCCGGCCCTGGGCGAGGATCGCCTTCAAAACCTCGTCGGGCTGGGACTCGAAGAGGTCGGAGCTCTTCAGGAAGGTTGGGTCGATCGCGGACATGGGCGCTCTCGCGGAGCCGCGATTATACAACCGCGTCCGGTTGCGGCTCGGCGGCGCTGTGCTAGTATGTGCCGCCTTTTCGGGGCATTAGAGCCCACGCCCGGCGCCGGCACGGGGGTTATCCGATGATCGAACGCGAAGCGCCAATCCGCATCTACAGCGAGATCCTGGCGAACACCTTGGGCGCCAAGATGGCGAAGGGCCGTCTCGTCCGCGTGTCGGACGATGGCTATTACGAGGTCCTCCTTGAGGCCTCGGGCAAGAACTACACCACCCTGCTCCCGATCGCCTCGACCGTCATCATGGCGGCCGATCCGGAGGAGGAGGTGGGCAGAATCGAGGTGGAGCGCTGAGCCGGGAGATCCGGGTCGTCCACATCGGCCTCGGGCCCATCGGCCAGAGCATCGCGCGACTCGCCCACGAGACAGACGGCTTCCGGGTCGTCGGCGCCGCCGACCTTTCGCCGGACAAGGCCGGCAAGGACCTCGGCAGCGTCCTGGGCCTGCCGAGGAAGCTGCGGCTGAAGGTCATGGGCGACGTGGGGAAGCTGCTGCGCAAGACAAGGGCCGACGTGGCGGTGCTGTCCACCGGCTCGTCGCTCCGCGACGTCAAGGGCCAGATCGCAGCCCTGATCAAGAAGGGCCTGCACGTGGTCTCGACCTGCGAGGAGCTGAGCTTCCCGGTTCCCGCACGTGCCGGCGCCTTCCGCGAGCTGGACGCGCTGGCACGCCGCAAGAGGGTCTCGGTGCTCGGCACGGGGGTGAACCCCGGCTACGCGATGGACGCCCTGGCGCTCTTTCTCACGGCGCCCTGCGCGCGAGTGAACCGCGTGTCCGTGACGAGGGTCGTCGACGCAGCGACGCGCCGCCTGCCGCTGCAGCGCAAGGTCGGGGCGGGTCTGAACCTCGCCCAGTTCCGCCGCGCCATCACCGAGGGAAGCGTCCGCCACGTGGGCCTGCCCGAGTCCGCGTACATGATCGCCGCGGGCCTGGGCTGGAAGCTCGACCGCGTGGACGAGACGCTGGAGGCCGCCATCGCGCCACGCGATCTCGATACGGAGTACCTGCGTGTCCCGGCGGGCAACGCCGCCGGCATCAAGCAGTCGGCGCGCGGCTACCGGCAGGACGAGCTGCTGGTCAGCCTCGACCTCCAGATGTACGTGGGCGCCGAGCAGCCGCGCGACCACGTCCTGATCGACGGCGTGCCGCCCATCGACATGACCATCACAGGCGGCATCGCCGGCGACGTCGCGACCGCCGCCATCGCGATCAACGCGATCCCCAAGCTGTTCGCGGCGCGGCCCGGCGTCGTGACGATGCGCGATCTTCCCCTCGTCCACGCGCTGTCGCCCCTCGAAGCGAAGGCGCTACCGCCCAAGAAGCGATAGCGTTCCGTCGTTCGGCGCGCTCAGCGCGAGTGGGTCTCGACGTACTCGCGCAGCCGCTTCTCGTCCTGCGGGTCGATGCCGACGAACTGCACGCCCACATGGAACCCCGCTCCACGCTCGGCCGGGTGAACATGCCTCACCTCGCCCTGGACCCACATGCGGTCGCCCTCCAGGTCGATCGCGAAGTCGTAGATCCCGCCCTTCTCCAGGGAGGCCGGCAGGACCAGGAGCGCCCCGCCCATGGACAGGTCGAGAAGCCGGACTGGCACCTGGGCGCGGACCTGGCCGCGAGCGAGCAGGCCGGTCACATCGCCCTCCGCCGCTCGTGATCGAGGAAGGACTGCAGCAGCGCCTGGTCCATGTCGTTCATGCTCTCGAAGTCCACGCCTACGAGCCAGGGCGGCTGCTCGTTGGGGCTCTGGGCCTGGAGGTGCACCACGCGCCCCCGCAGGTCCACCGAGGAGTGGGGCAGGCTCAGGGTGAGGTCGCACTGGGAGCCCATCGCCATCGGAACCTCCATCTCCAGGGAGGCGCCGGCCTCGGACAGCGCCACGATGCGGAATTCGGCGAGTACGGTGGCGCGGCCGACCATACGGCCGTCGATGCGCAGGCGCTGGTGCCGCCGCCTATCGCTCGGGTCCATGGGACGAGTGGGGCGATTGTAGGAGGCGTCCGCCGCGAGGTCAACGAGAGCGCCGTTATATACTGCCCTTCCTAGAACAGGGCATGAAGGGCTTCATCGAGGAGGGGGTGCTTCCCACGGTCCTCCGCGATCTCTACGTGGGACGCAAGACCGGCTTCCTTCACTTCAGCCGCGGCGGCGAGCGCCGTAGCGTCTACTTCGCCGGAGGCACCCTGCTCCATGGCGATACGAACGTCCGCGAGGAGCGCCTCGGCGAGACGCTGGTCCGTCAGGGACTTCTGACCGAAGCCGACCTGAAGCGCGCCACGGGTTTCATGCTGCGCGACAAGAAGCGGCTCGGCGCGGTGCTCGTGGAGTTGGGAGTGCTGGATGCCGACCGCCTCGACGACGCCTTGGCGGTACACGTCCGCGAGCTCCTGCTCCAGGTGCTGAACTGGTCGGAGGGCGAGTACGAGTTCGAGCCCAAGGAGGCCGCCGGCCTGGAGCCCGGCTTCGCGCTCAAGCTCTCCACGGGGGAGGTGATCCTCGAGGCGGTGCGCCGGATCGAGGACCGCGACGTGATCCGATACGCGATGGGCGACATCGATCGCGTTCTCGGCCTCTCGACGGACCCACTGCTCCGCTTCCAGAAGATCACGCTGTCGCCCGCCGACGGTTACATCCTGTCCCGCATCGACGGCACGCTGAGCGCGCGCGAGGTGATGCAGGTGATCCCCATGGTTCCCGAGGACACCATCAAGGGCCTGTTCGGCCTGCTGTGCACGGGCATCATCGAGTACCTGCCCCTGCCGCCGAAGACGCCGAGGCCCGAGTTCCGTCCAGCGTCGAATCCGATCACGCACGAGCCGTCCCGTGAGGCCGTCCCCGCTGCGCAGCCGCTGCCGGCTCCGCCGAGTGCGACGCCGGCTCCAGCGGCCGTCACTGCGCCGCCAGGTGTCTCTGCCCTCACACCCGAGCAGGAGGCGCGCCGCAAGGAGGTGGTCGAGACGTTCGAGGGGCTCGCCGTCAAGAATCACTTCGAGGCCCTGGGCATCCAGAGGGCGTCGGGCGAGGCGCAGGTCAAGGAGGCGTACTTCAAGCTGGCTCGTCGCTTCCACCCCGACACGCACCACGACCCGGCGTTGGCGGACCTGCGCGACAAGATCGAGGCGATCTTCATCCGACTGGGCGAGGCTTACGAAGTGCTCCGCGACCGCAATCGCCGTTCCGCATACGAGAGCGACCTGGTGGCGCGCCTGCCAAAGCAAGCCCACGTCAACGCCCCCGTCCGCGAGGCGGCTCCCGAGCCGGTCGATCCCGAGTTCGAAGCCAAGTCCGCCGAGGAGGCGCTCCGCCGCGCCGACAAGCTTTTCGGTCAGGAGAAGTACTGGGACTCCATCCAGCTGATCGAGCCCGCGCTGGCCAGCCTCAAGGGCAAGGTGCACCAGCGGGCGCGGGTGCTGCTCGCGCGCAACTATCTCAAGAACCCCAAGTGGTTGAAGCGAGCCGAGGAACAGCTCCTCGCGGTGGTCAGGGAGGACGCCTCCAACGTGGACGCGCACGTCCTGCTGGCCGGCATCTACAAGACCAGCGGGCTCAAGACACGGGCCTTCCACGAGTACCGGCGCGCCCTCGAGCTGAAGCCCGATCACGAGGAGGCCCGCGCCGCCATCATGGAGGTGCTTCCGGAAGAGTCGGGCGAGGAGGACAAGATGGGATCGGGCCTCTTGAAGAAGCTGTTCGGGAAGTCATGAAGCGCTCTTTGGCGCTGGTCGCGCTCGTCGCCCTGCCCGCTGCGGCGGACATCTACCATCTGTCCGACGGCGACCGCATCACCGGCAAGACCGTCTCGAAAGCGGGCAACCAGTACCGGGTGCAGACCGCGTACGGCCGCCTCACGATCCCGAAGGCCAAGGTCGTGAAGATCGTGAAGGACGACGGCAGCGAGGAGTTCGTCAACGTGCCCACCGGCGTCCCGAAGCCAGCCCCGACCCCCGCGCCGCTGCGGCTCGTCCTCATCGTCACCGGGGCGAGCTTCTGGCAGGCCTGGCCGGCCAAGGAGGTCGCCGCCGATCCCACGCTGCGGCTGCAGGTCAGCCTCGACGAGGAGACGCTGGCGACCTACATCGATGCCACGACGGATCCCGACATCCCGGGAGCCGTGGTCAACGCGTTCAGCTTCGAGCCGGGCATCTCCATCGACGCGATCGAAGGCGTGACGGCCCACGCTCCCGAGGCGCGCCCCGGGCGGATCTCCCTCAGCCTCGACGCTCCGGCCGAGCGCGCGGGAGAGAGAAGGATCCGCGTCGCCTACCAGATCAACGAAGCCAGCAAGGAGCAGCCGGCGTGGCGCGACGTCAGCGCGGCGTCGATCCACGCAAACCTGGAGCCGGATTCGACGAACTTCGTGCGCTTGCGCCAGGATCGGGGCCGCATGGAGTTCTCGGGTCTGACCAAGAAACGGATGAAGAACGTCGAGACGTTCCGCATCGAGATGGGATTGGAGTAATCTCGATTCATGGAAGAGGCGAGGCTCGTCGAGCTGCTGCCGTCCGTGGGCCTGGCGATCGCGCTGGCGGCTTGCGCCGGCATACGGGCATGGCTACCGCTGCTGCTGGCGGGGGGGCTGGCCCGTTCGGGGTTCCTGAAGCTCGGCGACTCCTTCTCCTTCCTCGGCTCCGACAAGGCGCTCATCCTCTTCGGACTCGCGACGGTGCTGGAGATCGCGGCAGACAAGGTGCCCGCCCTCGACCACGCCCTGGATACCTTGTCCACGGTGCTGCGGCCGGCGGCCGGAGCGCTGCTCGCGGCCTCGGTCATCGGTCGCTTCGCCGACCCGCTGACGGCTCTGGCGCTCGGCGTCGCGGTGGGCGCGCCAGCTTCCCTCGTGCCTCACGCCGCGAAGTCGACGCTGCGCGTGGTGTCGTCCACGCTGACCGCGGGCCTCGCGAACCCGGTCATCAGCGTGATCGAGGACCTGCTCGCGGTCGTGATGTTCGTGCTCGCGGTGCTGGTGCCCGTCGCCGTCGTGCTGGTCCTGTTCGGAGTCGCGTTCCTCGTCGCGAGGCGCGTGTCCCAGCGCCCGTCCCCCGCTCGCGCCGCGTGAAGGCCGGCCTCCGGTCGGCCCTCGCGGCCCTCGTCGCAGCCTCCGGGCATGCGGCGGCGTTCGCCCAGGAGCCTCCGACGACGCGCCCGCCGGTCGTGATCGAGACGGAGGTGGACATCGTCTCGATCACGGCGGTGATCCACGACAAGGCTGGGCGCTTCGCGGCGGGGCTGGGGCCGAAGGACATCCACGTCTTCGAGGACGGTGTCGAGCAGCAGGTGACGATCTTCCGAGAGGCGCAGGGCGGCGAAGAGAAGATCCCGCTCTCGGTCGGTCTCGTGCTGGATGCGTCGGGGAGCATGGCCCAGAGCATGGGCTTCCTGAAGGAGGCGGCCTCGAGTTTCGTGGGCAAGCTGGAGGAGGTGGACGAGGCGCTGATCGTGCAGTTCAACGAGAGCGTCAAGGGCAGCGCCGAGTTCACAGGGGACATCGACCGCCTCGACCAGTTCATAGAAGGCCTCCAGGCCTGGGGCGGCACCAGCCTCTACGACGCGATCCGCTACTCCCTCGACCGCATCAAGGACCGGCCCGGCCGCAAGGCCCTCATTGTCTTCTCGGACGGCGACGACACGACCAGCACGATCTCGGAGAGCGAGGTGGTCGACTATGCGCGCTCCGTCGAGGCGACGATCTACAGCGTCGGGATTCGGGGCGGCGGCCCCGGCGGAGGTGCCCCGCCCCGCGGCTTCCTCAGGAAGATCGCCGAGGAGACCGGCGGGCAGTATTTCTTCCCCGACAAGGTCGGAGAGCTGATCCGCGTGTTCGCGGCGATCTCCGCGGAGCTGCACCGCCACTACCTGCTCGCGTACTCGCCGAAGAAGGCGCCCGACGGGCTGTTCCGAAAGATCGAGGTGCGCTTGGACCGGAAGGACCTGGAGGTCCGCGTCCGAAAGGGCTACTTCGCGGTCAAGCGGCGCCGGCGCTGAAGCGCGACTCAGCGCTGCAACCCGCCAGCCGGGCCCGAGAGCGAGCCAACTCTAGGATGGGCACAGAGTCTTGGCGCGTTCTCGCGCTCCGCGTCTTTCCGTTCGTCCTCCCGTCCTCTGTGTTCCCGGCTGGGGTAGCGGGGTTGTAGGACTCACAACTTGGCGAGGTCGGCCAGGGCAGCGCCCCGCCGATGGCAGTGAAGAACCATGCGACCCAGCCCGCGGCGAGCAACGCGGGGGAATGGGCCGTGATGTCTGCGGCCCTCTCCTTCTCCGCGCTTTCGGATGCTCCGTGGCTCACGTTACAGGAGGTACAATCGAAGGCTCGCATGCCCGAGATCACGATCCAGAGCAACGACGGCGCCTCGCATCGCTTCCCCCTCAACAAAGACCGCGTCACGATCGGCCGCTCGCGGGAGAACGACATCTTCCTGCCCGACCAGTGGCTCTCGCGCCACCACGCCGAGATCCACCGCGACGGCGAGGGCTTCTCCCTCAAGGACCTGGGCAGCAAGAACGGCACGCTCCTGAACGGCGCGCGCATCGCGGCCCAGGAGCGCCTGCGCACCGGCGACGTCATCACGCTGGGCGAGCACACACTGACCTTCCATGCCCTCTCGGTCGACGAGCCGGAGGAGTTCGAGCCCGTGGGCACGCGCGTGTTCTCGGCGCGCGAGCTGAGCGACGTCAAGACCAAGCCGGTGGTCGACCCGCACGACCTGGTGCGGCAGAACCGGCTCCTCCAGATCCTGAGCAGCGCCGCGGAAAGTCTGCTCGAGCACAAGCCGCTGCCCGAGCTGTTCGATCGCGTCCTGCAGCTTCTGTTCGACGCCGTGCCGGCCGAGCGCGCCGCGATCCTGCTCCTGGAGGGACCGAACCGACTGCCGGTGATCAAGGCCTCCCGCAGCCGCATCGGCAGCCCCATCCAGCGCGTGAGCCGGTCCATCGCGCGGCGTGCCATCGAGCAGCGCGTCTCCCTGATCCTCCCCAACCTGCTCGAGGACGCCGCGTTCCGCACCCAGGACAGCATCCTGTCCAGCGGGATCCGCTCGGCACTGTGCGCCCCGCTCTGGTACGCCGGTGGTGAGATCGTGGACCGCGACCCCATCGGCCTCGTCTACCTCGACTCGCTGCAGCGTTCCCACTCGTTCTCCGAGGAGGATCTGCGCGTCGTGACGGCGCTCGCGAACGTCGCCGCCGCCAAGATCGAGAACTCGCGCCTGCTCGAGGAGAGCCTGGAGAAGCGCCAGCTCGAGGACGAGATGCGCAAGGCCGCCGAGATCCAAAGGCGTCTGCTGCCGTCGGTGGCGCCGACGGTCGAAGGCTTCGAGATCTGCGGCTCCAACCGCCCCTGCCGCACCGTCGGCGGCGACTACTACGACTTCACCTACGAAGCCGGCAAGCTGCATCTCGCGCTGGGCGACGTGTCGGGCAAGGGGACCAGTGCGGCGCTGCTGATGACCGTCCTGCGCGCGGCGGTGCGGGCGCACTGGACGGAGTTCGAGCCCGCCGACGCGATGGCCCGCATCAACCGCACGGTGTGCCAGAACGTCACCGAGGGGAAGTACGTCACGTTCTTCATGGCGCGTCTCGATCCCACGACCGGCCAGCTCACGTACGTCAACGCCGGCCAGAACCCTCCGATCCTGGTACGCGCGTCGGAGCAGGTCCTTGAGCTGGACGAGGGCGGCATGGTCCTCGGTATGTTCGAATCAGTCCCCTACACCGCCGCCGTGATCGAGATGGCGAAGGGCGACGTGCTCGTGGTCTTCTCCGACGGGGTCAGCGAGACCTGGAATGGCAGCGAAGAGGAGTTCGGCGTGGCGCGGCTCGTTGAGGTCGTGATGCGCGGACGCACGCTGGGCGCGGCGGCGCTGGAAGCGGAGATCCTGCGCGCGCTCGAGGAGTACTCCTCGGGCGCGCGGAACATGGACGACCGCACGCTGATCGTCCTGAAACGCCTGGCTTGACCGCGCACCGCGCGTGCGCTCTACTTCGGGTCGATGGCGCTCGTCCGCCGGCAGTCGCGCACTCCGCTGTCGGAGCTCCTGCTGCTCCAGCGTGAGGTGAACCAGCTCTTCGAGCGGCTGGCCGAGGCCGAGCGCGCCGAGCGTCCGGTCGCCGCCGGGGGCTGGCAGCCGAGCGCCGACGTCTACGAGTGCTCCGGCAACCTGGTCGTGATCCTCGAATGTCCCGGACTCGGGCCCGATGCGCTGCGCATCAGCTGCCGGGACCAGACCCTCGTGGTCAGCGGCGAACGGCGGGCCCGCCGGCCCACCGCGGGCGCGGCCGCGTTTCTGTGCATGGAGCGGCCGCAGGGGCGCTTCAAGCGAGTCATCCCCCTCGACATCGCCGTCGATCTGCGCGACGCGCACGCCTCCCTGGAGCGTGGCCTGCTCACGATCACGCTGCCGCGCGTCAAAGACCGGCGCGGCCGGGAGGTCGTCATCCCCGTGGAGAGGCAAGCGTGAGCGAAGAACTCAGGAAGGACGACGAGCCGGTCAAGATACCGGAGGTCCTGCCGGTGCTGCCGCTGCGGGACATCGTGATCTTCCCGTTCATGATCGTGCCGCTCTACGTGAGCCGCGAGCGCTCCATCAAAGCCGTGGACCAGGCGCTCGCCGACCAGCGCATGATCCTGCTGGCCGCGCAGCGCGAGCAGGAGAAGGAGGACCCGGCGCCCGAGGACATCTACGGGGTGGGCACCGTCGCGATCATCATGCGCATGCTGAAGCTCCCCGACGGGCGCATCCGCGTGCTGGTTCAGGGCGTGGGACGCGCGCGCATCGCGTCCTTCGATGATGGCCTGCCCCACCTCCAGGCCCACATCGAGGCGATCACGGAGCCCGAGGTCAAGGAGAAGAGCCTGGAGATCGAAGCGCTGATGCGCAACGTCAAGGGCGCCCTCGAGAAATCCGCCAACCTGGGCAAGCCGATCTCCCCCGAGGTCATCGTCATCGCGAACAACATGGAGGAGGCGGGACGCCTCGCCGACCTCACGGCCAGCAACCTCGACCTCAAGGTGGAGGGCGCCCAGGAGATCCTCGAGGCGGCGGACCCGCTCGAACGCCTGCGCCGCGTCCACGACCTCATGACCAAGGAGCTCGAGGTCCTGACCATGCAGCAGGAGATCTCCTCGCAGGCCAAAGGGGAGATGGATCGCAGCCAGCGTGAGTTCTTCCTGCGCCAGCAGCTCAAGGCGATCCAGGGCGAGCTGGGCGAGGGCAACGAGCTGGCCGAGGAGATCGGCCAGCTGCGCGAGAAGGCCCACAAGGCCAAGATGCCGAAGCCGATCCTCGAGGAGGTCGAGCGCCAGCTCAAGAAGCTCGAGCGCATGCACCCCGAGTCCGCCGAGACCGCCACGCTGCGCAACTGGCTGGACTGGATGGTGACGCTCCCATTTGGCAAGCCGACCAAGGACACCCTCGATCTCGACGAGGCCCAAAGGATCCTCGACGAGGATCACTACGGCCTCGAGCGCGTCAAGGAGCGCATCGTCGAGTACCTCGCCGTGCGCAAGCTCAAGGAGAAGACCAAGGGCCCGCTGCTCTGCTTCGTGGGCCCGCCTGGCGTGGGCAAGACGAGCCTCGGGCGCTCGATCGCCCGCGCCCTGGGGCGGAAGTTCGTGCGGCTCTCCCTGGGCGGCGTGAAGGACGAGGCCG
>Ga0075418_10008736_pt1 | contig 11363 bp, 9 predicted proteins | sample SoiMetdeltSBSDD2_FD_81776 | JGI IMG/M metagenome (GOLD analysis project Ga0075418, IMG submission 81776) | Bulk soil microbial communities from a Populus tree surrounding site in Tennessee, USA - Soil MetaG P. deltoides SBSDD2 | ecosystem: Environmental > Terrestrial > Soil > Tree plantation...
GTTGACGTTGAAGGCGCCGGCGTTCTCGGCGAGTTTCCCGTCGACGACCGACAGCGGGATCGGCACATCCTGCGCCGCCTCCTCCACTCGCCGCGCGGTGACGACGACGGCTTCGCTCAGGCGCGAGGGAGAGAGCGTGACATCGATCGCGGCGGTCTGATCGGCCGCCAACGCGGTCTGACGCGCGACCGCTTCAAACCCATCGAGCGCGATTTCCAGTCGATATCGACCGGGAGCTAATCCAGTCGCACGATAAGTGCCTTCGGCGTCGCTGACCGCTTCCGCGGTCTTGCCGTTCTGTTCGTTGACGATACGAACGGTTGCACCAGGTATTGCGGCGCCGGATGCATCACGAATGACGCCCGCGATCGCCGCAGGTTCCGTTTGCGGATCCAGGGAAGGAGAGAAACCGACCAAGACTGCGACAACGAACTGAACGAATGCGTGAGACATGGAACTCCAAAATGAAGCCCAGAAGGGCTAGACGCCGACCATGAGATCAGCCGGGATCCGTGATCCGCGGTCCGGGATCCGATTCGGGAAAAACCCCGGCGCCCGGGGCGAGCCGGAAACGGATCCCGGATCCCGCACCACGGATACCGACACGCTCTTTTGCGAAAACAGCCGATCGACAGGAGGAGAGCGGAAGTGCGAGGAACCTTACGCGAGGCGTGTGGTCTCAGCTCACCTGCCGGCCGTCGGCGTGGTACACGCGGGTCGACAGGCGACGCGTGCGCCGGGCCGGCAATAACAGGAAAGCCGTGACATCGCGGCCGACTGGTGCAAGCCGGAGGCCGAGGGAAATCCTCAACAAAAACCCTCGATAGGGGCGCGGATCGGGTTAGTCTAGCAAATAAGATAGAATTTCAGGTATTAGAACCAGCATATAACCGTGATATGTCACAGAAAATGAGCTCGCCAACGCAGCGTGTCAACGCGGACCGCTTGATCAACGGCGACCCCGCCAGCGAGGAGCGATTAATCGGCGGCGACACCGGGCTTGCCGCCGTCATGGCGCGCGCCCGGCTCGTCTCGCGCAGCGGCGCGCCGGTCCTCTTGTTTGGTGAAACCGGAACAGGGAAAGAAATCATCGCTCGGGCGATTCACGAGCACTCGCCGTTTCGCCGTGGACCGTTCCGTCGCGTCAATTGCGGCGCGATCTCACCGGAGCTGATCGATTCAGAACTCTTTGGTCACGAGCCCGGTGCGTTCACCGGCGCCGTCAGTCGTCGCAAGGGCTGGTTCGAGCAGGCGGACGGCGGAACGCTGTTTCTCGACGAGGTCGGGGAGTTGCCGCCGGCGGCGCAGGTGCGACTGCTGCGGGTCGTGCAAGACGGCGAGGTCGTCCGCGTCGGTGGAGAGCGACCCGTGCATGTCAACGTTCGCATTGTCGCGGCAACGCATCGCGACCTGCCGGCAATGGTCGAGACGCGGACGTTTCGAGAGGACCTTTATTATCGTCTCTCGGTTTTTCCGATCGTGATTCCGCCATTACGGGATCGACCCAGCGACATTCGCGCATTCGCCGAATACTTTGCCGAGCGCGCCGCCAGCCGATTCGGCCTGAAACCAGTGCCTGTGTCCGAGGACGATGTGCAAGTGCTTGCCGCGTACCGATGGCCAGGCAACGTCCGCGAGATGGCGGCCGTGATGGATCGGGCCGTGCTCATCGGCCAGGGACGGACGCTGAATGTCGCCGCCGCGCTCGGTCAGGCTGGTCCATCGAGCAGTGCGCAACCACCGCGATCCGAAGAGCGTAGCGCGCCTGGATCAATTGAGCCGCTGGATACGATTATTCGCCAGCATATCGAGCGTGCGCTGCGGGAAACGTACGGGCGTGTCGAAGGCCCGCATGGGGCCGCGCGGCTGCTCCACATCAATCCGCATACGCTCCGCGCACGCATGCGGAAGTTGAGAATAGAGTGGCGCAATTTCAGAGGATGATCAGCCTGCGATCACCAATGAGCACCGTACACCGTGACACTGCGAATATGACTTAGAGATCGGAAAAGAGAAAGGAGAAGGGAGAACGTGAGTTCGCAGCGTGACGGTGAAAGCGGGTGATTTGATGAACTCGCTAGTCGACGGGGTACAGCAATACTTTTAACGCACTGCGATCTTCGACCATGGTGAACGCGCGTTGCCACTCTGTGATCGGCAGTGTCGTGGAGACCATGTCGTCCAACCTGACCTTGCCCTGCGCAAAGATATTCATCATCCGCGACCACGTTCCGGCGGTGTAAGTAATTGACCCGCGTACTGTGAGCTGCTTATAGAACACCTGATCCATCGGAAACTCGATCTCGCGGCCGCAGATCCCGACCTGTGTGTATCGGCCCATCGGACGAAGCGAGTCCAGGCAGCTGCGAACCGAGTCGGGATGCCCTGAGCATTCGAACGCGACGTCGGCGCCAATGCCGCGCGTCAGCTCTCGGACCGCGTCGCCCAGTGCGCGCGCTCCGACATTGACGACGTCTGCGGCGCCGAAGCGCGTGGCGGCTGACAGGCGTTCTGCATCGGCAACCGTCCCCGCGACGATGGTTTGAATGCCTTCCGCAACCAGCAGCTTCACGCACAGCAGTCCGATCGGTCCCGGACCGGAGACGACCGCCGTTTCACCCAGCCGCACCTGAGTGATTTCGGTGACTGCCTGCACTACTGCGGCAAACGGCTCGCTCAGAGCTCCAGCCTCGAGTGACATGTCGTCAGGCAGCCGATACAACTGGTCTGGCCGGACGACGAGGTGACGCGCGAAGGCTCCGTTGACGCCGTGTCCCATGCCGCGGCGTTGTGGACAAAAGATGAAGTATCCGGAACGGCAATATGCGCATCTTCCGCAGGTCACCGCCGTGGCGCCGAGCACGGTCACCGGATCGCCAACAGCCACGCCGCTGACGCCCGGCCCGATCTCGCTGACCGTTCCCGCGCACTCGTGCCCAAGGATCACTGGAGGGTAGTTGCGAAACGTGTCGTGCAGGACATGCAGGTCGGTCCCGCAGACGCCACAGAACGCGACCTGCACTTTCACAAGTCCGGGACCGCAGGCTGGCTCCTCCACATCCCGAACATCAATGTTGCCCGCGCCGGGCGCGTACTTGACGACCGCCCTCATGCCGCTGCCTGGGCCGTCTCGGTCCCGACTCGCGCTGTCGAGCGGAAGAAGAACAACACCAGCAATGTGATCACGAACGACATTGCCGCCGAGCTCAACCAGAATGACTGCCAGTTGCGGACGACGCCCGTTGACGTCGTGGTCGAGAAATAGTCCAGGATCCCTCCGGAGAGCAGCGAGCCGATCAGCATGCCAATGCCGTAGGTGACAAACGTGATGAATCCTTGCGCCGTGCTTCGGAGATGCGAGGGCGCCGCCTGGTCGGTGTAGAGCTGACCGGCGACAAAGAAGAAGTCGTAGCAGACGCCGTGGAGCAGGATTGCGATGTAGAACATCCACATGCCGGGCCCGGGATTACCGAAGGCGAGCAGCACGTATCGAAGCGCCCACGCCGACAGCCCGAGCAGCAGAATCCCGCGCACGTTAATCAGCCGGAATGCGATCGGCATGGCCAGCATCATCACGACTTCCGACATCTGCCCGAGCGTCATCTTGCCCGCCGCGTTCACGACGCCGACATCGTTGAGATACGGATTGGTGAACGAGTAATAGAAGGTGAGCGGGATGCACGCGAGGATCGATGCGATCACAAACACGAGATACGAGCGATCCTTGAGCATCGCCAGGGCGTCGAGACCGAGGATGCGCCCGATCGTGACCTGCTGACCGCGCGCCGGAGGAGGCGTGTGAGGCAGGGCGGCGAGGCTGTACAGGCACATCACGACGCACGCGCCGGCGGCGATCAGAAACGGCGTGTTCTGCGCTTCGACGGCCATGAAGCCGATGACGAGATTCACCGCAATCCAACCGAGTGTGCCCATGACGCGGATCGGCGGGAAGTCACGTCCGGGATTCTTCACCTGTTGCATCGCGATCGAATTCGACAACGCAATGGTGGGAAAGTAGCAGAGACAAAACGCGAGCAGAAGCGTGAACACTTGCGGGAACGTCGTCACGCGGCTGAGCGCGATCATGCAGATCGCGCCAAGCGCGTAGAGGACCGCCATAACGCGCTCGGTGGAAAAGAATCGATCGGCGACGAGACCGACAAAGAAGGGCGACACCAGGCAGGCAATCGACACCGTCGCGAACGCGGCGCCGGCCTCAGTTCCCGAGAAGTGCAAGGTGCTGGTCAGGTAGGTATTCAGCGTCACGTACCAGGATCCCCAAATCACGTATTGCAGGAACATCATCGCGGCGAGACGAGTCTTGACGAATCCCGACATGAGCGTCACGGCTCCTTTCCAAGATGGCGCTGGTGCGCGGTGAATCATGACACAGGATGAAAGGCTGTAAATGCTGATTGCTGAATTCTGATTGCTGATTGACGATCGCAATCAATCAGCAATCAGCCATCAAAAATCAGCAATTCTGCACTATGCTCCCGTGCCATGACCGACATCGAAGAGTTCTTTCGGCTCGACGGGAAAGTTGCGCTGGTGACGGGCGGATACGGCGGCATTGGCTCTGCGGTGTGCCGCGGTCTGGCCGCCGCCGGTGCACGAGTTGCCGTTGCGGGGCACGATGCAGCGAAGGCAGACACGTGCGCCGTGGACATCCGCAAGGAAGGCGGCGACGCCCAGCCCTTCACTTTCGATGCGCTCTCGGCCAGTGAAACGCGACAGATGGTCGATGCCGTGGCCGCGCGGTGGGGGCGACTCGACATCCTGGTCAATACCGTTGGCGGCAATCAGCGGGCCGAGTTGGCCGACGAGGTGACGGAGGATGGATTCGCGCACGTCATGAAGTTGAACCTGACGAGCGCGATGTTTCAGTCGCAAGCGTCCGCGCGGCACATGATCGCCGGAGGGCAAGGCGGAAAACAGGTGCACATCGGGTCAGTGCGCAGTCTCCTGGCGCTTCGCGGCAAAGGATTCTCCGCCTACTGCGCGGCCAAGGGCGGCTTGGCGATTCTGTGCAAGCAGCTCGCGGCAGAGTGGGCGCCGCACAACATCACAGTGAATATGGTGTCGCCGACGTTCGTACGCACACCGCAGGGCGAGCGTTTTCTCACCGACCCTGCGTTTTATCAAAGCGTCGTCGGCCGCATTCCGCTTGGCCGTATCGGCGAAACGGAGGACGTCGTCGGAGCGGTGTTGTTCTTTGTCTCGCCGGCGTCGAATTTCGTGACCGGTCAGACGCTGTATCTCGACGGCGGCGTCACGGCGACACAGTAGTATGCTGACGCATTGGAGTACGGGAGAGCCTTCAGCCGCCGCTGAACGCGTAGCGTGAAGCGGCAGCGCTTGGGGGTGGGGCCCCAAGCGCCCTAAGAGAACCGGGCCCCACGCGCCGTGAGTGAAGCAGACAGCCCCACGGCCAGACAACAAGAGGAGTTTCATGCCGCGGAAATTAATCGATCTGAGTATGCCAGTGCACAACGACATGATCGTATTTCCCCGTGTCGTTCGCCCGGCGCTCGTGATGTATGAGACCTGGCAGCAGTTTGCCGAACGGGTGGGGGCAGCGAAGTACGGCGCGACGTCGCTGACGGCGAGCTACATGGTCGTGCTCGGCGATCACGTCGGCACGCACATCGATTCACTGCGGCATTTGCGCGAACAGGGTCCGGGTGCTGAGGGGATCCCGTTGGAGTACTGCTTCGGCGACGGCGTGTGTCTCGATTTCCGGCACCTGCCGAAGGGTGCGGGCATCTCGGTCAAAGACGCGCAGGCGGCGCTGGCAAAGATCAACTACACGCTGAAACCGCTCGACATCGTTCTCATTCATACCGGCGCAGGAAAAATTCAGGACAGCGAGAACTACGTCACCGATCAATGTGGCATGACGGCAGAAGCCACGCACTGGATGCTGGATCAGGGCATTAAGGTCATGGGCATCGACGCGATCACCTTCGATCCGCCGGTGTGGGCGATGTTCGAGCGCAAGCAGTTCTGGGAAGCGCACCGCGTCATGTGCGAGCGCGAGTACTATCATCTGGAAAACATGACGAACCTGGATCAGTTGCCAGGGCACGGCTTCAAACTTGCGGTCTTTCCTGTGAAGTGGGTCAATACGACGGCCGCACCGGTGCGTGCGGTCGCGATCATGGACTAACCACGATATGGCCACCATCGTCGTACTCGGTGCGCTCGACACCAAGGGAGAGGAAGTTCGATTCCTGACCGGGCAGATCGAGGAGCGCGGACACCACGTGCTGGTGGTCGACACCGGCGTTCTTGGTCAGCCGGCATTTACCCCTCACGTCACTCGCGACGAAGTCGCGACTGCAGGCGGAGCGTCGTTGGCCGCGCTCGTGTCTGAAGCCGATCGCGGCCGCGCCGTGATCGCCATGAGCCAGGGCGCCAGCGCGATCGTGCAGCGCCTGCTCGAGCGCAGACAACTCGACGCGGTGATCGCGATGGGTGGTGGCGCGGGCACATCGGTCGGAACGGCGGCGATGCGCGCACTACCGCTCGGAATTCCGAAGGTCATGGTGTCGACGCTCGCCAGCGGCGATGTCCGCGGCTTCGTGGGCGTCAAAGACATTACGATGATCCCGACGATCGTCGACATCAGCGGACTGAATCGGATCAGCCGGAACGTGTTTACGCGCGCCGCCGGCGCGGTGTGCGGTATGGTCGAAGCGTCCGTGCCGCCAGGCGATGACAAACCAATCATCGTCGCGTCGATGTTCGGCAACACGACACCGTGCGTCGAAGCGGCACGCGCGATCCTGGAGAAAGCCGGATTCGAAGTGTTGGTCTTCCATGCGACCGGAAGCGGCGGGCAGACGATGGAGAGCTTGATCGAGGCGCGGCAGGTGGCTGGGGTCCTGGATGTGACGACCACCGAGTGGGCAGACGAACTCGTCGGCGGCGTGATGTCAGCAGGCCCGACGCGGCTGCAGGCTGCGGCGAAGACCGGGACACCGGCGGTGATCGCACCCGGCTGTCTCGACATGGTCAATTTCTGGGCGCCGGAGACGGTGCCCGAACGATTACGCGATCGTCGTCTTTATCGCCACAACGAGAAACAGACGCTGGTGCGGACGACGCCAGAGGAGAACACCGAGCTGGGCAGAATCATCGCCGGGAAGTTGAACGCGTCAACGGGACCGGTGGAGGTATATTTTCCGCTTCGCGGCATCTCGGTTATTTCAGCAGCCGGTAAGCCATATCACTGGCCAGAAGCTGATGCGGCGCTGCTCGAGTCGTTGCGCAAGCACTTGACCAAAGGGATTCCGCTTCACGAGTTGGACTGCCACATCAACGACGCGCCATTTGCGCAGGCGATGGCGCAGGGACTGTTGGCGATGTGTTCGAACGTGCGAGCCTGATCATGGACACGCCACTCATCGAAGCTGCTCGTGCGTGGGTGATAGAACGGTACCCATACAATCGCCATCATCTGCTCAAAACGCTTGAATGGCTCGACCGCGTCGCACCCGACTCGCCTGAGGCGGTGCGTCTTGCGGCGTTGACGCACGACATGGAACGCGCGTTTCCAGGTCCGGATCAGCCAGTGATCAAAACACTCAGCGATCCGGAATACGAGCGGATGCACTCACTTCGCAGCGCGCGCATCGTCGGCGCATGGTTGCGCGAGCAGCATGCGAAGGAAGCGCTCGTCGAGCATGTCGAGGCGCTGATTGTTGCGCACGAATTCGGCGGCTGGCCGGAGGCGGACCTCGTGCAGGCGGTCGACAGCCTGAGTTTTCTCGAAACCAATATCGACCTGTTCCTCGGGTTCGTTCGCGGAGGCAAGCATCCCGCGCACGAAGTCCGGAAGAAATTCAATTCCATGTTTGCGCGCATCCAGGTTCCACGGCTGAAGCGGCTCGCGCAGCCGCTCGTCGATCGTGCGTTGGAGCAGCTCGACGAGGTCGAACGGCAGGTCCACGGCGTGTCCCACTGATCCTGGCTGCGGAGTCCACGTCTTTTGCGACCCTTCGCCTACCTGCGGCCGACAACCCTCGATCAGACAATTGCCGCGCTGAGCGATCCAACGGCCAAGCCATATCTGCTCGCCGGCGGCACCGACCTGATTGTGCGGCTGCGGCGAGGCCACCTGCGACCGACGATCGTCATCGACACGAAGAGGATTCGCGATCTGCACGATGAGATCGTGGCTGTTGATGGTGGATTGCGAGTCGGCGCGGGCGTCACGATGACATCGATCATGCGGGACGCGCGGGTCCGCCAGCACTTCGAGGCGCTCGTCGAGTCGGCTTCGGTCGTCGGCTCAGTGCAGATTCGCAATCGTGCCACGCTCGTCGGCAACATCTGCAATGCTTCACCAGCAGCCGACACGGTTCCGGCACTGCTGGTCTACAACGCCGTCGCGAATGTCGTCGGGCCCGCAGGAGCGCGCAGCGTGCCGCTATTTGAATTCTTCACTGGGCCAGGACGCACCGTTCTGACTCGCGGCGAGATCCTCGAGTCTGTCGATCTTCCATTTCCCAAGCAGCCTGTGGGCGCCGCGTTCGGACGGATTACGCGGCGTCGAGGGGTGGACCTCGCGACGATCAATCTCTGTGGTCTGATTGATCGAGACGGAGCCGCTCGGTTCGCATTCGGGGCCGTCGCGCCCACTCCGCTCCTTGCCACAGATAATTCGGGTGCACTGGTGGCGAACGGCGCTGATGTGTCCGCCCGAGCGTCAGCGCTTCGCGCGCTCTTTTCACGCTCGCGTCCGATCACCGATGTACGGGGAAGTCAGGAATACCGCAATGCCATGCTCGAAGTCATGACCGACCGCACCTGGCATGTCGCCGCGGGCCGCCTGCGCAGGCGGTTGGAGACCGGGTCCGCATGAGCGCCGAAGACGTGACCGTTCACATGCAGGTGAACGGCCGCTCGTTTGCGCTCGAGATCCCGGCACATCACACGCTTCTCGACGTGCTGCGTGACACCGTCCGCCTCACCGGCACCAAGGAGTGCTGTTCGGAAGGGGAATGCGGCGCTTGCACCGTGCTCGTCAACGGTCAAGCGGTGTGCTCCTGTCTCGTGCTTGCCGTCGAGATGGAGGGGCGGGAGATTACGACGATCGAAGGCCTCGCATCAGGTGGCCAGCTGGATCCGTTGCAGGAAGCGTTTGTTGCTACCGGCGCTGTGCAGTGCGGGTTCTGCATACCGGGAATGATCATGGCGGCGCGCCAACTGCTTGCGTCGAACCCACAACCCTCGCGTGCTGAAATCCAGGAAGCTCTCGTCGGCAATTTGTGCCGATGCGGCGGATACAGCCGGATTCTCGACGCGGTCGCTCGTGCCGCGGACTTGCGACGATGACGGCCACGGATGAACACGGATGAACACGGATTGGATCGGGCGTTCGCATGAACGTGTCGGCGCACGCGATCGAGTGACCGGGGCGCTTCGCTACACGGCCGATCTCTCGTTCGACGATGCCCTGCACGTGAAGCTGGTGTACGTGGGCGGCGCGCGATCGAGGATCCAAAAGATCGATGGCGCGGAAGCACTGAGAATTCCCGGTGTCGCGTGTGTGCTGGTTGCCGACGATCTCCCGCAGCCGATAGCGCGGTTTGGGCCGGCGTTTTCCGATCGGCCGATTCTCGCTACTGGAGAGACGAAGTTCTTCGGCGAGCCCGTGGCCGCTGTCGTCGCGGACACGAAGGATGCTGCAGAGGCTGCTGCAGCGCTCGTGCAGGTCGACGCCGAGCCGCTGGCGGCCGTCTTGTCGGTCGAGGACGCACTCGACCAGGCTTCGCCTCTAGTCCAGGATCCGTCGCTGCGACCCAAGGATCCGCTCGCGAATACGAACGTGCTGCGCGAGTGGACATTCGGGTGGGGGAACACTGCCGATGTCGCGGCTCATTTGATTGTCGAACACGAATACCGGTTTCCAATGGTGACGCACTTCGCCATCGAGCCGCACGTCTTCATCGCCGCGCCGGAGGGCGACGGCGTGACACTGTGGACGCCGACACAACATCCCTTCGTCCTCCAACGCGTTGTTGCCGCGGCTTTGAAGTGGCCGATCGCACGAGTCCGCATCGTCGCGCCCGATCCTGGTGGCGGCTTCGGAGGAAAAGGGTGGCCGAAGTTCGAACCGCTGCTCGCGGTGCTCGCCCTTCGATTGGGCCGTCCTGTACGACTGGTACTCACGCTCGAGGAGACCTTCCAGCAAGCTCGCCGGACTTCAGCACGTATCCATGCGAAGACCAGTTTCGATCGCGACGGGCACATCATCGCGCAGGAGCTGAACACCGATTTCCTGATCGGCGCCTACGCAGACATTGGCGTCCGCGTGGTCAGCAAGGCGAGCTACGCTGCGTGCGGTCCGTATCGAACGCACAACGCAAAGGTGACCGCGCGGGCGCTGCTCTCGCACACGACACCGAGCACCGCGTTTCGCGGATTTGGCACGCCGCAGGCGTCGTGGGCAGTCGAGAGTCAGTTGACGGAAGCAGCCGGAATTCTCGGGATCGATCCGGTCGAGATTCGTCGCCGCAACCTGCCGCGGAAGGGTGAGGCGTTCATTCCTAACGACACTCCCGCTGACGGTGACTGGGCAGCAGCATTGGCATCGGCCGAACGATCGATCGACTGGCACACGCCCCTGGCGAAGAACAGAGGTCGCGGCATTGCGCTTGGTCTAAAGAGTTCGTCGACGGCATCGGCGTCTCTCGCGATCGTGCGGCTTCACTACGATGCGAGCGTGTCCGTGCTTTCGGCGACGTCAGACATGGGGCAGGGCGCCCGGACGGTACTTGCACAGATCGCAGGGAAGGAGCTCGGCGTCACTCCCGATCGCGTGGTCATCACGATGGGTGACACGTCGATCGTGCCATACGACTCATCGACGTCAGCAAGCCGATCGACCGTATTCATGGGAAATGCGGTGCTCAAGGCCTGTGTCGAGATCCGTCGCAAGCTTCAGGCGCTCTGCGCCAAAGCTCTCGAGGTCGAGGAATCAGCGATCGAGGTTGTGCCAGGCGAAGTGAAAACGCCAAAAGGGACGATGTCGTATGCCGAAGTGATGCAGGCAGGCCTGGGGCCGCCTCGAGGGGAAATCATCGGCATTGGCGAAGAGCGCGGTGGTGGATATCGACCCGAACATCCACTCGGTGGACGTCCGGAGTTCTGGGAATTCATGTGTACCGCTGTGGAAGTGGAAGTCGATCCGCAAACGGGAATGGTCGACGTGACGCGACTGGTGCTGGCGAGTGACGTGGGGAAAGCGCTTAACCCAACGCAAGTCGAAGCGCAGGACGAAGGCGCCGCGGTCATGGGAGTCGGTCACTCCCTGATGGAGGAGCTGATACTCGATAGCAGCGGCCGAATCGTTA
>Ga0075418_10008737_pt1 | contig 11363 bp, 12 predicted proteins | sample SoiMetdeltSBSDD2_FD_81776 | JGI IMG/M metagenome (GOLD analysis project Ga0075418, IMG submission 81776) | Bulk soil microbial communities from a Populus tree surrounding site in Tennessee, USA - Soil MetaG P. deltoides SBSDD2 | ecosystem: Environmental > Terrestrial > Soil > Tree plantation...
CGCAGCGCCGACTGGAACTACCTCTACGGCCCCGACGACATCTACGTCTCGCCCAGCCAGATCAAGCGGTTCGACCTGCGCACCGGCGATACGATTACGGGACAGGTCCGGCCGCCGAAGGAGGGCGAGCGCTACCTCGCGCTACTGAAGGTCGAAGTCGTCAACGGCGAAGAGCCCGAGAAGGCCAAGCACCGCGTCGCGTTCGACAACCTGCGGCCCCGCTATCCCGAGAAACAGCTCAGGCTGGAGCGGAAGGATGGCGATCTGTCGATGCGGGTGATGGACATCCTCGCCCCCATCGGCAAAGGGCAGCGCGGTCTCATCGTCTCGCCGCCCAAGGCCGGTAAGACGATCCTGATGCAGAAGCTCGCCAACTCCATCATCGAGAACCATCCCGAGGTCTATCTCATCGTACTGCTCATTGACGAGCGGCCCGAAGAGGTGACCGACATGGAAGAGAACGTGAAGGGGACGAACGTCGAAGTCGTGTCGTCCACGTTCGATGAGCCCGCGGACCGCCACGTGCAGGTCGCGGACATGGTGATCGAGAAGGCGAAGCGTCTGGTCGAGCACGGGAAGGACGTCGTGATTCTGCTCGACTCGATCACGCGCCTGGGCCGCGCGCACAACGTGGTCGTGCCGCACTCGGGCAAGATTCTGTCGGGCGGTGTGGACGCCAACGCACTCCAGAAGCCCAAGCGCTTCTTCGGCGCCGCGCGCAACATCGAAGGTGGCGGCTCGCTCACGATTCTGGCGACCGCGCTGATCGACACCGGCTCGCGGATGGACGAAGTCATTTTCGAGGAGTTCAAGGGAACGGGCAACTCCGAAGTGATTCTCGACCGGCGCATCGCCGAGCGGCGCACGTTCCCCGCGATCGACGTGCAGCGCAGCAGCACCCGCAAGGAGGAGCTGCTCCTCACCAAGGAAGAGCTCAACAAGGTCTACCTGCTGCGGAACTTCCTGTCCGACATGCCGCCCGTCGAGGCCATCGAGTTCCTGCTCGAGCGGCTGAAGCGCACCAAGACGAACGCCGAGTTCTATCAGACCATGTCCCAAGGATGACGGTTGGACTGTTGGACTGTTGGACGGTGTGAACATTCCAACTGTCCAACCGTCCAACCTTCCCTCCAGAGGCAGGATCCTCGCCGTTGATTGGGGATCCAGACGGATCGGGCTCGCTCTCTCCGACGAAACGCGGACCCTCGCACAGCCACTCACCACACTCATCCGCCGCGCCGGCAAGCGTTTCCCCATGGCGCGACTGATCGATTTGGTCAAGCATCACCAGGTGACGGGTATCATCGTTGGGCTCCCGTTGGATGAATCGGGAGCAGAAGGTGATGCCGCTCACGCCGCCAAGGCCCTCGCGGATGATATCAAGCGGCGCGTGCGGGACGTGGAGGTGACCATGTGGGACGAGCGCATGACCACGGCGCGCGTGCTCGCGGCCGTTCGGGAAATGGGCGGATCGACGCGGGGCCGGAAGGCCGACCTCGACGCCATGGCTGCTGCCTTGCTCCTCCAACACTATCTCGATGCGAGGAGGGGGACGGCACTGTGAAAACGCGGAACGTGGAACGCGGAATGCGGAAGAGGCGATCGAAAGTCGCTTTGCTGTTCCGCGTTCCCACTTCCGCGTTCCGCGTTCTCCTTGTGGGCTTCGGGATCTCTTGCGGCAAAGCACAGCCCGCCCCCTACCAATCCGTCGCCGACAAGATCATGATCACCATCCCCCGCGGCGCGACGTACTATCAGGCGCTCGACACCCTCGAGTCTCGCGGCCTCGTCAAGAATCGCGACTGGTTCAGTTTCTACGCGCGCGTACGCGGCTTGCCGTCCAACTTGAAAAGCGGCGTCTACCTCTTCGAGCCGGACGAGAGCTGGACCCACATTATCAGCACGCTCAAGAAGGGCCGCGGGATGGAGTCGCGTTTTACGGTGCTCGAAGGGATGATGGGCTTCGAAGTGGCCGAGCGGGCTCGCTCGTGGCTTGGCGTCCCGACCGGGGCATTCAAAGCCGCGATGCGCGACACGGCGCTCCAGCGCGAGCTCGGCCTAACCGCCACCCCCGCGGGCGTCGAAGGCTACATGTACCCAACGACCTACGTCGTCCCAATGCGCATGCCCGCGCGCGAGCTGGTGAAGCTCATGGTGAACGAGTTTCTCGCGCGCTGGCGGCCCGAGTGGGACGCCAGGCTCGCCGAGCTGAAAATGACCCGACACGAGATCGTCACACTCGCGTCCATCATTGAAGCTGAGGTTCGCTACGACCCCGATCGCCCCTACGTCTCCGCCGTCTACCACAATCGCTTGAAGCGCGGCATGGCGCTGCAGGCGGATCCGACCGTCGTGTATGCACACGGACGGAGGTTGCGGCGGGTCTGGGAAGGACAACTGCGGATTCGATCGCCGTACAACACGTACATCAACACCGGTCTGCCGCCCGGCCCCATCAATCAGCCGAGTGACTCGAGCATCTACTACGCACTATATCCAGCGCATATCGGATATTTGTTCTTCGTGGCGCAGCCGGACGGTAAGCACGTGTTCTCCGCGTCGTACGCGGAGCATCTCGCGGCGATCAAGCGTGTACGGCAACGGCCACAGCCCGCGCAGCGCTCTCCGGGTCCTGCGCACTCATCACCGCCCCGATAACGGCGACTCCGGCCGCACCGGCCGTGATGATCGCCGTCGCGTTCGCAGCCGTGATCCCGCCGATCCCCATGACTGGCATACCTTCGGGCGCCAGGCGAGCGATACTCGCGAACCCCTCGGGCCCGAGCGCGGATCCCGCGTCGGGTTTGGTCGGAGTCGCGAAACAAGGGCCGACGCTCCAGTAATCGGCGGGCAGGCTGCCGGCGCGCGCAGCTTCATCGGCCGACCCGACGGAAACACCCAGCAGAAACCCGGCCGGAAGATGCGGGCGGAGCGGGGCGAGCGGCACGTCCTCCCATCCCAGGTGAGCGCCCGCGGCTCCGGCGGCGAGCGCGATATCAGCGCGGTCGTTGACGAGGATGGGAACGGGAAGGGCGGCAACCAGCGCCCGCGCCAACTCCACGACATCCGCGGGGTTGCCATCTTTCCAGCGGACCTGAATCATCGTTGCGCCGCCGCGGACGGCGGCGCGACAGATTGAGACTGGATCCCGCCCCTTGATGAGATCGGGATCGGTGATCACCATCAAGCGCAACTGATCGACGAGCGCCATGAGCAAGGTCCTGCGCGGTCTGCGGGGAGCGACCACCGCCACCGCGAACACGAGTGAGGCGATTCTACAGGCGACCGAGGAGCTGCTCGGCGCACTGCGGGACGCGAACGGCTTTGAGCCGGCAGACGTCGAGAGCGCGATCTTCACGACGTCACCCGATCTCAATGCCGACTACCCCGCACGCGCCGCGAGGCGGCTCGGCTGGACCGATGTCCCACTGCTTGGGGCCGCCGAGGTGGCCGTGCCAACGGGACTGCCGCGCTGTATTCGCGTCTTGCTGCATTTCTACACGACCAAACCACAGCGCTCCCTCAAACATATGTACCTGCGAGATGCGGCGAAGCTCAGGCCCGACAGATGACGGTCGCACGGTCGGACGCCCTGACGGCCACAGCCGTCAAGGTGACGGCGCGAGGAGCTGAAAGGTGGAAACAGGGCCACCCCTGGATTTATCGCAGCGACGTCGCGGAAGAGCTTGAAAAGAGGCCAGGCATCGTTCCGGTTACGGACCGCAAAGGCAAGTTTCTCGGCAAAGCCCTCTATTCACCCTCATCCGAAATTCGTTTGCGACTGCTCACCCGCGCGGATGAGCCTGTCGACGCGACGTGGTGGACGGCGAGGATCAGGGAGGCCGCCGGACGCCGCGCCGGCATCACTGCGAACGCCTGGCGCGCGGTGCATGCGGAGGGCGACGGGATGCCGTCGCTCGTCATCGACAAGTACGGCCCGTTCGTCGTCGCGCAGCTCTTGTCGGCAGGGCTCGAAACGGCGCGTGCAGACGTGCTTGCCGCGATCCGCGATGTATTCGGCCCCGAAGGAGTTCTGCTCCGCAACGACGCGGCGGTTCGGCGGCACGAAGGACTCCCCTCGGAAGTGGTCCTGGCGGCCGGTCAGGTCCCCGAGGTGGTCGAAGTAACGGAGAACGGGATCAGGTACCTCGCGGCACCGTGGTCGGGACAGAAGACCGGCGCGTTCCTGGATCAACGCGAAAACCGCCAGCTCGTCGGGCAACACACCAGGCCGGGTGGCCGCGCGCTCGATCTCTTTACCTATCACGGCTCGTTTGCGCTCCACCTGGCGCGCACGGCAAAGGCGGTGCTCGCTGTCGATCAGAGCACCGAGGCGTTGGAGCGTGGCGCCGAAAACGCGCGCCTCAACGCAATCGCCAATATCGAGTGGCGGGAGGGCAATGCCTTCGACCTGCTTCGGGATTTGGAGCGCCGGCGCGAGCCGTTCGACACGATCGTGCTCGATCCGCCGGCATTCGCCAAGACCAAAGCAAATCTCGAGCGTGCGATCGCGGGTTACAAAGAAGTGAATCTGCGGGCTATGAAGATCCTCGCGCCAAATGGCGTCCTCTTCACCTCATCCTGCTCGTATCATGTGAGCCGCGACATCTTCAACGCCACGCTGGCCGACGCCGCACGCGACTCCGGCCGCCGCATTCAATTTCTCGCGGCCACCGGAGCCTCGTCCGATCATCCGGAGCTGCTCAATGTACCGGAGACAGGCTACTTAAAGGGTGTGCTGGTGCGCGCACTGGGTTGAACGTGCGCCGCCGGGCGATCACAATTTCATGACCCAATCCGCGATCACGTTCACCACATCAGGCATGATCGGGATAGCTGGGTTCTGATACGTTCCCATCTGGCCGGCCATCGTCGTGTCGCTCGCTGCCTTGAGTACGTGATTCGCCAGCGGCACCACCGCCAGCCCGGCCCCTGGCCGGGCCGCATGCAATCGTTCAGCGTCCGCCACGCGGACCTGCAAATCCCGCCCACCCTGCACGATCAGCATGGGCTGCCGCACCGCGCGCGCCGCGCCGGGTGGATCGAAGCTCGCCAATGATCGCATGAATGTCTGATTGATCGGCACGAACAGCATCCCGAGTTGCGGCGGGACGTCTTTCGGCGTCTCGCCGCGCAGATACTGCGACATCGCGGTGTCATAGCGCACGAGCGTAGCACTGTCGAACTGCCGCGTCAGCTGCTCGCGGAGAACGACCGTGAGCGGCCGGCCGAGGCCCGACACACTGATCACGCCCGCGACCGGTGGCCCCCCGCGCGCCGCGAGGAGCGCGTGCGCCGAGCCCTCACTGTGACCCAACAACACCACTTTCGAAAACCGCACATCACCGGCGAGTGCATCCGCGGCCGCACGCGCGTCGGCTGCGAAATCCTCGAGCGTGAGCGTCGAGAGGTCAAACGTGCCTTTCACGCCAAACACCCCGCGCTTGTCGTATCGGAGAGAGGCGATACCACGCTCGGCGAGGCGCCAGGCGAGCTGCGCGTAGGAATTCGGCCGGATTCCCATCAGCGAGTTGCCGTTGCGATCGGTGGGGCCCGAACCGGCAAGGATCACAACAACCGGCACGGGCTTCTTTGCGCCACGCGGCACGGTCAACGTACCTGGCAGCTCGAGGCCGGCGCTGTGAATCGTGTAGGCGGTCTCTGCCGCCGCGACTGGGGCCGTGGTGTCGGAGGGGGCATTCTGCAGCGTCACTGCAAGCAGTGCGAGACTAAGCGCGATCATGGCGTTCCCTTTTCCAGAGGACATACGACTGCACGATCGGAATCACGGCCACGACCACGATCGTCACGATGAAGAGTGGCAGTAGCATCGCGCCAGGCAGGAACGCCCCAGACGCGAGCACGAGTCCCCCGAGCACCATAAGCCATCCGGCGGTACGATGCGTCTTTCGCCACACCGTGTCGCTCGACAACGTCCACGGCGTCCGGATCCCGATGAACCAGTTCGGCTCGACTCGCGTCAGGTAGTTGCCGAGGAAGACGAACAGCAATCCCACGCCGAGCGGCATGAGCCGGTCGATTCTGACCGAAAGCCCAAGACCGGTGGTGATGATCATGCCATGCGCGACGAGGATGAAGACGATCACCGCGTTGGCAATAAGCCAGTAACTGCTCAGGAACTTCGCGTAGTTCTCGCGCCGTGGATCCAGTTTCGGCAGGACGTTGAACAGCCCCGTCATCGCGATGATCACGATCGGAATGAGGGCCACCGCCCATGCCCGGCTGGAGAATCCATCGGGCGTGCCGCGGAGATCCCAGTGCGTCGCCACCCGCGGCGGCAGGCTGGGATACGCCCAGATCGAGATGGCCACGGCCAGTGCTGCAATCACGAGACCGAACCAGCGGCTACGCATCTTTCTCTCCCCCGAAGCGGGTCATGAAGTACCGCACGACCTCCTGAAACACGGTGGTATTCAGCCGATAGCGGATGAACTGTCCCTCGCGCTCGGTCGCGACCAGGTCCGCTGCCTTGAGCACACTCAGGTGGTGCGAGACGGAGGCAAACGCCATCGGGAATTGCTCTGCGATCTCGCCCGCTGTGCGATCCTTTTCCGTCAGGAGCTCGAGGATTTTGCGGCGAGTCGGATCCGCCAAAGCGCGGAACAATGAGTCGTCCATGGCAAGATATTTATACAATTGTCTAAATATGTCAAGCAAAGTTGACTAAATCGGCTCATATCACAAGCTTGCAAGCCATGTTCGGCAGGGCCCTAGATCGCACGGCCGCAGTGCGTCGCGTACTGCGTGGCTTGCTCATCGCCAACCTCGCCGTCGTCGCCGCCAAGGCGACGATCGGCGCGTTTGCCGGCTCCCTCGCCGTCGTCGGCGACGCCGTCCACTCTTCGATCGACGCCGTTTACAACATCCTGGGCCTGATCGTGATCCACCTGGCGTCGCGCGCCCCTGATGAGGACCACCCGTACGGCCACCGCAAATTCGAAACGCTCGGTGCCCTGGGGATTTGCGTCGTCCTCGTGGTCACGAGCTTCGAGTTGGGACGCAGCGCCATAAACCGGCTCGTCACCGGCGGCCACCTTGTCCATCTGACGGATCTTGGCCTGGTACTGCTGCTCGGCACCCTGGCGATCAACGTATTCGTCGCATGGTACGAGAACCGCCAAGGGCAGCTACTGCAGAGCGAGCTATTGATTGCCGATGCCGCGCACACGCGTACCGACGTGTTCATCACCATAGGTGTGCTGATCGGCATGATCTTCTCCCGCCAGGGCCACCTCTGGGTGGATCCCGCGGTCGCGGTCGCAGTCGCGTTACTGATCCTGCGCGTGGCGTACCAAATCCTCCGAAGCGTGGTGCCGGTGCTCGTTGACGAGCGGGCGATTCCCGAGCCGACGATCCGGAGATCAGCGCAGGCGGTAGAGGGCGTCATCAGCGCGTACGGCATCCGCTCGCGAGGGGGCACGTCCGGCGTTCGCTTCGCCGAGGTAACCATCGCCGTCGATCCGCACGCGAACGTCGCGGACGCGCATGCCATTGCGGACGCAGTGGAAGAGCGGCTGAAGAAAGATCTGGAGCTCGAGGAAGTGACGGTGCACATCGAGCCATGCTGACATCCCTGCCCTTCGAGCGCGCGAGCAACGCGGGACGGGCTGGAATGCCTCCAGTTCACCGCGCCGCCCGCTCGCTCAAGCAGGAGTACCAGGAGTTCATCCTGCACCGGCTCGAGGAATACAAGAACACCGTGCCGCGGGCCGAGCTGCTGCAGATCGGCGACGAGGCCGTCCGCGAGCTGCATACCAGCGTGCACGATCAGTACCTCCTCACCGAAGTGCTCCTACTCGAGCACGTCGACCGGATCATCGCGCGCCGGCTCCGTCTTCCCTCGTTTCCGCGCTGGCGTCAGAAGCATCGCGCGTTGCGCGAGGCGCAACGCGAGCCGACGCATTGGGGATTCGATCGCGCACACCCACTCGTGGCGTGGGCGGCTCGCGTGGAGCCTGGAGACGTCGTGGTGGTCCTCGGCGCCGCGGCGTTGGGAGAGGCGCTATTCCTTGCGGCCCATGACGCGGACGTATTTCTGCTGGACCAGGACTTGGGAGCTGTCGAGGCGGCGGAAGGCCGCGCGGTCACCGAGCAGCTCGGCGGCGGCGCGTTTCAGGCGCTCGTGATCAACTTCGGGAGCTGGTTCCCCGACCTCGCGCCATCGCTTGTGGTGGTAGCGCCGGCCTGCCTCGCTCAACTGCGTGCCAAGCAGCGCGCCTCGTTGATTGCGGACGTCCAAATCCGCACGCCGTCGGGCGGCGTCCACGTGCTGTTGCCTCCCACGGCCGAAACTCGCGGGGTTATCCCCCTCGCACCGGAGGCGTTGCAGACTCTGTATCGCGGCTGGCAAATCCAGCGAGGTCGCCGTTCGAAGCGTTCCGGTTTTACGGCGATCAAGCCGCCGCGTCAGCATGACACGGCGCCGGCCGTCCTGAACGTGTCGGAGTGACGACTCGCTTTTTGTCGCGATTGCTAACGAGCGATCTTATCGTGACTTAGCAACGTCGGATCGTGGCAGGCCGCTTGCTTGATGGAGCGGCATGACAACGCTAACGCTGCCTTCAGTTCTCGACGACGAGCCGATGGGCATCATCCTCCGCGCGGGGCAACAGGTTTTGAGACCCGCCAAGATCTGGGCGTATTGCTGGTTTGCCGATGAGGGCGAGAACGGAGACCATACCCATCGGCATCTGCCGGTGGATCCGAAAGTTTGAAGCATCAGTTTGGGGGGAATGGAACGGGCCGGCGCTGAGCCGGCCCCGTTTTTTTGGGGGGATCTAGCCATGGCCGTTGGGCTACACCGCCTCACTCACGGATGTGAATGTGAAATCGCGCACGACGAGCGGCGGCACCACGACGGCTGGGCCCCCGACATCTCCCGATTCCGACGACGAGACACGCTCCGGCCGCCCCGCGGTGACGAGGTTGTTGAGCATCGTCACCGGGCTCTCATTGAATCGGAAGTTGTTCACCGCGCGACTGATCTCGCCCTTCTCGATGAGGAAAACACCGTCGCGCGTGATGCCGGTGAACAGCAGCGTGCGCTGATCGACGGCACGGATATACCAGAAGCGCGTCACGAGCAGACCCCGCTCGACTCCCTTGATCAGCTCCTCGAGTGATGCCGCCGCGCCGGCGGTGTCGAGCCGAAAGCCGCCCGCGAACGGCGTCGGTGGCTTCCCCTGTTTGTCCGCCCAAAAACGATCGTAGGCCAGATTCTTCAGGACGCCGTTCTCGATCCACCCCATTCGCGGTACCGGCAGTCCCTCGTTGGAAAACGGCGCGGTGAGCAAATCGGGATCGGACGGATCCGATGACAGCGTGATCCGCTCATCCACGACTTTCTCACCGATCCGATTCCCGCCGCCGCGCTTGGAGAAAAAGCTGCGGCCTTCATCGGCCGCGCGCGCGTTCATCGCAAACGCGAGCAGGTTCAGGAGATTGCCGGCCGCGGTGGGCTCGAGCACGACGGTGTATTTCCCCGGCTCGAGTGCGGCCGCGTCACGCGTCCCGTGCGCCTTGCGTACGGCACGCTCGGCGAGCCGCGCCGGCGGTGTCGCCTTCGCCCAATCGTTGTGCGCGGTTCCGGCCCACCCCGACCCTTTGCCGTCGGGCGTCCGGGCCGTGAGCGTGTGCACGACCGTCGTCGACGCGTGATAGCCGAACAATCCGGCTGAGTTCGCGACTGCGGCGGCGCCGGCGACGCGGTGCACAAGCCCCGCTGCCGCCAGACCCGCTCGCCCCGTCGCGCCTGTCACCGCACGCACCGCGTCAGCGCGCCGCGCTGCATCGAGGTTGGCGGTGGCGTCGGAGAACGCCGGCACCTCAGTGTGGGTCTGCGCAGGCAGCAGCGGCATCAATTCCGGATTCTCGGGGGCGAGCCTGGCGAGCTGCTCGCTCGTCTGGACGGCGCGCGAGAGGCCGGCCTCGGTCAGCACATTCGTCCCGACACTCGCGGCGCGCTTGCCGACGCGGGAGGTCACTGTAACGGTGGCGTTGTCGGCGTCGCCGCCCGTCGTGACTTCGTTACGGGCGTACCGCGTGTTGCCGCCTGTATTCGCCGAGATGTTCACCTGGCATCCCTCGGCTTTGGAGAGCGCGAGGACGCGCTCGGCCAGCTGCCGCGCGGCAGCGCGGGTGAGCCCGGTCCACTCAGCCACGGTCCCTCCCGGTGTTGATGACATTGATGTTCTTGAAGCGCGCGGGCGGAGTGCCATGACTGACCGCGTTCACCTGGCCCGGCTGTCCTTTGCCGTCGGTGAACGTGCCATTCATCAGGTACGAGCTCTTGCCGCCGATCATGTCCATCGCGTTCCAGAAGTCAGGCGTCCGCGACTGATAGGCGACATCCTTCAGCATGCCGGTGATCTTGCCGCCTTTGACCTCGTAGAAGGCTTGCCCGCCGAACTGGAAGTTGTAGCGCTGTTGATCGATCGAGTACGAGCCGCGGCCGATGATGTAGATGCCGTTGTCGGTCGCGGTGATGAGGTCTTCGAGCTTCAAGTCGCGCTCGCCTGGTAACAACGACACGTTCGGCATCCGCTGGAACTGCACGTCACTCCACGATTCCGCGTACGACGTGCCGTGAGACGCTTTCCGGCCGATCAGCGGGGTCAGCAGCGCGACTTGATCGCGGGTGGTTTGATAATCCACGACAATCCCGTTCTGGATGATGAGATATGTCTCGGGCGCCACGCCATCGTCATCCCAGCCGCACGCGGACAGCGAACCCTCCTGCGACCGGTCACCCTGGATGTTCATGAACTCGGGGCCGTAGCGGAATTTTTTCAGGATTTGCTCGGGCGGCGAGAGAAAGCTCGTGCCGGCATAATTCGCCTCGAAGCCGAGCGCGCGATCGAGCTCCGTGGGATGCGCGATGGATTCGTGAATCGTCAGCCAGAGATGGTGCGGCTCGAGGACGAGATCGTAACGCCCGGGCTCGACCGACTTCGCCGTGAGCTTCTGCACCGCCTCTTGCGCCCAGCGCCCGGCGTTGCCGGGGAGGTCGGATTTAAGCACCCACTCCCACCCAAGGCCCATCGGTGCGACTTCGGCGGAATTGCGCGTCTCGAACAGCCCGCGCGCGCTATCGACGGCCGTCGCGGTCAGCTGCGGAAAACAGCGATACACTTCCTGAACGGTGAAGATGTCGTCCGTGGACGCGTACGTCTTGTGATCACGCACGAACGCGAGCGACGAGTTCACGAACCGCGCGCCACCCTTCAGGGCCTCGGCGTTGGCGTGCAGTTTCTGTGCTGATTCGTCGTCCACCGAGATGTCGAACGGATCCCTCTCGATGGGACTGCGCCAACGCCCATCCTTGACCGCGGCGGTAGGCGCGA
>Ga0075418_10008739_pt1 | contig 11362 bp, 11 predicted proteins | sample SoiMetdeltSBSDD2_FD_81776 | JGI IMG/M metagenome (GOLD analysis project Ga0075418, IMG submission 81776) | Bulk soil microbial communities from a Populus tree surrounding site in Tennessee, USA - Soil MetaG P. deltoides SBSDD2 | ecosystem: Environmental > Terrestrial > Soil > Tree plantation...
ATGTGCCGCCAGCTGAGGCCGAAGCCGCCTACTACGCAGCCCTGGAGGAACCTGCAGCACTCGCCGCCTGACTCAAACCAACCAGCCTCCGAGGAATCCGGGACAGTTCACTATGCTGAGAGGATCTTTGCGGTCGCCTCAGAAGCGGAAGGGCAAATCGAAAAACTGAAGGCGCATCGCGCGAAGTCGGCCAGTGTTAGTACGACGCGAACGATTGCGACTTATCTGTTGCTGTCATTCGAGCTCTGAAGTCTCTGCACAGCAATCTCGACATCCGCCTGGACATCTCGACTAGCGACCAGGCTTTCGATGCAGTGTTGCGGGGGAGATCGGATCTTGCCCTAGCGGTGGATGCACCCAAACACGGCCTCGTGCAGCGTAAGACATTGCTGGTCGACGAATTGGTCCTGATCGCTGCCGACGAAAAGCTGATCAGTCAGTGCTTGACGGCGCTCGACTTTACGAAGACCGTCCTCATCCTGCGCGAACCAGGTTCAAAAACGCGAGCGGCCGTCGACCGTGCCCTCGATCAGATGCGCGGGTCGGACAAACTCTTGAATTGGCCGACGTCGAGGCGATTAAGAGCTCTGTCCGGGCCGGGGTCGGCGTGTCGATTATTCCGTCGTTGTCCGTTCAGGATGAAATCAGAGCAGGCGAACTGTTCGGGAAACCATTTCTGGACGGCAGCGTAACGCTCACCTTTCAGGTGGTCTACCGCAAAGGCGAATCGTCACCCTTGTCGCGCGCATTTCTTAAAGCGCTGCTTGAACCGTAATGCGATCGACCGAGCATTGCCCGGCCCTCAAGCCGGAACGCGTAATGATGCTGTGCACTGGCAATTGTTGCCGGAGCCGATTTGCTGAGCATCTCTTCAACGATCGAGCCACGCGCTGCTGGCATAGAATGGGAGGCGAGTTCTCGCGCTCTGGCGATAGAGCGGGGACATGCGAATGCGGGCGCCACATTGAGCAGCCGGTCAAGGTCTCACGAATGGTGGAAGTCGAAGATAGGGGTGCGAGTCAGACGAAAATTATAACTCGTTGATTCATAATATTTTTTGGTGCCCCAGGCCCGACTCGAACGGGCACACCCTTGCGGGTACCAGATTTTGAGTCTGGCGCGTCTACCGATTCCGCCACTGGGGCTGCCAGGATCGAAAGGCGCGGCATCATAGCGTTGCGAGGCGGGGCGTCAACGCGGTGAAGAACGAGGGAAGTAGTGCTGGGGCCCGGATATTCGCTGACTTCCGGGACAACAAGCAGGCGAGCTCGAGGAACTCCGGGGGCGCAGCCCGACAGAGCAAGGGATAGGCAGGGGCGCGGGGAGATGGTCCAGCGCGGCAGGGCAAGGTGCAGCCAGGACGCACCCATCACGATGGTGCGGATGAACTCGACGTCTACCTTGGCGACGGGCGCGGTCATGGGAGCCAAGACCGCCGACAACAGGACGGCCAGGACGCAACCGGCAAGGTGGACATCGGCGGAGCACTACTCTTCGCGCACCGGCGCATGATGGCATGCCGCGCCCAGCCGTTTGAGCCACCGCTGATGGTCTGCTGATGTGGTACGGGCCTGCGCAAAGACACCACAATCGGATGCTCCGCTGCCCGCTCCTGCTAGGAGCCGCACCGATGACGGCGCAAATCCACGAGCTGCTGCTGCTGGACGAGGAATGGACGTCGATGGCGTCCGAGCCGCCGCTGCCGCAGGGCCATCCCAGGGTCGTGGTGGCCTCGCAGGAGACCCAGAACGCCGCCTCGCCCATCATCTTCTCGACCGCCTGCTGGCGCCGCTATCGTGGCACGTGGCTGGTTGGCGACGGCCACCTGTCGTTGATCGCCATCGAGGGCAGATACGAGCTGACGGGGCAAGGACCGCTGCCCGCCGAGTGGGTCGCGGCCGTGCTCAATGTCCCGCGCGGCAAGATGCTTGAGTATGTGCACATGGGCTACGCCAGCGTGTTCGAGGAGGAGCTGCACATCACCGTAGAGCGCGGGGTGGTGACCGGGCGGCGCGTGGTAGACAATCGCGGCCGGGTGCTGAACAAGAAGTGATCTCGATCTTGGGTGCTGGTGACGGCAGGCAACAAGGGGCTAACGCATGTTCTTTCCAGACTTCACGCTCGAGCATGTGCCTGTTTCGAGCGGCGCCATTCGGCTGCGGCGTGGCGGCTCGGGGCCGCCGCTGCTGATGCTGCACGGTAATCCGCAGACGCACGCCATGTGGCATGCGGTGGCGCCGACGCTTTCCCGGCGCTTTACCGTGGTATGCCCGGACCTGCGCGGCTATGGCGGCTCGCCCAAGCCGGAGGCCACCGCCGACCATGCCCCCTACGCCAAGCGGGCCATGGCGCAGGACTGCGTCGAGCTGATGCAGAAGCTTGGCCATGAGCAATTCATGGTGGCAAGCCATGATCGCGGCGCACGGGTGGCGCACCGGCTCGCTATCGATCATCCCGAGCGGGTGCAGCGGCTGGCGGTGCTCGATATCGTGCCGACCATTGAGCATTTCGAGCGCACAGATATGCGGTTTGCGCTCGGCTACTACCACTGGTTCTGGTTCGCCCAGCCGCATCCCTTTCCCGAGGTGGTGATCAATGCGGCCCCCGAGGCGTGGTTTAACGCGCATACCGCGCGCGAGCCGAAGTCGGCGGGCTTCTTCCATCCGGACGCGCTGGCCGACTACATGGCGGCGGTGCGCGACTGCGCCATGATCCGCGGCATGTGCGAGGACTACCGCGCGGCCGCGACCGTCGACCTGGTGCATGATCGCGAAAGCCGAGCCGCCGGGCGCAAGGTGCAGTGCCCCATGCTGGTGCTGTGGGGCTCCAAGGGTAAGATCGAGGAGTGGTACGAGCCGCTCGGCATCTGGCGGCAGTATTGCTCGGCGGAGGTGACGGGCGCCGCGCTGCCCACCGGCCACTACCTAGCCGAAGAGGCACCGCAGGCGGTGATCGAGCAGTTCGAGAAGTTCTTCGCTTGATGGCGCAGGTGCGCCCACTCGTCCCCCCTCCCCACACTTTCGTCATGTCGAAGACATGCCTCCGGCACGGTGAGGGAGGGAGAAAGCGTGGCGCTGCGCGCACAACAGCCCTGCGCATCCACCAGCGTCGCCGGCCTTGCGGTGCTGCTGTATTTGCGGCAGCACGCGGGGATGCAATTCACGACCTCATTCTTCGCCGTGCTGATCCCGGCGGCCGTGCTGGCCGGCGTCGTGCGCGGCTTTGCCGGGTTCGGCGGGCCACTGACCATGCTGCCGGCGCTCAACGCCTTCATGCCGACCTCGGCCGCCATCCTGGTGATGAGTTGGATCGACCTGGTGGTCAATGTGCAGCTGCTGCCGCGGGCAGCGCGCGCGGCCAAGGCCGGCGTGGTGGTGCCGCTGACGGCGGGCGCGGTGCTGACCATGCCGATCGGCGTGCTGCTGCTGCTGCTGGTCGATGCGGTGATCATGAAGCGCGCACTCAGCGCCACCATCCTGGTGGCGGCGCTGGTGCTGCTATCGGGCTGGCGCTATCCGGGCACCATCGGGCGCGGCGGCTGGGTGGGGGTCGGCGCGCTGACGGGGGTGGTGATGGGGGCGACATCGCTTGCCATCACGTCGGCCCTGTTCCTGCACGCGGGCCAGCAGTCGGCGGCCGAAAGCCGCGCCAATTTCATTGTCTGGGTGTTCCTCGCCACCATCATGCTGCTGGTGATGCTGACCATCGGTTCTGGCTTCGACGCCGAACTGCTGCCGGCGATCGGTCTGCTGGCGCCCTTCTACATCATCGGCTGCGTGGCCGGATCGTATCTCACGGGACGACTGCCGGATGCGCACGTGCGCACCGCCGTGCTGCTGCTGATCGTCCTGATCGCGGTGGTCAGTCTCGTACTGTGAGCCCTGCGGCAGCGGGCATTGCCAAATGCCTATGTGGGGCTAGGCTGATCGCATGGGAATTCTCGCGCGCCTTGCCGTGCTTGCCTTGCTCGCGTGTGCGCTCGCGAGCTGCGTCGACATGGTCGACGCCGACCAGGCGCGCGTCTGTCGCACCATCGTGCCGGCGCTCAACCTCTCGGCGGCCGAGCTGGAGATCGTACGCACCAGTCCGCTCTTCTCCGGCGATGGCGTGCGCGTCCAGTATCGCGCCCGCGCTCAAGGCGGATCGGCGACCGAGCGGTTCCTGGAATGCCGGTTCGCGGTTGGGCCCCCCACCCCCGATGCCGGCCTGTTGGTTGGGGTTACGACCGAATCCGGCCCGGTCAGCGAGGTGCGCCTGCAAATGCTGCGCCGCTTCTGGCTGCGGGGTGCGGAGGTCGCCGCCGATCCGGAACCGGTCTGGAACGCCAGGCAGGTGCCGTCGGCGCCCCGTCCGCTTGCCGTGACCCTGCAGCATGTTCTCACGGCGCTGCCGGCCACGGCCATCTACGCGATGCTGGCCGCGGCCTATTCGCTGATCTACGGGCTGGTCGGGCGCATCAATCTGGCATTCGGCGAGCTGGCGGCGATCGGCGGCTATGCCACCTTCCTAATGTTCGTGCTGGTCGACGGGTCGGGCAGCCTCGCCGTGCCGCTGATGCTGGCGCTGGCTGCGGCACTGGCGTCTGCCCTATCGTATGGGCTGGCGACCGGACGGCTGGTGTTTGCGCCCCTCATGCAGCGAACCGGGCAGCAACTCCTGATCGGCACCATCAGCCTCGCCATCGTGCTGCAGGAGTTCATGCGGCTGGCGCAGGGACCGCGGCATCTGTGGCTGCGGCCAATGCTGAACACACCGTCGGCCGTGGTACGCGCCGACGACTTCTTGGTGACGGTAACACCGGCCGCCATGACGGGCGCTCTGCTGTGCCTGGTCGCGGCATTGGCGGTGCTGTGGCTGATGAAGGCCAGCCGGTTCGGCCGCACCTGGCGGGCCTGCGCCGACGATCCCTTGGCGGCAGAATTGTTCGGCGTTGACCGCGGCCGCGTGCTGTTCCAGACGTTTGCGCTGGCATCGCTGCTGACCGGTCTGGCGGGCTATGTGGCCACCATCTACTACGGCACCTTCGGCTATGTCGGCGGCGTCTCGCTCGGCCTGAAGGCGCTGATCGCAGCGATCGTCGGCGGGATCGGGTCGGTACCGGGTGGGTTTCTCGGCGGCCTGCTGCTCGGCTTGGTCGAAACCACCTGGTCGGCTTTGTTCCCCATCGAGTTCCGCGATCTGGCCGTGTTCGCGCTGCTGGTGTTCCTGCTGATCGTGCGTCCAGGCGGCCTGTTCGGCCTCAACGAGGCCCTGCCACCCAAGGTTTGATGGCGGCCGCAATGGCGCCGGCGGACCCGCTCGGCTATGGTCCGGCCCGATGAGCAGCGCATCCGACAAGACCGAGCCGCCCAGCACGACCTCCTTCGGCTTCAAGGAGGTGCCGCGCGATGCCCGCCAGGGCCTCGTCAACGATGTGTTCGCCGCCGTCGCCGGCCGCTACGACCTGATGAACGACCTGATGTCGGGCGGCCTGCATCGGCTGTGGAAGGATGACTTCGTCGCCATGCTGGGGCCGCCGAAGTCGGCGCGCCGCTTCGATCTGCTGGACGTAGCGGGCGGCACCGGCGACGTCACGTTGCGCGCCTTGCGGGCGGGAGGCCCCGGCTGCCGCGCCGTTCTGTGCGACATCAGCCCTGAGATGGTGGCCGTGGGCCGCACGCGGCTGGCCACGTCTGATCTTGCGGGGCGTGTCACGTTCTCGATCGGCAACGCCGAAAGCCTGCCGTTTCCCGACAAGTCGTTCGACGCCTATACGATCGCGTTCGGCATCCGCAACGTCACCCGCATCGATGCGGCGCTCGCCGAGGCGTTCCGGGTGCTCAAGATCGGCGGTCGCTTCCTATGCCTGGAGTTTTCGGCCTGCGAGGTGCCGCTGCTCGATCGACTGTACGACTTCCACTCGTTCCAGGTGATCCCGCGGCTTGGCCAGCTGGCGGCAGGTTCGGCGGACTCCTACCAGTACCTGGTGGAGAGTATCCGCAAATTTCCGACCCAGGCGAGGTTCGCCGCCATGATCGGCGGGGCGGGCTTCGGCCGCGTCAGCTACCGAAACCTGACCGGCGGCATCGCGGCCATACACTCGGGCTGGCGGATTTGAAGCACGAGCCGTCATCGCGGCACAGGGCGTAGCCCGAGAGCCGGGCCCCACAATCGTCGGATGCACGCGTTGCATGGTGCCCGCGCGCTCCACGCTGACGATGAATTGGGATGACCTAGCCGCTGACGGCGACCTTGACGGTCTGGGCGGTACCGGAGGTGGCGCCGCTGCGGTCGGCCACAATCACGTCGAAGCTGGCCGCCTGCGTGTTGGTACCGTCGTGCATGAAGGACACCTTGCCGCTGGTGAGATCGGCTTGCGTGAAGCGGCTGACCGGGGAGCGGCCACCTGCTAGCGTGATGAAGCCGTTGCGGGCGTTGGAGACCGTGAAGGTGAGATTCTGGGCGCTATCGTCCGGATCGTAGGCGGTGAGATCCTGCGGCGTGATGCGCACGGCCTTGCCGCGGCCGACCGACAGATCGAGGTCGCCGCCCAGGCTCGGCGGTACGTTGCGCACCTCGGCGGACAGATTGCCGCCCTGCTCGAGGGCCAGCTTGCCGTAGCGCACGTTGCCGCTGACCGAGCCGGAGCTGCGGATGTTGATCAGGTGCTTGACGACCACCTCGCCCTGCAGCTCGCCGTGTACCTCGGCGTTCTCGGACTTGACTTTGCCGTAGCAGCGGCCGCCGTGGTGGACGAGGACGTTGGCAGCGGTGATATCGCCTTCGATGTAGCCGTAGACTTCGAGTTGTCGGCAGTTGCGAACCTCACCCTTGATCGCCGTATCTTCCCTGACGATCAGCACTCCCGAATTGCTCACTGACAGCCCCCACTCCTGGCCAGCCGGCCGGTTGCACCCCACCTTGCGGTCAGGATGCGGCCTGAATACGCCAGCTTTTTGGCCGGTGCCGCGGGTAAAGGCAAGCCCGGAGATGGCTGACGCAGCTGGCTCTTTCGTGCGAGGGTGGGTGCGGGAAACCGGACAGCGGAGGAAACCTATGCGCGCCATTCTTGCCTATCTGACGACCAAACCTGGCAAGCAGGCTGAGTTTAAGGAGAAGATGACGGCACAGGCCAAGCGCTGCCTGGACAACGAGCCCGGCTGCCTGCAATTCGACGTTGTGCAGGACCCTCAGGACACGACCCGGTTCGTGATGATCGAGGTATACCGCGACGATGCCGCAGTGAAGGCGCACCAGGACAGCCAGCACTACAAGGATTTCCGGCCGACGGTTGGGGAGCTGGTGGCCGATCGCAAGATCGAGGTGCTGAACATGGTGTCGGACGGCAAGGCCAAGCGGGCCTAGGCAAATTTGGTGGCCGTGTTGGCGCCAGCAGATCGAAGGAAGAACGCGGCGCGCAAGTGCCGCGCCCGGCCGCCGTTGCGGCTGGCCATCTACGTGCGCACACGCCGCTTGCTTTTGCTCGCCGTCCGGAGCGTGTCGGCTCCATCGAGAGGCCAGGCAAGCGAGGAAGCAGCCAATCGAGCAGGGCGTCCGACGCCTGGCTTTGGTGCGCGTGGGTCGTCCTGCGACGGACGCTCTGCGCCCTACCCCAGTCTTTCCGTGCCCAGCTCCGGCGCGTGACCCAACCGGTGCGGGCCAACACCCCTTGCGCGCTGCACATGCGACCCTCGCACCAATCGGGACGCCTGGCGATGGGCCCCCTTGTTGCGCCGAGGCGCCAGCACCCTGTCCCGGCCCCGGTGTGCAAGCACACGTGCAAGCAGCTGTTTGCTGACATGAGGCGCGTCGCGTTGACGGCGCGGATTACGGCGTCGGGCGATCCTGCAGGATGGCGAGGGCGGGAGCAACCGCCTCGGGTGCAACGTGAGTTTCGGCGGCAAAGGTGAGGAGCAACGATTCGTCGCAGGTCAGGTGCGCCAGCACGGCAGCGAGCAGCTCCGGCGAACCGGCATTGGCGCGCACCTCATCGAGATCCACACCGGTTAACGCCAGGAAGCGAGCGAAGCGGTGCGGCTCGCCCGCCAGAAAACCCAGGGCCTGGGCGCCGATGGTTTCCGCGCCCTCGCGATCAACCCGTCGGCGGACTTTGGACATCGCTAACCTTTCCGCAGGGTAACGGCTATCAGATGTCATCTTAAACAGTTGCTTAGGGCTTCTGCACCAGAGTCGGTGCCTGGGATGCATCGAATCGGTGCAAGAGTACGCAGGGCGAGAGCAGGCTTGCCGGGGATGAGTTACCAAGAATCGAGCGCAACGATAGCGGGCCGCAACCCTGAGGTGCGGCAGATGAGTAAGACCGTCCTCATCGTGGAAGACAACGAGCTCAACATGAAGCTCTTCCACGATCTTCTGGATGCCAACGGCTACCGTACGCTGCAGACACGCAGCGGCATCGAAGCCCTCGGCCTTGCGCGCAAGCATCGTCCGCATCTCATTTTGATGGACATCCAGCTGCCCGAGGTGTCGGGCCTGGAGGTCACCAAGTGGCTGAAGGACGACGAAGAGTTGCGCGACATTCCGGTGATCGCCGTGACCGCATTCGCCATGAAGGGCGATGAGGAGCGAATTCGGCAGGGAGGCTGCGAGGCTTATATCTCCAAGCCGATCTCGATCGCGGCATTTCTCGCAACGGTTCGACGTTACCTCGGAGAAACGTGACGGCCGCAGGCCTATCTTTTCGCGTCAAGAAGGTTTGCAATGACCGCCCGCGTTCTCGTCGTCGACGACATCCCCGCCAATGTCAAACTGCTGGAAGCGCGCCTATCGGCCGAATATTTCACGGTGTTGACGGCCCACTCGCCGCACCACGCGCTCGCCATCCTGAGGGACGATCTGGTCGATGTGGTGCTGCTGGATGTCATGATGCCAGGCATGGACGGCTTCGAGGTGTGCCGGCGCATCAAGAGCACACCCAAGACCATGCATGTGCCCGTGATCATGGTCAGCGCGCTGGATCAAGCCTCCGATAAGGTGCAGGGGTTGGAAGCTGGCGCCGACGATTTCCTGACCAAGCCGGTAGACGACATCGCGCTCATCACGCGGGTCAAGAACCTGACGCGACTTAAGCTGCTCAACGACGAGCTGCTGCGGCGCGCGACGACAGGGGGCGGCATCGGCACGCTGTCGGTGGCGGCCGCCGAGCGAGAGGTGGCAGCCACGCCCGGCCGTGTGCTGCTGGTCGAGGACATCGACTTTGTGGCACGGCGCGTCGCGTCGACGCTCGGCAGCGCGCATGAGGTCGATGTCGAGCCGGACCTGCCGATGGCCCTGCTCAGGGCCACGACCAAACCCTATGACGTGCTGATCGTCAGCCTCAGCCTGGCTGATGGCGATGGATTGCGGCTGTGCAGCCAAGTGCGCGCGCTCGACCGCACGCGCAACCTGCCCATCATTATGCTGGTGCAGCCCGGCGATGAGGCGCGGCTGCTGCGCGGGCTGGACATGGGAGTGAACGACTACCTGACGCGGCCGATCGATCGCAACGAGCTGGTGGCCCGCGTGCGCACCCAGATGCGCCGCAAGCGCCACGCCGACCACCTGCGCGACCGGCTGGACGAGAGCGTCGAGTTCGCGATCACCGATGCACTGACCGGTTTGCACAATCGCCGCTACATGGAGCGGCACCTGGCAGCTCTGGCAGATGAGGCCAAGGCGGCCGGACGGCCCTTGTCGGTGCTGGTCGCCGATATCGACCACTTCAAGTCCGTCAACGATACCTACGGGCACGATGCCGGCGACAACGTGCTCAGGGAGGTCGCCGCCCGCTTGCGCCACTATACGCGCACCATTGATTTGGTCTGCCGAGTGGGCGGCGAGGAGTTCATCATCATCATGCCGGAGACGACACAGGAGCAGGCGCAGCAGGCCGGCGAGCGGCTGTGCGATGCAATCGGCTCCGAGCTGTTCAGGGCCAACCGAGATACGCGCCTGCGGGTGACGGCCAGTGTCGGCGTCGCCATGCTGGAGTCTTCCGATCAGGGCGTGGAGTCACTTTTGAAACGCGCCGACACGGCGCTGTACGCGGCAAAACGGACTGGTCGAAACCGCGTTGTGGTCGATGCGGCTTAGCGTTCATTCAAGTATAAGCAACTGAAACTTTGACGTTTTTCGCATGACGTCGGATGTCAAGCAGAACATCGGATGCGACTAAAGTCGACCGCGCCCGTGGTGTGCAGCCAAGTCGTTGAAAACGCTGCTATTGCCAAGGTGGGGCCGATCTGCTTTGTTAGCCGCGGGCAGAGGGAGGAGGGAATTCGGCGGGGCCGCCATGCGGGCGCCGCTCTTTCAAGCACAAAATTCGGATCCTCACGGGACTTTCAGGTCCGCCGCATCTCCTGATGCCCGTGGGGTGGGGTCGTTAGCGTAGCTAGGAGTGGCCTCCTCTAGGACGCTACGCAAGACGACCGAGACGCCAGGTCGGTGGCCAACGCCCTCTTTGGTCCATGACTTGGCAGGCCGGTGTCCGTGACTGCTCGGACTTCTACCCCGCTGCCGATGTCAGTCACGGACCCGGCCAACGTCTCAGAAGCATCTAAAAGCTTCGCACTGACATTTTGGCCGTCAAGCCAATCGATCAGTGCTGGAAATTATTTGGAATATTAATTTGGACTTACGATGCGGTGACTTCACCTATGTTCCCGGGCAGTCCCGGCAACGGTCCACCGCCAACGTGGTAGGAAACCTACTTGATTTTGGTTTCCTTGAAGGCGACGTGCTTGCGGGCGACGGGGTCGTACTTCTTGAAGCTGAGCTTGTCGGTGGCCGTTCGCGGGTTCTTCTTCGTGACGTAAAAGAAGCCCGTGCCTGCCGTGCTCAGCAGCTTGATTTTTTGTGTTACCGGCTTTGCCATGACTGTCCCGATCTGAGGCGACTGCACGCCGCTGTCGTGGCGCACTCTACTCGGCCGAACCGCTTAGTCAAGGATGGTGTCCGCGCTGATAAGGTCGCGGCGGAAACTGCCGTTGCGGCGATGATAGAAGGGTACTGGGGCTTGGCCGGCGTGCAGGGTGCGGGCGGCGATGCGTTCCCCGAGATCCTCCAGAATAACGCGCGTGATGTTGGGCAGCTCCAGGCCTCGTGCCTGGCCGATCGAATGCCATTCAAGGTCCGACAGTTCGCCGTCCTGGACGGTGATCTTGTGGGCGATAGCGTCAGCCGGCACGCAGAAGAAGCGGGTGTCGAAGCGGCGCGGTCGGCCGGGCGGCGTGATGGCGCGCGCAAAGAAGGTCAGGCGGTCGAGCGCCGGGCGGAAACCGGTAGCGAAGAAATCTCGCCAGCCCGGGGCTTTGGCAGGGCCGCCGGTTGATGTGGGCGCGCCGATGACGAGGCCGGCTTCCTCGAACGTCTCGCGGATGGCGGC
>Ga0075418_10008742_pt1 | contig 11361 bp, 10 predicted proteins | sample SoiMetdeltSBSDD2_FD_81776 | JGI IMG/M metagenome (GOLD analysis project Ga0075418, IMG submission 81776) | Bulk soil microbial communities from a Populus tree surrounding site in Tennessee, USA - Soil MetaG P. deltoides SBSDD2 | ecosystem: Environmental > Terrestrial > Soil > Tree plantation...
GGCCTGCACATCGCCGGCGACGTCATCACCAGCTTCGGCACGCTGCTGCTCGCGCCCCTCTCGGATTGGCGGGCGGGCATCGGCACCACGTTCATCATCGACCTCTGGTTCAGCGGCATCATCCTCGCCGGCTTGATCCTCTCCGCCGTGTTCCACCGCTCGCGGGTTCCCGCCGTCGCCGCGAGCGTCGTCCTCGCCGGCTACGTCGGCTTCCAGTACCTGCAGAAGCAGGACGCGCTCGAATTCGGCGCTGCCTTCGCCCGGCAGAAGGGGCTGCAGGGCGCGCAGGTCAGCGTTCACCCGCGGCCGGTGTCGCCCTTCAACTGGACGGTGTTCGTCAGCGATGCGGAGCAGCATCGTTTTTCTCACATCAATCTCGTCAGGAAAGACCCCAGGCACTACACGCCCGGTGACGGCTTCGTCGCGCGTCTCGATGCTGCCTACCTGCCGCTGGCGCTGGCGCAGTGGGAGACGCGCAGCCGCTACGGCGAGCGCCCCGAGCTCGGCCGCGAGGCCTGGAACTCGCCCGCGCTCGCGGTGTTCCGCTGGTTCGCCGAGCAGCCGGCCTACGACGGCGCGAGCGAGGATCCGCCGTGCCTGTGGTTCGCCGACCTGCGCTTTCTTACACCGGGGCGCGCGGCGGCGCCGCCGTTTCGCTACGCCGCCTGCCGTGAGCGGCCGGACGCGCCCTGGCGCCTGCTGGCGCCGGACTGAGGCGCGGGGCTAGTCGAGCCCGGTAACGCCCTGGCGGATGGCGAACTTGACCAGCGCGGGGAGGTTGTCGATGCGCAGCTTGCGCATGATGCGCGTGCGGTAGGTCTCCACCGTGCGCGGGGAGAGGCCGAGGCTGATGGCGACCGCGGCGTTGCGCTTGCCCTCGACCACTTGCTTGAGGATCTCGCGCTCGGTCGGGGTCAGCCCGGCGAGCGCGGACTCCGGGGCGGCGTTCATGCATCCAATGCTAGTGAGCGCGCGGAGCCCTGAACATCGTAGAACTACGACACAACGGGAAGTGTTTTCCCTACGCGAAGTTGGGAAGCGCCAACTTTCATCGCGCCCGCGTCTCCGCGGCAAAACGCTCGCGCAGCTGCGGCTGCGCCGCGTAGGCATCGAGGGTCGGCTGCATCTTCTCGGCGAGCGCGCCCAGGCGATCGGCGGGCGAGGGGTGCGTCTTGAACATGAGCGCGAGCGCCGAGTCTTCCGCGTTCATCGCCTGCAGCGTCTGCAGCACGCCCGGCAGGCCGTAGCTGTCGTAGCCTGCGCGCGCGGCGATCACCACGCCGAGGCGGTCCGCTTCCAGCTCGTCGCCGCGGTCGAGGCCGCGCGTATACATCTCGGTGCCGAGCGCGGCGAGCTTGTCGCGAGCCGGCGAGCGCTGGTCGCGCAACGCCTGGTTGAGCGCCTCGCCGGCGAGGCTCGCCTGCGCGCCTTTCTGGATCGCCTTCAGGTGGTGCTTGCGCAGCACGTGGGCGATCTCGTGCGCGAGCACGCCGGCGAGCTCGGCCTCGCTGCGCATGCGCTGCACCAGCCCGCGCGTGACGAAGATGGTGCCGCCGGGAACGGCGAAGGCGTTGAGCTGCGGCGCCTCGAGCACGCCGAAGTGCCAGGGCAGGTCGGGCCGCTCCGTCTGCGACGCGAGCCAGCGCCCGACCTGGTTGACGTAGCGCTGCAACTCCGCGTCGGCGGCGAGCGGCGCGGCGCCGAGCAGGCGCGCCGCCATGTCGCGGCCGATGGCGATCTCGTCAGGCTCGGAGATATCGGTCACCGCCTTGCCCACGTTCTTCGCCGTGTCGAGCACGCGGTTGATGTCGAGGTTGCGCAGGTTGAACTGCGCCTGTGCGGGGGTGGCGGCGAGCGCCGCCAGCGCGAGGAGGAGCGCTCTCACTTCGGATACTCCACGCTCTGGCGGCGCAGCCGGCCTTTGTCGGCGAAGGCGGCGGAGGCGTCGCGGCTCGCGGCGTACGACTGCATGCGGTTCAGCTCCGCCAGGTTCGGCCGCGCCGCGGCGATCTGCTCGGCCTCCAGCCCGCGCACGCCGGTGGTGACCTGCGTGCCGCTCGAGCCGGTGCGCGCGGCGCTGAACGCCTGCGCCAGCCCGCTGTCGCCGCGCCTGGCGGCGCCCGGCCCGCCGTAGCGCAGCGCGAGGAGCTTGACCCAGCCCTCGGCGCCGGCCTGCGTGCGCACGCGGATCCAGCCGCCGCTGCGCTCGCCGGCGTCGACCGGCGTGTTCTCGGCCAGCTCGGCCACGCGCGCCGCATCGGTGGCGGGCTCCTTCTGCAGCGGCGTGGCGCGGATCACCTGCGCCGGCTCGGCGAGCACGCTCAGCGGAAGCAGCAGCAGGAGAAGGGCGAGTTTCATGTTTTTCGCTTCGGCTCGAACAACTCTACAGGTTGTGAGCGCCCCTTGACAGGGAAGGTTCCGCAGGAGGCGAAGTGGAACGCATCGCCGCACCGCTGCACGGTGTCCTTCGACACCAGGATGCGGCGCTTCGCGTCCTTGGTCAGGCCCTCGATGCGGCTCGCCAGGTTGACGGTGTCGCCGATGGCGGTGTATTCGCGGCGCTTGTCCGAGCCGATCAGCCCCACCACCGCCGGCCCGGAGTGCACGCCGATGCCGACGTCGAAGTCCGCATCGGTGCCGAGCTCGCGCTTGAACGCCTGCAGGGTATCGGCCATGTCGAGCGCGCAGGCCACGGCGTGCGCCGCGTGCTGCGCGTCCTCCAGCGGCGCGCCCCACAGCGCCATGATGCAGTCGCCGATGAACTTGTCGAGCGTGCCGCCGTGGCGGAAGACGACGTCGACCTGCATGGAAAAGTAGCGGTTGATGAGGGCGACGACCTCCTCCGGGGTGCGGCTCTCGGACAGCGTGGTGAAGCCGCGAATGTCCGAGAACAGCAGCGTCACCTCGCGCCGCTCGGTCTGGATGCCGCGGTCGAGGAGCTGCCTCACCACGTGCGGATTGACGAAGCGCGAGAACATGCTCACCGCTTCCTGCCGCGCACGGCGCTCGCGCAGGACCTCGGCGAGGGCGGCGGCGACGTAGAACAGCCAGGCCGCCGCCAGCGGCGTGAGGAGCGGCAGCAGGATGAGACGCTGCACCAGGACGTAGGAGATGCCGAGGCCTGCCGCGGTGAGCACCGCCAGCGCGGCGCCGATCGCCCTGTTGTCTATTCTTTTTTGAAAAGAAAAAAACAACAATGACAGCAGCAGCGCGCCGAGCGCCGCCGCCCACCAGGGCGAGAGCGTGCGCATGCTGCGCGCGTTCTTCAGGTTCTCGATCGCGGTGCCGAGGATCTCGGCGCCGGGGGTGAGGCTGCCAAGCGGCGTCACGCGCAGGTCCTGCAGCCCGCTCGCCGCGGTGCCGACGATGACGATGCGGCCGGCGAACTCGTCGGCCGGGCGCTGGCGCTGCGCGCGGTTGAAGTCTTCGTACAGGTCGCTGTAGGACACGCGCGGGAAGCTGCCGGCGCGGCCGCGCCAGGCGAGCACCAGGTCCTCGGCATCGGGCACCGGGTAGCCGAGGTCGAAAGCGATGCGCGCCGGCAGCGAGGGAATGAGCCAGCCGCGCACGTCCTCGCGCAGGAGGTAGCGGCGGCCGACGCCGTCGGCGTCGGCGCTGAAGCCGATGAGGCCCGCGCGCCAGTGCTCGGGCGGCAGGATCAGCGGCGGCACCAGCGCCGCGCGCGCCTCGGGGTCGGCGCCCTTGGTGCGCGTCAGGCCGAGCGAGACCAGCTCGCCCAGGCGCGCGCCGCGCGCATCGCCGCTCGCCGGCAGGCGCAACAGGGGGAAGTAGGTGTTGCGGTGCTTCGCCACGGCGTCGGCGAAGGCCTCGTCATCGCGCGGCCGGAAGCGGTCGGCCTCGGTGAACAGGATGTCGAAGACGATGGCGCGCGGCTTCTGCGCGGCGAGGCCCTCGATCAGCTCGGCGTGCACCACGCGCGGCCAGGGCCAGCGGCCGGCGAGCGGCTCCATCGCCGCGAGGCTCTTCTCGTCGATGTCGACGAGCACGATCTGCGGATCGGGCGCAAGGCGCGCGGCGTGCGCGCGCACGAAGGCGTCGAGCAGGCGGTTCTCAAGGGGTTGAAGAATCCTGGACCCCAGAAAACCGAGAAGCGCAGCCACCAGGGCGAGCGCAAGCAGGGTGCGGCTCATCGGCCTTCCAGCGTTTCCTTCAGCACGTGGAACAGCTCGACGCTGGCGTCGATCTCGTCGCGGTTGATCGACACGCTCTCGACGTTGATGCCGAGCGGGATCTCGCGCGCGTATGCTTGGTCGAGGATGCGCCGCAGGTTGTCGCGGCAGATCTCGATCGACCGGGCGAGCGGGTCGGCCGCGCCGAGGATGGCGCGCTCGGTCGCCGGCGGGATGTGCACGCCGAGCCAGCGCAGGAACTGCATCGTCTTTTCGCGCCCGGCGGGAGCGAAGCTGAGCACAATGCGCCGCGGCGGCGTGTCGGCGCCGCGGCAGTCGCGCAGGTAGTCGCGCAGGAGCTGCTGCGTCGGCGGCGCGTGGTAGACGGTCTGCGAGATGAAATAGGCGCAGCCCTGGATGCCTTTCGCCAGCAGTCGCGCCGCTTCGCTGCGCTCCAGCCCGTGCCTTTCCGTGATCACCACGCCGCCGACGGTCAGCCGCGCTGCGGCGAGGCGGATGGCGCGCGAAAGCGGCAGCGCGTGGCGCACGCCGGAGGTCGGGCGACCGACGACCGAAACCAGAGGATGGTGCGGCGCGGTCTCGTCGAGCCAGGCCTGCCATGCCGCTTCGTCGAGGCTGCCCAGCGCCTTGTAGACGATGGCGGGAAAACCGAGGGCCCTGGCATAAGCGCGCGGATCGATGGTGCCGGTGAACGGAAACGGCCGCGCCAGCTGCGTGCGCCCGGTCTCGTCCTGGATGTCGTACACCACCACGGCGTCGAGCGGCAGCGGGCGCAGCCGCGCGGCGAGCTTGTCCGCCGCGGCGCGCACCTGCTCCTGCGGGCTGCCCGCGCGCGGCGGCGTGGTGCCGTAGAGCAGGACTGTCTGCTGCGGGTCAGCGAGCTTGGCTTTGAGATCCATCGACGAAGGGCTTGAGCGCGGCGAACACCGTGCGGTTGACCGGCGCGTCGAGCCCCGCGTCGCGCGACATGCGCGCCACCGCGCCGGAGAGCCAGGGAGCCTCCAGCCTGCCGCCGGCTTCGAGATCGGCGGCCATCGAGGCGCGCATATCGGGCGTGAAGGCGTCGGCCTGGGCGAGGGTCTTCTCCACCTGGTCGTCGGCCAGGGCGACGCCCAGCTTGCGACCGAGCGTCCAGGTCTCGCGCATGACGGCTTCGAGCATCCAGCGCATCTCGGCATCGCCGCGCACCACGCCGATGGTGGTGCGCGCGAGCGCCGTGGTGGCGGAGATCGCGACCAGCAGCACGAACTTCTCCCACAGCACGCGCTCGATGTCGTCGGCGAGCTCGGTGTCGATCTTTGCGCCGCGGCAGGCGGCGAGAAAGGCTTCGGCGGCGGCACGCTGCGTGGCATGCGTGACGCCGAAGCGAAGGCGGGCGATGGGGCCGGTGTGCACGATCACGCCCGGCTCGCCGATGCGCGTGGCGATATAGGCGGCACCGCCCATCACCGCTTTTTCAGGCAGGATTTTCTTCAGGCGCGCAATCGATTCGACGCCGTTCTGGAACGGAATCACGACGCCGCCGCCGGCGAGCAGCGGCCGGATGCTCTCCGCCGCGCGCTCGGTGTCCCAGAGCTTGACGGCGAAGAGGACGACGTCGGCGACGCCGGCCTGCGCGGGATCGGCCACAACCCGCACCTCGAGCTGTGCGTCGCCGAGCGGACTCTTCACTCGCAGGCCCCGCGTGCGCAAGGCCTCGAGGTGCTTGCCGCGCGCGAAGAAGACGACCTCGTGGCCGGCCTGCTGCAGGCGCGCGCCGAAATAGCCTCCGACACCGCCCGCCGCCATCACTGCAATTCGCATAAGGGAGATCGGGCTCTGACCCCGAACCTAGTAGCGGTAGTGGTCGCTCTTGTAGGGGCCGCTCTTCGGCACCCCGATGTATTTCGCCTGCTCGTCGGTGAGCGCGGTGAGCTCGGCGTTCAGCGTCTTCAGCTGCAGGCGCGCCACTTTCTCGTCGAGCGCCTTGGGCAGGATGTAGACGCCGACCGGATACTTCGCCGTGTTGCCGTAGAGCTCGATCTGCGCCAGCACCTGGTTGGCGAAGGAGGAGCTCATGACGTAGCTCGGGTGGCCGGTGCCGCAGCCGAGGTTCACCAGGCGACCTTCGGCGAGCAGGATGATGCGCTTGCCGTCGGGGAAGATGACGTGGTCGACCTGCGGCTTGATGTTCTCCCACTTGCACGCCTTCAGCCCGGCGATGTCGATCTCGTTGTCGAAGTGGCCGATGTTGCAGACGATGGCGTTGTTCTTCATCCGCGCCATGTGCGCCTTGGTGATGACGTGGAAGTTGCCGGTGGCGGTGACGAAGATGTCGGCCTTGTCGGCGGCGTAGTCCATGGTCACGACGCGGTAACCCTCCATCGCCGCCTGCAGCGCGCAGATCGGATCGATCTCGGTCACCCACACCTGCGCCTGCAGCCCGCGCAGCGCCTGCGCCGAGCCCTTGCCCACCTCGCCGAAGCCCGCCACCACCGCGACCTTGCCGGCGACCATGACGTCGGTGGCGCGCTTGATGCCGTCGACCAGCGACTCGCGGCAGCCGTAGATGTTGTCGAACTTCGACTTGGTCACCGAGTCGTTGACGTTGATGGCGGGGAACAGCAGGCGCTTCTCTTTCGCCATCTGGTAGAGGCGGTGCACGCCGGTGGTGGTTTCCTCGGTGACGCCTTTTATTTCCTTGCCGATCCTGGAGTACCAGCCGGGCTGGGAAGAAAGACGCTTTTTAATGGAAGCAAACAGCGCGATTTCTTCTTCGCTCGCCGGCTTCGCCAGCACCGAGGCATCCTTCTCCGCCTTCTGCCCCAGGTGCACGAGCAGCGTGGCGTCGCCGCCGTCATCCAGGATCATGTTCGGGCCCTGGTTGCCGAATTCGAAGATCCGGTGGGTGAACTCCCAGTATTCGTCCAGCGACTCGCCCTTGTAGGCGAACACCGGCGTGCCGCCGGCGGCGATCGCCGCCGCGGCGTGGTCCTGCGTGGAAAAGATGTTGCAGGAGGCCCAGCGCACCTCGGCGCCGAGCGCCTTCAGCGTCTCGATCAGCACCGCGGTCTGGATGGTCATGTGGAGCGAGCCGGCGATGCGCGCGCCCTTGAGGGGCTTGGCCGCCGCATACTCCTGGCGGATCGCCATCAGCGCCGGCATCTCGGATTCGGCGATGGCGATCTCCTTGCGCCCCCAGTCGGCGAGCGACAGGTCGGCGACGCGATGCTCGGTCTTGGTGTTCAACACTGCTGCGTTCATGTTTCCGCCCTCTGAAATGAAAAGCGCCCGCACCGTTTCGGATGCGAGCGCCGTTGAATTTAGCTGAGCCTGACCCCCAAATCGTTCACTCGGGGACGCAACGCTCCTCAGCAGCCCTAATTATACTTGACTCATGGCCGTGCCGCTCCTCGCCAGCGTGGTTTTCCTCAAGATCCAGGACTTTGCCCGCCGTTCGGCCAGCGAGCAGACGCGCCTGCGCGCGCAGCTGCAGGCGGTAGTGGCGGTGACCGCGGCCGAGATCCCGCCCGCCGGGCGCATCGTGCTCGACGCCTCCGACGGCGTGGCGCTGGTCGTGCTCGACGATCCGCCCGCCGCGCTGCGCCTCGCCGAGCGCGCGCTCACCGCGGTGGCGGCGGGCCTGCCGCTGTCGGCGGGCCTGAACCACGGCACGCTGCAGTTCGCCGGACGCAAGGGCGGCGAGGGCATGACGGGCGATGGCCTCGCCGTGGCGGCGAGCGTGGCCGAGTTCGCCGCGCCGCCGCAGCTCTACGCCTCGCACACGTTCCGCGATGCGCTCGCCGATGCGTCGCCGGGCGCCGAAGCCATGCTCGTGCCTTCGGGCACCTTCACCGACCCGGGGCTGCGCACGCATGAGCTCTACGCGCCGCAGGCCGGGGCGCCCGCTCGCCGCGGCCGGCGCTACGCGCTCGCCGGGCTGGCGCTGGCCGCGGCCCTCGTCGCCGCGGGCGTGTTCGCGCGCGCCTCGGTGCCGGGCCAGCGGCCGCTGCAGGACGTGCTGGCAGAGCGCGTGCAGCCGCACTGGCGCGCGCTGCAACAGCGGCTGGGGCTGGGCGAGGACTGATGGCCAAGCCGAAAAAGATCGGCCGCTACCGCATCGTCGGCGAGATCGGCCGCGGCGCGATGGGCGTGGTCTACAAGGCCGAGGATCCCAACCTCGACCGCACCGTGGCGCTGAAGACCATCATCCTGGAGAAGGACGCCGAGGGGCGCGCCGAATACCAGAAGCGCTTCTTCCTCGAAGCCAAGGCGGCGGGCAAGCTCACCCACTCGAACATCGTCACCACCTACGATTTCGGCGAGGAGGACGGCGTCGCCTACCTGGCGATGGAGCTGCTCGAGGGCACCGACCTGCGCGCGCGCGCCCTGGAGGGCGCGCTGCCGGCAGCCGAGGCGGTGGACATCGCGCGCCAGGTGGCGAGCGGCCTGTCCTACGCGCACGGGCGCGGCATCGTGCATCGCGACATCAAGCCCGGCAACATCATGCTGTTGCCGCGCGGCCAGGCGAAAATCATGGACTTCGGCCTCGCGCGCATGCGCGTCGCCGACCACAAGACCAGCACCGGCATGGTGCTCGGCACGCCGCGCTACATGTCGCCCGAGCAGATCACCGGGCAGCCGGTGGACGCGCGCTCCGATCTGTTCTCGCTCGGCATCGTGCTCTACGAGATGCTCACCGGCACGCGGCTTTTCACCGGCTCCGAGATGGCGCAGGTGACGCACAGCATCACGCAGGACGAGCACCAGCCGCCCTCGCGCCTCAACCCCGAGCTGCCTTCGATGCTCGATTTCGTCGTGGCGCGCGCGCTGAAGAAGGACCCGGCGGTGCGCTACCAGAACGCGGACGAGCTGGTGGCTGACCTCGATACCTGCCTGGCCGAGCTGCGCAGCGGCGTGCCGATCGTCGAGCCGAGCGAAGGCAGCAGGACAGTCAAGCTCGACGCGGCCGCGGAGCGCACGGTGGATGCGCCGCCGGCGCGCGCCATCCTCGTCGACACGCGCCTGCCGCTGTCACGCGTGTTCGATTCCTCCGCCGCGCTGCTGCGCCTGGCGAAGAAGAAGGAAGGGCGCTTCGGCCGCGTGCCACGGCGCGTCGGCCTCTTCCGCCGCGTGCTCACGGATGCCGCGGCGCGCCGCTTCCTCGTGCTGACCCTGATCGGCGCGCTCGCCGGGGTCTACGCCGCGCTCGGCTGATCCTCGAAGGGATCTGCCCCAGTCACGGCGATCCCCAGACCTCCGTCGCCGTATCAAGGCAGAGCTTCAGCTTCGCCTTCTCCTGCTCGACCGTCAGGTTGTTGCCGTGGTGGCTGCTGGAAAAGCCGCACTGCGGCGACAGGCACAGGTTCTCGAGCGGGACGAACTTCGAGGCTGCTTCGATTCTGCGTTTGAGAACATCCCTGCTTTCAAGCTCGGGAATCTTGGAGCTGACCAGTCCCAGCACCACCTTTTTCCCCTTGGGCACGTGGCGCAACGGCTCGAAGCCGCCCGAGCGCTCGTCGTCGAACTCGAGGAAGAAGCCGTCGACGTCGAGGGTTGAAAAGGCGGTCGCGGCGACGTAGTCGTAGCCGCCGCTCGCCAGCCAGGTGCTCTTGAAGTTGCCGCGGCAGGTGTGGATAGCCACCGTCATGTCGTCGGGCACGTCGCGCACCGCGGCGTTGACCGCCTCGGCGTAGAGCGCGACGTCCTTCTTCGGATCGTCGCCGAGCTGGCGGAACTGCGCTTGCACCTTGGGATCGCCGAACATGGCGATGGTGGTGTCGTCGATCTGCAGGTAGCGGCAGCCGGCCTTGTACAGATCCGCGATCTCCTCGCGGTAGCACTGCGTGAGGTCGGCCCAGAAGCTGTCGCTGTCCGGATAAACCTTGCGCATCGCGTCGCGGTTGCCGCGCGCGTGCAGCATCGCCGGCGAGGGCATGGTGAACTTCGGCACCCCCCGAGTGGTGACTTCTTTCAGAAACTCGAAATGGGCGACCATGCTCGGCTTCGTCCGGCGCAGCTTGCCGGTGACGAACATCGTCGGCGTCTTCGGGTCGGCGTGCTTGAAGCGGGTGTCGAAGTGCGCGCCGCTTGCGCTGCGCAGCTCGATGCCGTCGAAGCCGGCGAGGAAGTCGATGTGCCACCAGTCGCGCCGGAACTCGCCATCGGTGATCGAGGGCAGCCCGAGGTCTTCCTGCAGCTTCACCACCTCGCGGATCAGGCGGTCTTCGGCCGCTTTCAGCTGTGCGAAGGAAATTTCGCTTCTTCTCGCCTGCTCGCGCATCTGGTGCAACTCCACGGGGCGCAGCAGGCTGCCGACGTGATCGGCGTGGAACGGCGCTGGCATCAGGCCGCGCGCCAGCCCTTGCCGTCGGCGTAGACCTTGCGCGCCGTTTCGGCGTAGGGCACGGGGCAGACGATGGCGTGCATCTCCATCTGCCGGTGGCGTTCGACGGTCGGCTTCTTCGTGCCGCCGGCTTCCTCGCCCCACACGAACGTGACCTCGGTGCCGGGCTCGGCGAACTCGGGCTCGAGCACGGCGATGGTCAGCATCTTGCGTTCGTTCGAGCTGTAGCCGATCCAGGTGGAGACGCCGACGGTCTTGCCGCCGGCGACGACCTTGTCGAACGGGTGCATCGAGTAGACCGCCGAAGGGAACTCGATGAACTTCGCGCGCTCGCCCTTCTCGATCTGGCTGCTGACGGCGCGCACCACGTCGGCGTTCTCCAGCGCCAGCGTGACTTTCCTGCGGTGCGGTCCCTTGGCCAGCTTCTGCAGCGCCTCGCGGCCGATGAAGTCGTGCTCGAAGTCGATGAACGAGCCGTAGCCCATGTCCCAGGGCGTGAAGTAGTAGTCCTCGATCCTGTTCGAGGCGAAGCTGCCGCCGATCGAGGCCCTCGCCTCGTAGCTCTCGGCCGGGAGCCACTGGCGGAAAGGCTTCATCTTCTCGCCCGAGTAGACCGCCGGCAGCGGCGAGGGAATCCAGCCCGACTCGAGCGTATTGGACGAGTAGGCGCGGCCGCCGACGAGGCGCAGGCCGAACTCCTCGCCGGCCTTGACGATCGCATCGCGCACCGCCTCGCCCTCGGCGTAGGGGCCGACCAGCTCGAAGCCGGGCTGCCCGGCCATGCCGTGGCGCAGCGCGGTGACCTGCTTGCCGGCGATGGCGAGCCTGGTGACGTGGAAGAACTTCACCTCGGGCGGGCGCTCGCCCAGCACCTTCTCCATCACC
>Ga0075418_10008744_pt1 | contig 11360 bp, 10 predicted proteins | sample SoiMetdeltSBSDD2_FD_81776 | JGI IMG/M metagenome (GOLD analysis project Ga0075418, IMG submission 81776) | Bulk soil microbial communities from a Populus tree surrounding site in Tennessee, USA - Soil MetaG P. deltoides SBSDD2 | ecosystem: Environmental > Terrestrial > Soil > Tree plantation...
ATCCTTGTAGTCGGCAATGCGCCAGTCGCGTTGCCAGGCGTAGGCTTTCGATCGTGTGGCGCGCTCGACGCCGACCATCACGTTGCCGCGGTCATCGGCCGAGTTGACGCCGATCAACGCCGAGAACGTGACCGATTGATCGCCGCCGTGCTCCGTGTCGCCCAAGCGCACGTCGACGGAGGCGCCCTCGAAGTTGTCCTTGAGGATGAAGTTGACGACGCCGCCGACGGCGTCCGCGCCGTACACGGCCGAGGCGCCGCCCGAGATCACCTCGACGCGTTGAATCGCGGCGGACGGAATCGAGTTCGTGTCGACGACCATGCGCGGATCGATCGGCATCGCGCGGCGGCCGTTGATGAGCACGAGGTTCCGGTTCGGGCCGAGGCCGCGCAAGCTGACCGTCGATGCGCCGACCGTGTTGGTAACGGTTTGCTGCACGTCGCCCGTCGTGAACTGCGTGACGGCGGGAACGAACTGCGGGAGTCGGTTCAGGACTGTTTCGACGCCGATCGCGCTCGTCTCTTCGAAGAGCGTCTCATCGACGGTTTGCACCGGGCTGTTCGCCGTGAAGTCTTGTCGGACGATACGCGAACCGGTGACGACGACTTCCTCGAGAACCTGATCGCCTTGTTGTTGATTCTGCGCGAGGGCCGTGCTCACCGGCACGATCGCGAGCGCAGAGGCGAGTAGCGCACCGCCGGTTGCGGCGGCACGTCGGGTTTTTACGAGCTCGGAAATAGCAAGCGAAAGATCGCAGACGCGCGGGCGCGAGCCTGCACCGGCAGTAGTTACTTTCATGGTCCCCCCAAAATAGACAGCAAAAAAAACCGCGAAACTTAGCTTTCGAGATGTTGTTTTTGTGCTCGAAAGACTATGAGCCCGGAGGCTAGCACTACCCATACCCAATCGGCAACTGCGCCGACAATCGAGGTTGCGGCACCTGCGGACGGAGTGATTCGTACGGGTTTTGCGTCCGCAGCTCGAGCGACGCTGTAGTAGAAATCCAACAGCCTCGAGGCGAGGGAGGGAACGTCGGAAACCACGGGCGATCTCGCAACGCGGACTCGGGGCGCGAGCGAGTAAGTGCCCGCTCGCGCCCCGTGTGGTTCAGAAGTGGATCAGAAGCGCGGCCCGTCCTCGTACTCGATGCCGAGCGGCGCTGCCTGCTCGCGCACGGCATCGTAGATTTGCTGATCGAGCGACGCGTCGGCACCGCCGGCAGCATCGACTTGCTTCTCTATATATGCATCGCGTTGCGCGGCGAGGTCCGCGATCTGCCGCTTGAGCTCCTCGCGCTTCTGCGCCGTCTCGGCGAGCAGCTCGCGCTGCTCGGCGACCGGCAACGCGGCGACGCTGGCGGGCAGTTGCGCGGGCGGAACGGCGGCGACGTCGACGCGGCCGCTCGCGACGTCGTCGACGAGCTCGCGGTTGCCCAAGAAGTTGTCCATGCCGGCGGCGGACGTTACGTTGAATGCGCCGCGCCGCGCGCGTGCGGTCACCGACGCTTCCTCGTTGAGCCGCGCCGTCGCTTCGACCTTGGACTGCATCGCGGCCCGCTCTTCGGCCGAGCCGTAATAAAGGCGGGTGCTGTCGAGCTCGGCCGCGAGCGTTGCGATTCGAGAGTCGAACGGCGTCTCGACCGCGACGGCGCTGCCGGCCTGCTCGACCGTGAAGTAGCGGCCGTGCCCTAACGAGGCGATGTGCTGCCACGGTGCGACCGTGTCGCTCAAGCCCCCGCATTGGATCGTGTTGACGACGATGCCCTTGGCCGCCGCTGCCGCGACGATCTGCGGATACTTGGTGTCGTCCTGATAATCCATGTGCGGAGGGGCGTCGCCGACCAGGAACACGACCTTGTACGTGCCCTGATCCTGGCTCCACGACATGCGCGCAACCGCGGCCTCGAGCGCCTCGTTGACGGCCTCGGGCCCGTCGCCGCCGCCGTCGGCCGCGAAGTCCATCAGCTTCGTGTACATCGAATCGAGATCGCGATTCAGATCGACGACCTGAGTGACATACGCGTCGCCTCGATCGCGGTAGGCGACGAGCCCCATCGAGATCTCGGGCGCCTGCTGCGCTTGTGCGAGCGTGCTCGCGATCGACCAGATCTTCTCCTTGGCGGCGTGGATGAGCCCGCCCATGCTGCCCGTCGTGTCGAGCACGAACACGACCTCGACCTTTTTCGCGCCGACGGGCGCAATGATTCCATTCCGCGGCGGCGGTGTGACCGCCGCATTGCCGCGAATCGTCGGATACAGCAGCACGGCGCCGACCGTGGCGAGCACGACGCCGGTGACCAAAATGTTTGTCTTCATGTTCGAAACTCCGTTCGAAAGTGGGTTGGTTGAAGATCAGCGAGCCGAAGAGGACAAGCGCCGCACGGCCGCCTCGGCCGCGCGATGCGCGCGCGCGAACGCGTCATCGGGCGCTTCGGGCGCGCCGCCGCGAGTCAGCGAGGCGGGAATCGAGACGTGGAACGCCTGCACGAGGAAGAAGCACCAGAACGCGAGCCAGGCGCTGTCGGCGCGCTGCGCCGCCCACACCGCGAACGCCGCGCCGAGCAGCGTTACTCCTAAGTCGGCGAGCGCCGGCATGAGCCCCGAGTAGTAATAGAGAGAGCGAACGAGCCAGACGGCGCCCAAGTGCACGAGCACGTAGGCCACGAGCGGCAACCCGGCGAGCCAGGCGCCGCTCGCGACGACGAGCCAGCACACGAGCGTCGTGATGCGCCCCACACGCTCGCCGCTGCGGCCGATCGCATAGATCACGTAGGCGAGGCCGAGCAATGCGATGACCGCGCGCAGCGCGACGACGAGCCCGAGCCACGGCGCGAGCGCGGCGAGCAACGCGGCTCCGCAAGCGCTGAAGATCAGCGCAGCGAGGAGACCGCTCCCAAGCGACGGCAAGTGTTTGGCGCTGCTCATGACCGCTGCCTCTTCTGCCGCTCGCGCAACAGCGCGACCTCGACGTCGGCCTCGCCGACGACGAAGTCGCCGCTGACGAAGTCGTCCGCCGCGGTCGTGGCGAGCAGCTCGGCTTTCTGCCGCATGACGTCGAGCTGCTCACGCTGCTCTTCCACGTTGGCGCGCAGCCCGGCGAGCTCCTTGTCGAGCGCGGCGCGGCGCTCGGCGACGTTGCGCTCGAAACGCTCGGTCTCGAGCCGACGCTTGATGATCTTGCGCGCGAGCTCCTCGTTGCCGCTTTCGAAGCAGACGTCGAGCTGGCTGCCGAGCTCCGCGAGGCACGCTGCCGTTTTGGCTTGGCGTTCGCCGAGCGACTCGTGCTCGTGCGTCAGCGCACGCACGCGTTGCTCGCCGCGTGCGAGCTCTTCTTCCATTTCGCGCACCGCGTGCTTCAGCAGCACGTCGGGCTCCTCGATTCGGTCGAGCACGGCATGCACGTCCGCCGTGAACAACCGCGACATTCGATTGATGAGCGCCATGGGATCCGCCTCCTCGCGACGGTGTGAAAGTGTGGGAGGCACTCTAGGAATCCGCGGCGCGGCGCTCTATCACGGCAATGCAAAAAGACGCCGCCGCGGTTTACACGCGCTTTACATGCGGCCGCCGCTGAGCCAGCGCGGTGCGGGCCGCGCCGCAGCCGCACCCTATTGGTGTGGCCGCCGCGTGCCGCTACCGCTGGAAGCCGCGCCGCTGCTCGCTCGTGTGCTTTGGCACGAGCCGTGCAACGGGCGCGGTGAGCGTGGCCAGGGACGGCCTGCTCTTAGCGCTTTTTCGCGAACCGGTGCGCGCTTTTACAAAGGATTTACACGGTGCGCGGCCGTGAGCTGCTAGCCTTTTCGCCAGCATGCAAACCGCGAAGCCCCGCATTCTCGTCGTCGAAGACGAGGCCGCCATTCGCGACGGCCTGACGGACGTTCTCGTCTATCACGGCTACACCGTCGATGCCGTCGGCGACGGCCGCGACGGCTTGAAGAAAGCGCTCTCCGGTCAGTACGACTTGCTGCTGCTCGACGTCATGCTGCCGGGGCGCGACGGCTTCTCGATCTGCGACGATGTGCGCAAGGTCGACCGCGATCAGCCGATCATCATGTTGACGGCGAAGACGAGCGACGAGGACATCGTCAACGGCCTATCGCTCGGCGCCGACGATTACATCGCTAAACCATTCTCGATCGCGCAGCTCGTGCTGCGAGTGAAGGCCGTGTTGCGCCGCTCGGGCGCGCTCGCGGACGCGGCGAGCGCGATCAAGCTCGCCGGGGACGTCGAGATCGACGTGCGGAGTTTATCGGGCCGGCGCGGCAAAGAGCCGCTGACGTTCACGCGCCGCGAGATGGAGATCCTCGAGTATTTGCAGCGCAACACGCAGCGCGCCGTGTCGCGCGACGAGCTGCTGACACGAGTCTGGGGTTACGACCGGTCGGCCGAGATCGAGACGCGCACCGTCGACATCCATGTCGCGAAGCTGCGCCGCAAGATCGAGCTCGACGCGAAGGAGCCGCGCAGCTTGATTACCGTGCGCGGCGCGGGCTACCGGCTCGTGGTCAGCGCATGAGACGCGGTACGTCCAAGCGGTTCGACGAGCGCGCTCTGCGGATCGTGCTCGCGGCGCTGTTTCTCGCGTTGGCCGTGCCGGCCGGCGTTCTCATCGTGCAAGCGTACAGCCAGCTCAAGTGGCAGGCGTTTCGCACCACGCAAGTCGCAGCGGAAGACCTCGCCGCGCGCATCGACGCGGCGCTGCGCGTGACGATCGGCGTCGAGGACGGCCGCTCGTTCGGCGCTTATTCGTTCCTCGTCGTCGAAGGCGATCAAGCTGCCAACTTCGTGCAGCGCTCGCCGTTGTCGGTCTTCCCGATCAACAGCGCGTTGCCGGGTGTGCTCGGCTGGTTTCAGGTCGATGCCGCCGGCAATTTCACGACGCCGCTGCTGCCGGCGCCGGGCGTCGACGCGACGACTTACGGAATCACGCCGGCCGAGCGTGCGGCGCGGGTCGAGCGCGTCGCGCAACTGCGCGAGTTGCTCGCGAAGAATCAGCTCGTGCGTGCGACACGCGAAGACAGGCCGGTGACGGTCGCGGCTCCCGCCGCTCCCTCCGAGAGCCGCGAGCGTGCGCGCACCGAGCGCGAGCAGGTCGAGCTCGACGCCGTGGCCGCCGCGAGCCCGCCCGCCGCCAGCCCGCCGGTGCCCTCGGCCCAGGCCGGGTTCGATCGCTTCGCCGAACAGTCGGCGGCGGGCGCGGCGGCGTTGCGCGACGACGCGGCGCTTGCGCCGCGCCGCGCCCTGGTCTCGGGGCCGCGCAGCAGCGACGAGCAGTTGCAGGCCACAGCCGAACGGCAGAAGCGCGTCGAGCAGGCGCTCGTGGCCGAGACCGTGGCCGCGGATGCGCAAGCCCCCGCGGCGGCCAACGAGACCGCAGCGAAGGCCGAGGTCGCCGTGCGCACCTTCGCGAGCGAGATCGACCCGTTCGAGCTCGGCGTGCTCGATGACGATCATCTGGTTCTGTTCCGCAACGTCTGGCGCGAGGGCCAGCGCTATGTGCAGGGCGCGCTACTCGATCGCGCGAGTTTCGTCGCGGCCGCGGTCGAGATGCCGTATCGCGCCAGCAGCCTCGGAAGCGCCAGCCATCTCAACGTGGCGTTCACCGGCCGGGTCCTCGACAGCTTTGCCGCGGACGCGAGCGGCTACGGCTCGACGACCGGCGATCTCGCGGGAACGGTCCTGTATCGCGCGCGGCTGTCGCCCCCATTCGGCGACGTCGAGCTCTCGTTCCTCGTCGACGCGCTGCCCCGCGCGCCGGGCACTGGGCTGCTCGCCTGGGTCGCCGTGACGCTCGCCGCCGTGCTCATTGGCGGATTCATATTTATGTATCGCTTCGGGGCCGGGCAGATGCGGCTCGCGCGTCAACAGCAGGACTTCGTCTCCGCCGTGAGCCACGAGCTCAAAACGCCGCTGACGTCGATCCGCATGTACGGCGAGATGCTGAAGTCGGGTTGGGCCGACGAGGCGAAGCGGCAGACGTACTACGACTACATCCACAGCGAGAGCGAGCGGCTGTCCCGGTTGATCGAGAACGTGCTGCAGCTCGCCCGCCTCACGCGCAACACGCAGCGCTTCGATTCGAAGGCCGTCACCGTCGCCGAGCTCGTAGATGTCGCGCGCTCGAAGGTCGCGACGCAGGTCGAGCGGGCAGGGTTCGAGCTCGTCATGCGCAACGAGACCCCCGAAGGGACGAGCGTCGTCGTCGACGTCGACTGTGCGGCGCAGATCTTCATCAATCTCGTCGACAACGCGCTGAAATTCTCCGCGAACGCGGCCGTGAAGAAGGTCGAGATCGTGGCCCGGCGAAACAGCGATGGCACGGTGCTCCTGACGGTGCGCGACTATGGGCCCGGCGTGCCGAAGACGCAGCTCAAGAAGATCTTCGAGCTCTTCTATCGCGCCGAGAACGAGCTGACGCGCGAAACGGTCGGCACGGGCATCGGGCTCGCGCTCGTGCGGCAGCTCGCGGCCGCCATGGGCGCACGCGTCGACGCCCGCAATTGCGAGCCCGGCGCCGAGTTTCGCGTCGAATTTCCGCCGCATTAACGGTTAGCGTTCTCACCGTAAGTATTTGACCCGACGACGGTTCCCGTCGCGCAACACGTTTCATGTGCCGTCAAATCGCCGGTTGAGCGCAGTACGGCGCCTAAGGCGCGCTTAACGGGTGAATTTGGTGCTCACCTTGGCGGGGGTTGTCTTCGCGGCGACGTCCGTGGTCGTCGGCTGGCGGCGCCTTGCGCATGTGAAGCACCGCGGCGCGCTGCGGCATTAACGATGCAGGCCTTAACCGTTAATAACTTTGAAGCCGACCGCGTTCCGGTGGATCTTCACGCGCGCTTGCGAACGGGTCGGCAACCCGCCCGCCGCCGCGAGCAGCAAACTTGAGTATCACTGGAGAGAGCACGTGCATTACGAAAAGAAGATCCTGGCCGCCGCCGTCATTGCAACCTGCGGTGGCTACACCTCGACCGCGCTCGCGCAGAGCAGCGGACAAGTCGAGGAGGTGCTCGTGTTCGGTACGCAGGCAGCGAAGGACAGCACGACCGGCAGCCGCCTCGACCTCACGTTGCTCGAAACGCCGGCGACCGTCGACATCATCGACGGCGATGCGATCCGGGCGCGCATGGACTCGAGCGTGTTGACCGCGGCGACGCGCAGCGCCGGGTTCACGGACGAGTCGAATCCCGGCAACGGCGGTTTCAGCGTCGGGGCTCGCGGCTTTACGGGCCAGGGCGCCGTTACGAAGCTCTACGACGGCATCAACCTCTATAACGCGGCGGGCACGATGACGTTCCCGTTCGACACCTGGAGCATCGACCGCGTCGAGGTCCTGAAAGGGCCGTCGTCGGTCATGTTCGGCGAAGGCGGCATTGGCGGCGCGATCAACGTGATTCCGCGGAGACCCGAGCGCGACCAAAGCGGCGAGGTGCGGCTGATCGGCGGCGAGGACGGCAATCAGTTCATCGGCATCGACTATACGAACGGGCTCGGCGACTCGGCCGCGTATCGCGTCGACTACAGCGACACCAAGTCCGACAACTGGGTGCAGCCGAACGGCGACAGCGAGGCGCAGATGCTGGCGCTCGCCGTGCAGTGGGACGTCAGCGACGATCTCGTCTTGTCGGCGCGCATCGACAGCGGCGAGCAAGACGCGATGAGGTATTTCGGTATTCCTAATGCGAACGGCGACTTCGTTCGCGACTTCGTCGACATGAACTTCAACGTTTCGGACTCCGTGGTCCACTACGAAGACGATTCGATTCGCTTCAGGGCGGAGTGGCAGGCGTCGGACAACTTCGGCGTGCAGGCCGACTTGTACCATCTCGCGACCGACCGGTTCTGGAAGAACACGGAAGCCTATTTCTACGACGACACCACGCGAGAGCTCGAGCGCTGGGACCCTCTGATGCTCGGTCACGACATGGAGCACACGGGCTTGCGCACGAGCTTCAACCTCTCGTCGGCGAACGAGGGCGTGCGTGCCGCGGTTGGGTTCGAGGTCAACGACGTCTCCTTCGAGCGTCCGACGAATTTTTTCACGCCGGCGAACCCAGCCGGAATCACGTTCGACGAATTCGACGTCGTCGATCCGTACAACTTCCAACCCGGCGTTCTCGCGGACATCACGACGGCACCCTATGCGCCCGATACGTTCTCGGACGTCAGCCAGTGGTCCGTCTTCGGCGAGTCGCAGTTCAATCTGAACGACCGCTTCGCGATCGTCGCGGCGCTGCGCTTGGACGATTACCACACGCAGATCCAGCGGCTCGGCCGCGCCGGCATCGACCAGAAGGTGGATGCGCTCACCGGTCGCCTCGGCTTCGTCTTCGACCTGGCCGAGGACACGGCGCTGTACGGCCAGTATTCGACCGGCGCGACGCACCCGAGCGGTTCGATCGTCACGGGCTCGGTCGCCAATCGCTTGGCGGACATGATCGAGACCGAGCAAGTCGAGGTCGGTCTCAAGCACCAGGTCGCGGGCACCGGATTCGCGTGGACCGCCGCGGTGTTCGACATCGTCAGGACGAACACGATCTACGACGACCCGACCTCGGGCAATCCCGACGACGTGATCGTGATTCCGGAGATCACGTCGCAAGGCGTCGAGCTAGGCTTCACCTACACGGCTTCCGAGAGCCTCCAGGTCTACGGCAATGCGGCGCCGCTCAAGCTCGAGAGCCAAGCCGGAGTACATCCCGGCAACTATGCGCCGGAGGAGACGGCGAACCTCGGCTTCATGTGGACCATTGGCGATAGCGTGCGGCTCCTGGCCGATGCGCGTTACGTGGGTGAACGATTCGGCACCATTCCGATGCCGTCTTATACCGTCGTCGATGCGTCCGTGCGCTTCGATCTGAACGACAGCTTCGGCTTTACGTTGAAGGCGGACAATTTGTTCGACGAGCTGTACGCGTCGTCGAACTACTACGACGAAACCTGGGCGGTCGGGAAGCCGCGCACGGCCAGCGTCGCCTTCGACTTCCACTTCTAGCGGGACTTCTAAAAGGGGACGGACTTATTTTCCGGGCTGTGAAGGGGGCGCGCTAAAAGGGGACGGACTTATTTTCCGGGCTGTGAAGGGGGCGGGCTAATTTTTCTTGGCGCGAAGCGCGGAAAATAAGTCCGTCCCCTTTTGCCGCGGAAAATAAGTCCGTCCCCTTTTGCCGAAAATAAGTCCGTCCCCTTTTGCCGTACACTGAGCGCGAATCGTTCCGCTCGGGGAGGTGCGGCATGAATTCCGTCGTCGACGATCTCGTCTCTCGCTTCGATCAAGGAACCTTGTCGCGCCGACAGTTGATTCAGGGGCTGACGGCGTTGGCCGCGGCAGGCGGTGCCGCGGACGCCTTGGCGCAAACGACGCCGTTCAAGTCGACGCGCATCGATCACATCAGCATTCAAGTGACCGACATGGCGCGCTCGGTCGCGTTCTACGAGAACATCTTCGGCCTCAAGGTCCTGAACGAGGACAAGGAGAACGAGATCGTCCGCATGGGCGTCACGCGGATCATCGTCTCGCTGCACCGCAAGCCGCCCGCCAGCATCGTCGATCATTTCGCGATCGCGATCGACGACTTCAATCGTGACGCCGTGACGGCGCAGCTCGCGAAGCACGGCCTGACCGCAGAGCAGAATCTCGACTACGGCTTCTTCGTGCGCGATCCCGAAGGCATCCCCGTGCAGATCGTCGGCACCTGACCGGTACCCGGGGGGAATCGTGCCGAGGAACACTCGCTATCTCGTGAACGCGATCGTGCTTCTGGCGATCGGCGCGCACGGTGTCTATCGGTTCATCACCGAGAGCCCGGATCTCGCTTCGGACGGCGTCGGCCTCGGCCTCGTCATCGCGCAGGTCGTCGTCGGATTGGGCGGCGCGATCTGGTTCTTCGTGCGATCGCGCAACGTCTCGAGCTAGAGGTGCCGCCGTGCCATTGATTGCCGCGAAGCTCGCAGAGATGAAGTTGGTGTTGCCGAAGGCCGTTCGGCCGCCGCCCGGCATCTCGCTGCCGTTCCGCCTCGTGCGTGTGCGCGGCGACCGCGCCTACGTATCGGGGCACGGTCCGCTGAATGCGGACGGTACGCTGGCCCCGCCGCTCGGCAAGGTCGGGCGCGACCTGTCCGTGGAGCAGGGTTACCGGGCCGCCCGGCTCACAGCGCTCGCGATGCTCGGCAGCATCGAGCGCGAGCTCGGCGATCTCGATCGCGTGCGCGCCTGGCTGCGTGTCTTCGGCATGGTCAATTCGGCGACCGGCTTCAATCAGCAGTCGCGCGTCATGAACGGATTTTCGGATTTGATACTCGAGCTGTTCGGCCCCGATCGCGGCGCGCATTCGCGCAGCTCCGTCGGCATGGCCGAGCTGCCGTTCGACCTGCCCGTCGAGATCGAAGCCGAGCTCGAGATCGACCCGTAGCCGCGAACGCTCGTGTCTTGGTCAAGATTTGTCGAGGCCGCTGCCGCGCGGCGCTTCGCCGCAAATTGCTCCTGCATTTGCGGCACTCCCGCCATCCATGGCGGTCGATCGCAGGCTATCATCGTTACAACGCGGTTATCGATTCGAGGCAACCCATGCACACGAGCTCGGTCTCTCGTCGCGCGCTGCTCCTGGCCGTGAGTTTGGTCGTAGGCGCGGCCTCGCTTGGCGATGCGCGGCTCGCCGCTGCGCAGGAGCCGCTGAAGATCGGCATCATCGGCACGGGCAAGATCGGCGGCGCGCTCGCGCGCCATTGGGTCAGCGCGGGCCACGAGGTGTTCGTGTCGTCGCGTCATCCCGAAGAGCTCGCGCCGCTCGTGAAAGAGCTCGGGCCGCGTGCGCACGCGGGCACTCCGCGCGAGGCCGCCGCGTTCGGCTCAGTCGTGCTCGTCTCGGTGCCCTACGGGGCGATGCCGCAGATCGGCACCGACTTCGCACGCGAGCTCGCGGGCAAGGTCATCATCGACACGAGCAACCCCGTCGCGCCGCGCGACGGCGCGCAGGTGCCCGAGTGGCAGCGCAAAGGCGCCGGCGTGTCGACGGCCGAGCTGCTGAAGAACAATCGCGTCGTGCGCGCTTTCAATTGCATTCCTGCCGCGTCGTTGGCGGGGCAGGCCAACCGTCAGCCGGCGCGCATCGCGATCCCGATCGGCGGCGACGATGCGGCCGCAATCGCCATCGCCGAGCGCCTCGTGCGCGATGCGGGCTTCGATCCGGTAATGGTCGGCACGCTCGCGCAGTCGCGGCAGTTCGACCTAGGCCAGCCGCTTGCGCAAGGTAATCTCAGCGCGGCAGAGCTCCGCGGGCGAATGAACTGACGGAAGCGGGGACTGCCGCGCTGGGGTCTCAGTTCGCGTGGCTCTCGTAGATGACCGGGACGTTGTGCTCGACG
>Ga0075418_10008745_pt1 | contig 11357 bp, 7 predicted proteins | sample SoiMetdeltSBSDD2_FD_81776 | JGI IMG/M metagenome (GOLD analysis project Ga0075418, IMG submission 81776) | Bulk soil microbial communities from a Populus tree surrounding site in Tennessee, USA - Soil MetaG P. deltoides SBSDD2 | ecosystem: Environmental > Terrestrial > Soil > Tree plantation...
AAACGGAAGACTCCCGATTGGAACGGCAGCTGTGACGCAGGCGCGACTACACAAAGCGCGTTGCTGGAGATGCCAATCGCAACTCTGCTGCGATAGTAGACAAGGTTCGGGGCGTGGAGATCGACACACGCCGTAGGTCGATCGCCAAAAACAGCGTGTGTCGTGTAGCCGGTGCCGATCCCTATGTCCAACGCAAGACCTTCGCCTTGATTCGAGATGAGGCGCTTGATAACTGGGATCTTGTCCAGCGTTGCGAGGTCGTAAGCCGAAACGCCAAAATTTTCCGCGTTAGTCATTTACTCGAGTGGTTCCCGTCAGCTCGCGAATCAACGCTTCGTAACGCTCGGTCATGGCAGCGAGACTCCATTCCCGCACCGCAAGCCTGCGAGCGCGCTCGGCCAGGTCTGCAGAAAACGCGGGGTCTTCTACCAGTCGCTCCAGTGATTCGCGAAAGGACGCGACCGTTCGTTCGGTTGCGATGCAAGCCCCTTCGCGTTCTAACATACCGGTGAATGCCTCGGTACGCGAAACGATTACCGGCAAGCCGCTTGCCATCGCCTCCTGAACCGAAAGAGGGAGACCTTCACCGTGAGAGGGAAGCAGGAAAAAGTCCGCGCTCCGGTACAGCGACGGCATTGCATCCGGGGTGACTGCTGGAAACCACGAGACGTTCGGTGCGTCTTTCGGGACGATCGTTCTCAACGGACCGTCGCCTGCTATCACGAAATGATGCGTCGGCATTGCGTGAGCAAGGTCGACAATTACGTCGACTCCTTTCTTATCAACGAGCCGGCCAACAAACAGCGCGACTGGTGCAGATTTGGGTAGCCTCAATTCTTCACGTGCGCGAGCACGCTCCTCTGGCGCCGAAGGACTAAAGAGAGAGGTATTGATTCCATTCGGGATGAAGCTGGTTTTACCCGGTTGCCCCTGCAGCATCGGCGCGGCAAACAGTTCCGCGGACTTCGTACAGAAGACCACATGAGTTGCGCGCCTGAGCACCGCACTCCCGACCGTCCGATTTGCTAGCCGTTCCACGCCATTTAGCAATGCGTTCGGGTATTTCACAAAACCGATGTGTTGCGAGAGAAGCACCGGCTTTCGCTCGCGCCGTGCCAAAAGGACTGACGCGCCGCTCGCTTCGTAAAGACAGTCGTGCACGTGAAGCAGATCGGCCCATCGGACCAAACGGTTGACTTCTCTCATTCCCTCCGCGCCAAGTATAGGCCACGGCACACCGAGTTTGCGCTCCAGCACATTCCAACAAGCGACTCTTATTCGCCCGTCTTCGCGAGCTGGCGCATCAATAGGGTCGCGAGCAGCCACCCAACGCACATCAAAACCGGCGCCGCGATAGGCGTGAAAAAGCGAGTCGGCTACAAGCTCGATACCTCCGATGTGTGGAGGCATATAGTGAGTGACTATTCCAATCCTCATAGGGATTTGGCTCGCCGATCATAAGGCCGCGGGCATCCTTACCAGTTAACGCTAGCCGAGACAGGCCCGGCTACTGCCGGGTCAGGTGTCCTAAGCGTCGAACCTCGAGACCCCGAACGGCTTGAGATCGTCCGAGACTCGACCCTGGACTACGGTGTCCGCTACAAGCTCCGCAGTCACAGGCGCAAGCAATATACCGTTTCTGAAATGACCAGTCGCGAGGATTAGATTATCGATACCACTCGGCCCGATGATCGGCAAGTGGTCGATCGTATCAGGTCGGAGCCCCGACCACGTCTCAACAACTGCGAACTGGCCAAGCGACGGGACCAACTCAAGACCAGCTTTCAATAAGTGATTTATAGCACTGACGGTCACTTCCTTTTTAAAACCGGTGTACTCGACCGTTGCGCCGATCAGAATACGACCATCGCGTCGTGGAACGACATATACGCTGCTTGAGTGAACCACTCGGGTTATCGGACACCCGTCTCCCTTTACAGCAATCATCTGCCCGCGCGCTGGAATGACTTTTACGTTTAGCCCCAGCGGTTCAAGCAAACGGCTCGACCATGTGCCGGCCGCCACAATCACCGAGCCTGTGTCAAAACGCTTGCCGGCAGATATGACGCCAGTCACTCGATTTTGCGCCGTTGCCAGAGAAGTGACCTCGGCATCTTCGACCAGTTCCACGCCGGCTAGCCCTATTGCGATTTTGAGGGAGTCCATCAGGCGTCGATTCTCAACCTGATGCTCCTCGGGTAAGAAAATAGCTCTGGTAGCCGATTCGGTGACAGCAGGTTCGATTCTGCGGATGTCATCCTCGGAAAAGGGTTGGAGGGGAAGACCGGCTTCGGTTTGCCACGCCGCCCATCTGGTCGTTTCCTCGTCGTCCTCTCCGGAAAGCACGACAAACAACGTGCCTGAGTCATTGTATTCAACATCGATGCCGGAAACATCGCTTAGTTCATCGGCGAACTCGCGATACATCAAACGACTCTTAAGACACAAATCAAAGAACGGACCCTTTGATTGAGATTCGGCCTGAGGGGACAGCATGCCGGCAGCTGCGCGAGAAGCCTCGTCTCCGACCTTGCCTCGCTCAAACAACCTGACTTTTAGCCCTTGCTGCGCGAGCCTCCAGGCGATCGTGCATCCAATGACGCCGCCGCCTACCACAATCGCGTCCGTTGACATCGAATCGTATCGTAGCATTGACGTTGCCGGTGCCGCGAGGTTCGAGTCGAATGGACGTTGAAGAGACTGTGCGAAACTCCAGTAACACCCCCAACTGAAGTTGTGGGTGTTCGGACCTTTCACATAGCGAGTTTCGCTGTTTGACGCTCCGTGGTATTGTCAGCCTAGAAAGGGGATGCGCGGATGACATCGACCACGGCGGTGGACGCTCCCGAGGAAACAATAGAGCTTTCATTGAGTGGACGTTCCCTAATTGAGAATCCGCTGTTGAACAAGGGCAGCGCCTTTTCACAGGAGGAACGACAGGAATTTGAATTGGTGGGGCTCGTTCCGCCACACGTTTCCACAACCGAAGAGCAGCTCGCCCGAACCTACGGTAGCTACAAGCAAAAGACGACCGATCTCGAACGATACATCTATCTGGTGAGCCTTCAGGACCGCAACGAGACGTTGTTCTACAGATTGCTGCAAGAGCACATCACTGAAATGACGCCGATAATCTACACCCCTGTTGTGGGCGAGGGCTGCAGGCAATTCAGTCAGTTATACCGCCGGCCGCGTGGACTCTATATCCCATTCACTGAACGAGACGACGTCGGCGCAGTTCTGGCGAACGCTCCGACCAAAGAAGTCGATGTCATCGTAGTGACTGATGGAGAACGGATACTTGGGCTGGGCGATTTGGGCGTTGGCGGGATGGGCATTCCGGTGGGCAAGCTTTCGCTTTATACATTATGCGCCGGTGTGCCGCCCGGAAGAACGCTTCCGATAATCCTTGATGTCGGGACCGATAACCACGACCTGCTCGCCGATCCGCTGTACCTCGGATGGCGCCACGAGCGAGTGCGTGGACAGGATTACGATGATTTCATCGAAGCTTTTGTGCAGGCCGTGATCGCTTCATTCCCGAACGTGTTGTTGCAATGGGAAGACTTCTCTAAAAACAACGCAACGCGGCTACTGGATCGGTATCGCGATCGGCTTTGCACCTTCAACGATGACATACAAGGCACCGGCGCAGTAACGTTAGCCGGAGTCCTTGCCGCGATGGATGTGATCGGATCAAAGATCAACAAGCAACAGATCGTAATACTGGGCGCCGGCTCATCGGCTACAGGTATAAGCGACCAGATCGTGTCCGCGATGATGACCGAGGGCCTGACTCTTGAGGAGGCCAGATCGTCGATCTGGCTGGTTGACAGCAACGGTCTGGTTCACTCAGCGCGAACGGGACTAGAGTCGTTCAAACAGAAATATGCTCAGGATGTGGCGAGACTCAGCTCATGGGTATTACTAGAACCGGGTCGCATTACGCTTCTCGATGTAATCAAGAACATCAAACCGTCGATTCTGATCGGAACGTCCGCGCAGCCGGGAGCGTTCACTGAAGAAATCGTCCGCGAGATGTCGCGGCACGTCGATCGACCGGTTATCTTTCCGCTGTCAAACCCGACCTCTAAGAGTGAAGCGGTGCCGATGGATCTGATCAACTGGACTGAGGGCCGAGCGCTGGTTGCTACCGGCAGTCCTTTCCCGCCAGTTGTCTTTGAGCATCGCTTGATTAACATCGGCCAGTGCAATAACGCATTCATCTTTCCGGGCGTTGGTCTGGGGGTGATCGCTTCAGGCGCTCGACGAGTCACAAACGAGATGTTTGTGGCAGCGGCCCGTGCGCTCGCCGAGTTTTCGCCCGCGCTTCAGGATCCTACGGCGTCGTTATATCCGGCGCTCGAAGGAGTTCGGATAGTGTCGCGCCGGGTAGCTTTGGCTGTTGCCCAGGAAGCGGTGCGTCTGGGACTCGCCGCGGGAACGCCCTACGAGGACCTTGAACGGCGGATCGACTCGAAAATGTGGGTACCAAGGTACGCACGCTACGTTCGCGCTAAACACTAGGCTCATGGACGTGACGGCTATTGGTATCGGTTCGCGGCTTGTAAAATTGGTATCCTGCCGCGCTGGATTTGCGTAAAGGCACTTTTGGGTGGTGAGCTGCGGTCGACCGCGCGGTTGCGCAAGGTTCACCTAATTTCAAGGAGGAGAAATGAGCTCGAATACGCTGACGATTACCGACAATCGGACCGGAGAACAGTATGAACTTCCCATCGAGAACGGGGTGATCCGGGCGATGGATCTGCGAAAGATAAAGATCTCGGACGAAGACTTCGGGCTGATGAGCTACGATCCTGCGTTTATGAACACAGCTTCGTGCAAGAGCAGCATCACATACATCGATGGGGACAAAGGGATACTGCGCTACCGCGGTTATCCGATCGAACAACTTGCCGAGGGCAGCACCTACCTTGAAGTTGCTTATCTGCTTGTACACGGAGAGCTGCCAACAGCGAAGGAGCTGACGGACTGGTCCTGGAACATAACTCACCACACCTTTATTCACGAGCAGATCAAGAAGGCGATGGACGGCTTTCACTATGACGCCCATCCGATGGGAATGCTGATTGGGACGGTCGGGGCGCTCTCGACTTTTTACAAGGAAGCCAAGGATATCTTCAATCCCGAAGCGCGCAGGCATCAGATCTACAGGCTCATTGCCAAAATGCCGACGCTGGCCGCGTTCGCATACCGGCACAGCGTCGGAATGCCTTACGACTATCCCGATAACGATCTGAGTTATCCCGGCAACTTCCTCAACATGATGTTCAAGATGACTGAAGTGAAGTACAAGCCGAATCGCGTACTCGAGCACGCGCTCGACGTTTTATTCATCCTCCACGCGGATCACGAACAGAATTGCGGCACCAACGCCATGCGCAGTATCGGCAGCTCGCACGTCGATCCGTACTCAGCGGTGGCCGGCGCGGCGGCCGCGCTTTACGGTCCGCTACACGGCGGCGCGAACGAGGCAGTGCTTCGGATGTTGAAAGAGATCGGCTCAAAGGACCGGGTGCCGGAATACATCAATCGCGTGAAGGCGGGTGAAGGGAGACTGATGGGGTTTGGGCATCGAGTCTACAAGAACTACGATCCGCGAGCGCGAATAATCAAACAGATCGCGGACGAGGTGTTTGAGGTCACAGGGAAGAACCCGATTCTGGACATCGCGCTCGAGCTGGAACGCATTGCACTCGAGGATGAATATTTCGTGAGCCGAAAGTTGTATCCGAATGTCGACTTTTATTCCGGGATCATTTACCAGGCGATGAACTTTCCAGTCGATATGTTCCCGGTGTTATTTGCGATTCCGCGCACATCCGGCTGGCTCGCCCAATGGGAAGAGATGCTGCTGGACAAAGAGCAAAAAATCGCCCGGCCAAGACAGGTCTATCTAGGACACGACCAGCGCGACTACGTTCCGATCGAGAACAGAACGGCAAACGATACAAAGGCAGCAACGGCGGATTAGCATTCATTGACATCGTGATAACCCGCGATGTTAAATTGAAGCGTCGTTTTATTGGAGACTGGAATCGTTGAAGAAGCTCGCCCAGCTCACACGCAGACCGAGAGCGCGCATCATCTCTATTGCGATGCTCTGTCTCTTCGCACACGCTCTCTTCGTTAGCGTCACTCATCACCACAACTGGACTTACAATCATTCATCAACCGGAACCCTTTCTCTGAGTTCCGAGAACAGTGACCGATCAGGCGGCACGCCGGGATCGAGCAGCGACTCTCACTGTCTCTCGTGCAGACTTCAGCGTAATTTCACTTCAAGCATTCATCCCGCTTCGATAGTAGCTCCACCGTTTCAAGAAATAAGATTTCGCGACGTTCCGGATACCGAACCTCGGTTGATTGGCGCTCGCCTGATTCTTTCCAGCCGTGCCCCTCCTTTGGTTTGAGAACCGTCTGTTCGACAAATGCGGCCCGCCCCGGTGTTGCGCGTGACACCGTTTATTAAGCGTGCTCGGTTTTAGCACGGAGCCAGTTGGGTGCCGCCTGGTGTCGAGGCCTTCGCACACTGATCACAGACCCTGGTCTGCATCATTGACGGTCTCAGTTGACGCAAACCATCGACTCCCAAAGGAGATGCGTCCATGAATTCGAGGAAAATTTTCTTAGTCATCTTAACCTCTGCTTTGTTAAGCAGCCTGCCGGTCTTTGGCCTTGCGCAAGCCACTGGAACACTCAAGGGAACTGTAACGCTCGAAACATCGGGCACACCCGCGCACGGAGCTACCGTTACGATCCTCCAGCTAAAGCGTTCGGCGGAAACCGATGATAACGGAGCCTTTGAATTTCAGAACATACCGCCGGGCACGTATGACGTCGTGGCTCGAATGGATCGAGTGCCGGACTCAGTTCAGAAAGTTACGATCACCTCCGGGGGCGCCGCTACTGCTGATTTTCAAATGCGGCTTCGAGTGATCGGGGAACAGGTTACGGTGACGGCTACAGGGGGCGACGAGGTAAACTCTATTCAGCCAGTCACAACACTCACCAGCGGCGAGATAGTGGAAAAGAACACTCAATCGCTCGGAGACGCACTACAAGGCGAGCTCGGTGTAGCAAAGCGCACCTTCGGGCCGGGAACATCGCGACCGGTTATTCGGGGATTCGACAGCGAGCGTGTTCTGGTTCTTCAGAATGGAGACCGCACTGGGACGCTTGGCTCTCAATCCGGAGACCATGGTGAGCCAATCGACCTGCTGAATCTGGAAAAGCTCGAGGTTGTTAGAGGGCCCGCGACGCTCCTTTACGGCAGCAGCGCAATCGGAGGCGTAGTCAACGCGATCACCGGTCACGAATCAGCTCACGAAGGCTTACGTGCATTTCTAACGGCCCTTGGCAGCACCAACAACTGGCAGGGCGGCGGCGGCGGAGGCTTGGAATACGGAACCAAGCGCTGGCTGATGTGGGGCAACGGCAGCGGTCAGCGGGCGGGTGATTACGACACGCCGCTCGGAAGGGTTTCCAATTCTTACACCCAAGACGCGGCCGGCTCAGCCGGGTTTGGCTACTATCCGGGAAAACGATTCTTCAGCTTCGATTACACTTTTGACCGAAAGCGTTACGGTATTCCCTTCGACCCGACCGAGGACGATGCCGAGATAGTTTTCCTCAACCCGCGCCGGCACGGCATTCGTTTCAGCGGCGGTGTTCGTGATCTCGAGTCGCCGATCGCCGGCGCTCAATTCTCCTTTCAATATAACGACTACAAGCATCAGGAGATCGGCGCTATCGAGAACATCGTAAATACGGAGTTCCGAAACAAGTCATTTACCTATCGCGGGGTTTTTGATGAGCGGAAGACCGGCGGATGGTCGGGTAGCTTCGGCTTTTGGGGGCTGCATCGGGATTACAAATCGGTCGGGGAAGAAGCGCTCGCGCCGCCCACTAAACAGAACGCGTTCGCGGTGTTCGGACTGCAGAAAATTGACTTCGAACGAATGACGTTTCAAGTAGGCGCGCGCTTCGAACACAACGGCTATGATCCGGAACAGGGCGTTGTCGATCGCGAGACGCCAAAACGTTCGTTCAACGGGTTTTCAGGGGCAGCCGGAATAAGAGTCGCAACCTGGAAGGGTGGCGCGTTCGTGGCCAACTACACTCACTCATATCGAGCCCCCGCGCTCGAGGAGCTCTATAACCTGGGCCCGCATCCGGGCAACAATGCATTCGAGATTGGCGATCCATTCCTGGATCGCGAGCGAGCCGATGGAGTTGATCTCGCGCTGAGACATTCATCCACAAGACTGCGAGCAGAACTGAACTACTTTTACTACCACATCAAAGACTTCATCTTTCTCGCGCCGACCGGGGAAGAGGAGGACGGCCTGATCGTGGCAATTAACACTCAAGATACGAGCAGGTATACCGGCGCCGAAGCCCGGCTTGATATCGGGCTTCATAAAAACATCTGGTTGCTCTCGCAACTGGACTATGTCAATGCCAAGCTCACCGACACCAACACGCCGTTGCCTCGCATCCCACCGCTGCACGGGCGGATCGGATTCGAAGTCGACTACAAAGGGTTCAGGTTTAATCCCGAAGCTGTGATGGAAAAGGACCAGGACCGTTTGTTTCCAACAGAGACTCGAACCGGCGGGTACACGGTTTTCAACGTCAACGCTTCGTACACCTTCGTTCAGCAGCACGTGGCTCAGACGATCTCGATGAGCGGATTCAACCTCGGTGATCGCCTGTATCGCAACCACCTGTCATTCATAAAGGAGTTTGCTCCGGAGATCGGTCGCGGAGTTCGGTTGACTTACAGTCTGAGGTTTTTCTAAAGGCGGTTCAGGGGTAGCCTCGAATGGGCCACCCCCGTTACCTGGTGCAGAAGTTTCGCTTAACTCGCTTCGACTAAGACAGACGCGGATGGAGACTGCTTTATCAGCCCGCCGTCGACAACGCTTCCGGTCTCGCTGATGGCCTCGAACTTAACTTCATTGTCATCGATCTCGAACACCATATAGTGGTTATCCTGATCAAAACCTGCCGCAGTGAGGCTGCTTCCGCGTTCAAGGTCTCCACGCCGCACTTTTCCGCCGGCTCCCGATACGAAATACTGTATTCCTTTTTGCGGCACCGTTCGTTCATAGACGTGATCGTGACCTGAAAAGCAGATGTTAACGCCGTAGCGGGTAAACAAGGGCTCGAGCCGTTTTCTCAAACCCATATCGGATCCGTGAAGACCGCCCGAGGAATAAATCGGATGATGGAAGACGGCGATTTTCCACTTAGCCTTTGAGTCCCGCAGAGAATTCTCCAACCAACCGAACTGCGTCGCACCAAAGTCTGTTGAATCAAGCATGAAGAACTCGGCGATGCCGTTTCCGCGCGAGATCTTGTAATAGTTTTGCCCGCTCATGTTAAACAGAGGGTACTGACACTGATCTTGACGGCCCTCGCGGACATCGTGATTGCCAAGCACGGCGTAGAACTTGACGTGATCCTTCAGCAGGCCGGCGAACGGCTGCTCGAAGTTCTTATTGAAGGAACGCCCGCTGCCGTTGGGATAAATGTTGTCGCCGGCGGCGATAACGAAGTCGAATGCAGTACGCTGGTGTGAGGCAAGCATCTTGCCGGCTATCCCGAACGAATCGCGATCCCCGGTGCCCCAGTCTCCGATCAGCGCGAATCTTATCTTGTCATTTACCGGTGAACAAAAGACGGATGACGGCTTGATTGCCGCTGCCGCAGAAATAGTTGCCAGGGAGAATATCGCCTGTCGGCGGGTGATTTTCTTCTGCATCATTTGCACATCCTTGTACTGATTTGGTCCGAGGGTCATCAGATACGCTCTGCATTTGGTACTCAACGCACTCCAGGCACTCCTATGGTTAGACCGAGAGACTGAGGGGCCGCTGGTACTTCAAAAAATGCAGATGAACCTGAAAGGTTTTGCTATCTGATTGTTTTGGACACTCTGAATCTACCAAAGACGATGACTATCGTCCAGTACTAATTTTGCCACTGTTGCCTTCCGGGGCAGATTGCTGGTAGGGCAGCTATTCTACCAGAATGAACCTGAACAGAACATTAACAATGGTCCGTGGTCCGTGGTCCGTAGTCCGTAGTCCGTGGTCCGTAGTCCGTGGTCCGTAGTCCGTGGTCCGTAGTCCGTGGTCCGTAGTCCGTGGTCAGTTGTCAGTTGTCAGTTGTGACGAAGCAACAATCCGTACGCGTCTCGGTTTTGAGCGACGGACCACGGACTACGGACTACGGACTACGGACCACGGACTACGGACTACGGACTACTACCGACTGCGGACCACGTATTCGAATTAATGATAAATTAATCTGTAAACAGGTAGGATCGTGTGGACGCTAGTTCACCAACTCGTCTCGGGCGGTGTCATGAGACTGTTGCTTGTGGAGGATGAGCCGAGGGTGGCGCGCTTCATAGCGAAGGGCGCGCGTGAGCAAGGCTATGCAGTCGACATTGCTGTCGACGGTGAAGAGGCTCTGTATAAAGCCGGGATTCTCGATTATGACTTGATCATACTCGACGTGATGATACCGGTTAAGAACGGCTTTGAAGTATGCAGAGAGTTGCGCGCTCTTGGTTTCAAACAGCCGGTGTTGATGTTGACGGCGAGAGATGGAGTCGACGACCGGGTGACTGGTCTTGATTGCGGCGCGGATGACTACCTGGGCAAACCCTTCGAGTTTAAAGAATTGCTGGCTCGTATTCGCGCGCTTCTCCGGCGGGCTAAGGAGATCAGACCGGAGAGTCTTAAGATCGCTGATCTGGAAATCAACACGTCGTCCCACACCGTCGCTCGCGCGGGGCGCAGCATACCCTTGACTGCGAAAGAGTATTCTTTGCTCGAGTTCTTTGTCTTGAGAGCGGGAAGGCTCGTAGGGCGAGGTGAGATCGCCGATCACGTCTGGGACGAGAATTTTGATCCTTTCTCGAATGTCATCGACGTGTACGTGTTACGGCTCAGGAAGAAAATCGACGAGGGATTCGACCGGCCCCTGATCCATACGCGACGAGGCGAAGGGTATATCTTCTCTGCTGATCCGGAAACCGAAAATGTTTAGCACCGTCCGAGTTCGCCTTACATTGTGGTACGTGCTTGTCTTCGGATTGGTTCTTGCGGCCTTTAGCACATTTGTGTACGGGGTCCTGTCACAATCGCTCTATACCAGGCTTGACCAGTCGCTGCTGCGAGCGACGCAAGTAGTTGCCGGCGAGTTCCGCAGTGAGATCGCCGAACACCAGGGAAACGCGACTGTGGGGGCTGCTCAAACTCTGAATGAATTGCATCTGCCTGGAACGAATGTCGCGATATTTGACGGCGAGCAACTTCTTG
>Ga0075418_10008746_pt1 | contig 11357 bp, 11 predicted proteins | sample SoiMetdeltSBSDD2_FD_81776 | JGI IMG/M metagenome (GOLD analysis project Ga0075418, IMG submission 81776) | Bulk soil microbial communities from a Populus tree surrounding site in Tennessee, USA - Soil MetaG P. deltoides SBSDD2 | ecosystem: Environmental > Terrestrial > Soil > Tree plantation...
ACTCGATCTCGTAGACGTCGCGGTAGTTCGTGGATGTCCCCAGGATAAGCTGATCGGCGACCTCGATCGCCATCTCGATGGAGGCAGTGGCGTGCGTGGAGCCGCCACTCCTGGGCACGCCCTCCATATAGGCATGTGCGTGCATGCCGCCACTGATCACGGTTCCCGGCCTCGTCGAGCCGGTCGTGGTTCGCAGCGATGCCCTCCTCCATGCCGGAGGCGATGACGGAATCGCGGACCTCCTTGGACGCATAGAGAGCCGTGCAGGTGAGAGTGGTCTTGGCATCCTGCTCGGTGAAGACCCAGGAGACCTGCGATCCCGGCGATTCGTCCCCTGGCTCGTCACCGCAGCCATAGTCGAGGATCTCCGTGTTCTCGATGCGCTCGTTCGGCAGAGTCATTCCCCGGTCACGAACCGCGCGAAGCCGGCCATGAAATCCGAGAGGGCGGCGCGGATCCTCTCGTCCACGAGCCTGCCCTCGGCATCGAAGACCTTGGCTGCCCCGGCGATGTAGAGCTGCTTGCCGGACCAGGTGCGGGTGCCCAGGGTGCGCAGGACCTGAAGCCACGCTGTTTGCGCGAACCGCGTGCCACCCATCCCTGGCGTTGTCCCCAGGATCGCCACAGGCTTGTCGCCGAAGACTCGGGTGATGTCGGCGGCAGGGCGCGAGAGCCAGTCGATGGCGTTCTTGAAGACTCCCGGGATCGAGGTGTTGTACTCGGGTGTGACAAGGAGGAGGCCGTCGGAGGTTGCGACCTTTTCCTTCAGTGATGCGACGCGGTCCGGGATGCCCTGCTCCCTCTCCAGATCACCATCGTAAAGCGATATTCCGGCGATGCTCGCCGTCTCGATCTCCACCGTCACGGGTGCGAGTTCGATGGCCGCACGAAGGAGGGCAGCGTTGTACGACGCCTTGCGCAGACTGCCGGCGATGCCGATGATCCGAGCCATGCGCTCACCTTCTCGATTCGAGGCAGATGCTATCAGCGCGATGAAGCAGCGCTCAAGAGCCCGTGGCTGCCACGCGCACGGCGCGGGAGGATTCGAGATGGTGGCCATGTGGGCCGGTCTCGCGCCTGCGTAAGGCGATAGCGAAAAGGACCCCGAAGAGGCTCAGGAAGCCGAAGAGCCAGAGCATGGGCATGTAGCCCTGAGGATTGTCGGCGCCGGCATGGCGCGAGTCGTTGAGAGCCCCCACCACCAGGTTGAAGGTCATGAGGCCGATGTTTTGCAGCATGGTCATGAGACCGTAGCCGGTGCCGAGTCGGTTCGCCTCGACCAGGTGTGGCACCGAGGGCCAGAGAACGGCAGGGACGAGGGAGAAGGAAATGCCGATGAGAGCCGTGGAGATCCACAGGTTCCAATTCGTATAGGCCAGGATCGGGAAGATGGTGAAGAGGAGCAGCGAACCAAAGACCATGAACAGCGCCCGGCGGCCGACGCGATCGACGAGCAGGCCGAAGGCCGGCGTGGCGAAGATCGCCGCCGCGAACACGTAGCCGTTCATCTGGCCGGCCTCCTGCAGCGACAAGCCGTGGGCGTGCTGGAAATACTTGATTGCGAAGGTGCTGCGGAAGGGAAAGATGACGGAGTAGAAGGTCACACAGAGCCCGGTGACGTACCAGTAGGAACGATCGAAGCGCCAGAGATCGCGCCAGACGAAACGCTCGGCGGCGGCCGGGCGCTCGAGCTTGAAGCGGCGTTCGGCGCGGGATTCCAGGACGAAGTAGCCGATGCTGCCGAGGAGCCCCACCGTACACAAAGCCACCGCGAGCAGGAGAGGCTGCTGCCAGCCTGCGTCGTAGAACGTCTTGGCCCAGGTGGGCGAGAGATCGGCGGCGAGGGAGCCGGCGCGGGCGATGCTCAGGTTGATGCCGAAGGCGAAGCCGAGCTGGCTGCCGACGAACCACTGGCCGAGGGCAGTCGTGATCGCCACGATCATGGATTCGGCGCCGAGGCCGAAAATGAGCCGGCCCGCCGCCATGACCGTGAAGTGCGAGGACGAGGCGGTGATGGCGGCGCCGAGGACGCAGACGAAGGTGAAGTAAAGGGTGGCGCGACGCGTGCCGAAGCGGTCGACTAGGATGCCGCCGATGAGCACCATGATGATGTTCGGGAAGCTGTAGATCGCATTCAGCGTGCCGATCTGCGTGTCCGTGAAGCCCAGGTGCCGTTGCAAATGGTCGGCCAGAGGCGCCACGGCATCGTAAGCGTAGTAGTTCCCGAACATGGCGATGCTCACCATCACCAGGACGCTCCAGCGCACGGCGGCGGTGGGCGGCTGTTTCGGTGTAGGCGGGATCTCAGAGCGACGTTGCGATGCAGGTTGGGAAGAGAGGAAGAGCACGAGACCACCCGTTGTCAGGGCCGTCGGCCGCGAGTGCCGCGCAGCGTAGCAAGCGGCGCTACCCGGCACAACCCTGGCGTTTGGCTCAGCCCGCGGCGCGGAGTTGGAAGCCGCGCCCCTCGAGCTCGCGACGGACCGCCGCCGCGATGGCTGGGGCGTTCGGCGTGTCGCCATGGACGCAGAGGGTCTGGGCCTCGACGGGAACCGGGCTCCCGGAAACGGACATCACCCTCCGGTTGATGGCGATCTCCACCGCTTGAGCCGCGGCCGCGTCTGGGTCCAGGATCAGCGCGTCCGCATGCCGGCGGGCGCGCAGCGTGCCGTCGGGCTCGTAGCGGCGGTCGGCAAAGGCTTCGGCGGCGACGCGGAAGCCCTCCTCCTGCCAGAGCCGCAGCATGGCCGATCCGGCGAGTCCCACGAGCAGCAACTCGTCGCGCCACGTCGAGAGGCCGGTCGCGATCGCTCGCGCCACCCGAGGCTCGCGCACCGCGACGTTGTACAAGGCGCCGTGCGGCTTGACGTGCCGCACCGAGTACCCGTGCCGCGCCGCGATGTCGAGCAATGCCCGCACCTGCTGAGCGACGGTGTCCTCGATCTCTCCGGAGGTTAGCTCCATTTCCTCCCGACCGAAATGGGCGGGATCGGGGTAGCCCGGGTGAGCGCCGATGCAGACGCCGTAACGGTCGGCGAGAGCCATCACGGCCGCCATCGTCTCGGGCGTGCCGGCGTGGCCGCCGCAGGCGATGTTCGCCGAGGTGATGCAGGCGATGAGCTTTTCTTCCGAGCCATCGGCGAGGGCTTCGGGGACTTCCCCGACATCGGCATTGATGTCGATCCAGCGTTCCATCTGCGTCGACTCCTCAGGAACTCGCCGGGGTCTGCGGAGGCGCCGCGGGCACGACCGCCGGCACGCCGCTTCCCTCGAGTCTCCTTTCGCTGTCCAAGTCCATTCCCCGCGTTTCGGGAAGGAGAAGGACGAGCCCAGCTCCGAGGAGGAAGAAGGCCGAGGTCGAGGCCAGGGCCGGCCCCAGACCGTGGGCGTCCGCCAGGGCGCCGATGCTGTAAGGGGCGAGCGCGCTCACCGCGCGCCCGGAATTGTACGCCAAACCTTGGGCCGTGGCGCGAATGCGGGTGGGGAAGAGCTCGGCCAGCATGGAGCCGAAGACGCTGAAATACCCATGACCGAAGAAGCCCACCAGCGGTCCGAGGAGCAGTAAGGCTGCTTCGCTGCGCCCGAGCAAGCAATAGACCGGCACGATCACCGCGGCGCCGACGAGGAAGCCGATGAACATGGGCCGCCGGCCGAACCGGTCGGCGCCGAAGCCGAAGAGGGTGTAGCCGCAGAAGGCGCCGATCTGCATGGGCACGATCCAGCCGGTGGAGCGCACGAGCCCGAGTCCCGCCCCGCCGCGCTCGACGGGCGAAGCGAGGAAGGTCGGGATCCAGGTGAACAGGCCCCAGTACGCGAAGAGCACGCACGAACCGATGAGCGTGGCGACCAGAGTGCGCCCGAGCAGGGGTGGGCGCAGGATCTCGAGGATGGAAACGGGGGCGGACGGGAGCGCAGCGCGTGCTGCGGTCGGCGAGGTGGCGGCTGTTGCGGGCGCGAGGGCGACCTGGGCAGCGCGCCCGGCGGATTCAGCGTCGCGGCGGTGCTGCATCCAGATCTCGGGCTCCGGCACGTGACGGCGGATCCAGAGCGTCCAGAGCGCGGGGAGGATGCCGAGGAGGAAGAGCATCCGCCAGCCGTAACGAGGGAGGACGAGGGCCGCGCCGAGAGCGGCGAGGATGTAGCCGATCGCCCACCCGGATTGCATGAAGCCGATGGCTTTACCGCGATGCCGCGCCGGCCAGGTTTCGGAGACGAGGACGGAACCGGCGGACCATTCGCCACCGAGGCCGAAACCCACGAGCGCGCGCCAAAGCACGAGATGGGCGAGGCTCCGAGAAGTGGCCATGGCGGCGGTGAACACGGAGTAGGTGAGGATGGAGAAGATCAGGGCGCGGGCGCGGCCGATGCGGTCGGCGAGGACACCGAAAAGGATGCCGCCGAAGGCGGAGGCCACCAGCGTCACCGAGGCGAGCGCACCGGCCTGCGCCGAGTCGAGGCCGAACTCTTGGCGAATGCTGCTCAGCGCGAAGGCGTAGAGCATGATGTCCATGCCGTCCAGCATCCAGCCGAGCCAGGCGGCGGCGAGTGCCTTCCACTGCAGCGGTGTGATCTCGCGTCGCCAGGAAATCATGCCCTTCGCTCCAGGCGCAGGTGGGTGAGAACTGCTTCGCGCTTCATGAAGAGGCGGTGAGCCTCTTTCACCTCGACCCAGCCGAAGCGCACGCGGTCTCGTGGCCGGAGCTGCCCCAGGCGGTGCATGTCCACGCTGCAGACGTTGGCGATCTTCGGGTAACCCCCGGTCGTCTGATGCTCGACGAAGAGGATGATGGGCTGGCCGTTCTCGGGCACCTGGATGGCACCGAGAGAAACGCCTTCGGTGAGCAGATCTCCAGGTTTGGAACGTTCGAGCTGCGGCCCTGCGAGCCGGAGACCCATGCGGTTCGACTGCTCCAGTACTTCGTAGTCGGATTCGCCGAGCTTCTCTCGTGCGGACTGGGCGAACCAGTCCAGCTGCGGACCGGGTGTGAGGCGAAGCGGGCGCAGGCCGTACTGTTCCTCGAGCCAACGCGGGTCGAGCCGACGTGCTTCGAGCCAACGCAGGTTGAGAGGAGAGAGAGGAGGGTCGGTATTTTGCAAGCGCAGCCGATCCCCGGCGCGAAGCGGCCGGCCCAGGCCGCCGAGTCCGGTCAGGACGTGAGTGGAAGCGCTGCCGAGGACGGGCGGCACAGCGAAGCCGCCGCGCACGCAAAGATAGCCGCGCGCGCCGCCGCGAGCGGCACCGAGGACGATGGAGCCGCCGCGTCGCACCACCGTGGCTCGCCACGGCAGGAGAGGGGCGCTGTCCAGCACTGCGCCGAAGTCAGCCCCTGCGAGAACCACCATGCTGTCGCCGCCGAAAATGAACGTTCCGCCGACGAGCGTCATCTCGAGGGCGGGGGCGTTCTCCTCGTTGCCGAGGAGGAGGTTGCCGAGCCGGAGCGCCAGCGCATCCGCTGCACCCGAGGCCGAGATGCCCTGATGCGCGAGTCCAGGACGGCCGAGATCCTGGAGCGTCGAAAGGAAACCCGGCTTCTCGACGAGGACTGTCGCTTCGTTCATGTCGTTGGCGGCGTTCATCGCAGAAGATCGTCCTTCTGCCCATCGATGCCGCTCTCGCCTGCGAAGGCCTCGTATGCCTCCCTACTCACGCTGACGAAGCGCACCAGATCTCCCATCTGCAGGAGCGCCGGCGGCGAGGCTTCGGGGCGAAAGAGAGGCAGCGGCGTCCTCCCGATGAGACGCCAGCCACCGGGCGAGGCGAGGGGATAAACACCGGTCTGCGCGCCGCCGATGGCGACGCTGCCCGCAGGCACTCGAGTGCGCGGCGTGGCCAGGCGGGGTGTCACCAGCTGCGCCGGCAGCCCACCCATGTAGGGGAAACCGGGAGAAAAGCCGAGGAAATAGACGCGGTACTCGGCCTGCGTGTGGAGCGCGATCACCTCGGCGGCGGAGAGACCATGGAGCGATGCGACCTCTTCCAGGTCGGGCGCGAATGGCGGCTCGTAGCAGACTGGAATCTCCACCGTGCGTGACGGTGGCAACTCCACCTCCGGCAACTCCTGCAACAGCTTCGCGAGATAATCCTGCACTGCGGCAGGCGAGGCCGCCCTCGGGTCGAAGGAAACCAGGACAGAGGCATACGCCGGATGCAGGTTGCGGATGAACGGCGCTGGTTGCTCGAGGAGCGCCGTTGTCAGGCGCAGGACCTGTCGATGCGCTTCGAGCGCGATCTCGTCGCCGAAGCGCACGAGAACAGAGTGGTCGCTGGCCGGCACCAGTGCCGGTACCGGCGCTTCGCCGCTCATGGCCAGCGACGGAAGAAGAGCGCCTGGCGATGGATCGAAGCCGTGCGCTCCGCCAGGCCGGCCATCTGCGTGTCGTTGAGTGGGGTGAATTCCTTGGCGTGTTGCACGTTTTCCTCGAGCTGAGCCACGGAATCACAGCCGATGATGATCGTGCTCACGGGAAGCGAGAGCACGTAGTGCACCGCTTCGCGCATACTGAGGACTCCGGCGCCGGTACCGTCTTCCCGGGAGGAACCGGTGTCGGCGGTAGGCTTCCATGACGACAGGATGCGGCCGCGCGCTGGGACTTTCATGCCGACGATCCCCATTTGCTTCTCCAACGCCAGCGGCAGCAGCTGCTCCATGAAGCTCAAGTGGTGCTTGTCCGCCGCGTTCAGCGCCATCAGGATGTTGTCGAAGGGGAAGCGGCGGATCGCTTCCATCAGCACTTCCGGATCGGCGTGACCGGTGACGCCGAGGAAGCGGACGAGCTTCTGCTCCCGTGCTTGCACGAAGGCCTCGATGGCGCCGCCAGGAGCGAAGATCTGCTCCACCTGTTCGAGCCGCGACAGGTTGTGCACTTGCCAGAGATCGATGTGGTCGGTCTGGAGCGAGCGCAGGGACTCCTCGAGCTGGGCGAGCGCCTCGTCGCGGGTGCGTCGCCCTGTCTTCGTGGCCAGGAAGGCCTCGCGACGGCGGCGCTTCATGACCTGGCCGATGGTGCGCTGGCTCACACCGCTGCCGTACGCAGCCGCGGTGTCGATGTAGTTGACCCCCAAATCGAGAGCGCGCTCGACGATGGCCACGGCGACCTCGTCGTTGTCGGACTGTTCGATGGCGGCCTGACCGCCGAGGCTGAATAGACCCACCTGGTAGCCCGTGCGTCCCAGGTTGCGCGTCGGCAGGTTCGCCGCGGTGACGGGATTGGTTGGGAGTTCGGGCATGGAGCCGGCGCGTGCGCCGAGCATGCCTTGGGCGAGGAAGCCCGCGGTGGCGGCGGTGGTGAGCTTGAGGAAATCGCGTCGCGCCAGGGACGCGCCGGGGTCGGCGGGCTTTTCGTCGGGCATGTTTCGCCTCCCATGGCCGACGCGCCCTCGGCACGCACCGGGAGGGGGGCCGGCGTGTGGGACGATCTTACCTTCCCGCTCTCGTTCGCACCAGCGAGCGCCGCCGAGAAGCCGGGGGCGGTGGTGCCGGCCTAGGCAGCGCCTGCGCTCTCGAGGAGCTCCCGGACCAGCTGTTCGATGCGGTCGCGCACGGCGCGAAACTCGGTGTCACCCATGTCCTTCGGGTCGGGCAGGTCCCAGTCCAGCCGCTGCCGGGCCGGCAAGTAGGGGCACTCGTCGCCGCAGCCCATGGTGACGACGTAGTCCCAGACGACGCCTCTCGGAAGGTCCGTGAGACCCTTCGATGCGTGGCTCGACAGGTCGATGCCTTTCTCGGCCATGAACCTGAGGGCGCCCGGGTGTACCCGGCCCGAGGGGCGGGAACCGGCACTGTGCACCGCGACCCGGGTGCCTGCGAGGGCCCGGGCGAAGCCCTCGGCGATCTGCGACCGGCAGGAGTTCTCGACGCAGACGAAGAGCACGTGGGGCTGGGCGGCGGGTTGCACCTGGGACGGATCCGTCATGGAGGGCAATGTGGGTGGAGGAGCGTGGGTGCGTCAAGAAGCGGGTGGAGGGGGCGCATGGACCTACCTGAGTCCACCGGCGAGGGGCTATACTCGGGCCGCTTCGAAGTGAGATGTCCCTTGGCTTCCTCGGCTCGAATGCAGGAGGCGGGTCGTGACACGGGCGGGCGAGCGCTTCTCCCGTGCCGTTGCGTGGCTCCTGGCGGGGGCGATGCTCGCCGCCGTTCCCGCCGGCGCCGAGAGCGAACGCTTCGTCTTCTCGATCGCGGGGCATTTCATGGTGCCGCCGACGGACTCACCCGCGGCCGGCAGCGGTGACCTCCTCCTCGACCTGCCTACGACAACCTTCTCGGGCTTCATCGACTTCGGCATCCTGCGTGGCACGTTGACCTCGTTGCGCATCTGCGGACCGGCCCGGAACGGCGAGATCGGGCCGGTGCTTTACGACCTGGGGCGGACCCGGCACGTCCTGCTCTCTGGACTCACACACGACCAGATGCGCGACTTGCAGCAGGAGCGCTGGTATCTCCTCGTCTGCACCAACGTCTATCCGCAGGGCGAGGAGGGTGGCCAGATCGTGCACGCAATCACCAGCCTCGAAGCGCGTACTTGGTCGGGAATCAAAGCATTGTTCCGTTGACGAGCTGGCCGGCGCGGCACCCGGGCAGGCGACGCGTGGCGGGCCGGCGCCGCGTGACGGGCGGGCCACGCGTGGCGGGCCGGCGCCGGGCGGGAGCGAGACGGCGGCGAGGCGGCAGTCTATACTGTCCGCTCATGGCGTGAACGCGGGAGGCGAGCCTTGGCACGTGTGGATCCGCATTCCTATTACGACGACGCCCAGCCGCGCACGAAGCGCTGGCAACTCGAACTGCGCGTCGATTTCGACCGGCAGGTTCTCGACGGCCGTGTGGTCCTGGAGCTCGAGCGCCCCTCGGGAGGAACGTTCGATCTGGACAGCAAGGCCCTGGTCATCCACAGCGTGCGCACCCAGGATGGCGGGATCGTGCCCTTCGAGGTGGGGGAAGACAAGGAGATCCTCGGAGAGAGGCTGCGGTTGCAACTCCCTCCCGGGACGCGCGAGGTGAGCATCGCTTACACCACCTCGCCAGGTGCGGTGGCGCTGCAATGGCTGGCGCCGACACAGACCGACGGCAAGCGGCATCCATTCCTTTTCAGCCAGTGTCAGGCCATCCATGCCCGGAGCATGGTGCCCTGCCAGGACACGCCGGTCGTGCGCGTCGCCTATCGCGCCGCGATCACCATCCCGGAGCCGCTCGCTGCGGTGATGTCGGCAGGGCCAGCCGGGGTGCGGCCGGGGCCGCAGCCGGGTACGCACACCTTCCTCTTCGAGATGCCCCAGCCCATCCCGCCGTATCTGCTGGCGCTTGCGGTCGGCGACCTCGACTCCCGCGATCTCTCGCCACGCTCGCGCGTCTGGGCCGAGCCGGGAGTGGTGAAGGCCGCGGCCTGGGAGTTCGCCGAGATCGAGTCGATGATCGTCAAGGCCGAGTCGCTCTTCGGGCCCTACGAATGGGAGCGCTACGACATGCTGGTGCTGCCGCCCTCGTTCCCGTACGGCGGCATGGAGAACCCGCGCATGACCTTCCTCACTCCGACGCTGCTCGCCGGTGACCGCTCGCTGGTGGACGTGGTGGCGCACGAACTGGCTCACTCCTGGACGGGAAACCTGGTCACCAACGCCACAGCGGAGCACTTCTGGCTCAACGAGGGCGCCACGGTGTGGGCGGAACGGCGGATCCGCGAGGCGCTGCACGGCGTCGACGACGCCGTCCTCGGCTGGGCCATCGGGCAGAACGCGTTGGACGAATCGATGCAGCGCTTCGGCGCGGAGTCGGCGCTCACGCGCCTGCGCACCGAGCTCGAAGGCGTGGATCCGGACGACGTGTTCTCCACCGTTCCGTACGAGAAGGGTTCACGCTTTTTGGCACTGATCGAGAATACCGTCGGGCGCAGCAGCTTCGACCGCTTCATGCGCGACTACATGGCGCGCTACCGCTTCACCTCCATCACCACGGAGGAATTCGTCGACTTCCTGGAGTCGAAGCTGCCCGGAACTGCGGCGAAGGTGGATGCGAAGACCTGGCTCTACGCGCCGGGCTTGCCGGCGAACTCGCCGGTGTTCCGCTCGGCCTCGCTGGACGCGCTGGTGCAGCTCGCCGGGAAGTGGGGGCAGGGAGCGCGCCCGTCGCCGGAGCAGGTCGCCGGCTGGAACCCGAGCGAGCTGGTCGTCTACCTTCAGAACCTACCGCGGCAGCTCGACGCCGCTTCCTGTGACTGGCTGGACGCCAAGCTCGGCCTCACCCAGCGGGGCAACTACGAGATCCTCGTCGAATGGCTGACCATCGCCGCCGGGTCGGATCACGCGCCGGTGTTCGACCGCTTGCGCGAGGTCCTGACCCGAGTGGGGCGCATGAAGTACTTGCGCCCGCTGTACACGGCGCTCGGCAGGCACCCGCGCACCCGCGTGCTGGCGGCGGAGATCTTCGCGGCCGCCAGCCCGACGTATCACAGCCTGTCGCGCCGGGTGGTGCAGGGGATCCTGGAAAAATACGCGGCCTAGGGGCGCGGCCAGAAACCGCCGAAGGCGCCGGCGATGAGCAGGCTGTAGACGAGGGCGTCGATGGTGCTGCGCAGCACCGTCTTCCAGGGACGCCCCAGCCAGACGACTCCCTGCCACAGAGCGCCGGCGTAGATGACGAAGGCCATCGTGCTCGCGAAGCGGAAGACGACGCGGTATTCCGTCTCCGGGGCCAGCGTCCGCCCTGCCAAATAGGCGACGAAGATCCCCGCAAACAGGATGTAAAGGAACCACTTCGCGAGCGACTTGCCCATCTTCGGCGCTCCCGCCGGCAGGATGGTCAGGATGCCGATCGGGCCGCGCTTGTATTTCTCCAGCATTTCGGGGGAGCGCATCGTGGCCGGCGAGCTCGGGCAGGGGAACATGTACTCGCCACGCCCGACGCCGCTCTTTCGCAGCGCCTCGGTCACCGCGTCTTCGTCCGGGAGCTTGCCGAAGTCCTTGCGGTGCCAGGGGAGGACCATGTGCAGGAAGGAACTGGCGAAGAAGACGAGCACGGTCGAAATGAGGATCGGGAGCCAGAGACTCATCACGGGGACCATCGGGACCTCCTTCGCGCCAAGCCCGGGCGGCCGGATTCCTGCCAGCCGCTGCGGCGAAAGCTAGCGCTTCCGCTGCTGGCGCGAAAGCTAGCGCTTCCGCCGCTGCGCGTCGAGAAGGTTCGGGTGTCAGGAGGGAGGTGCAGAGGAGGGAGGTGCAGTGTGGGGCCGTGCCGGCCGCAAGCAGTGGGGCGCCGCAGCACGTGTGCCACGGCGCCCCAGCAAGCACGAATTCTGTCCGTCCCCGCCTGCGTGCGAAGGACCGCGAGGAGTGTGCGCTTTCCCTCGACTCGACCCGACGCTAG
>Ga0075418_10008748_pt1 | contig 11357 bp, 14 predicted proteins | sample SoiMetdeltSBSDD2_FD_81776 | JGI IMG/M metagenome (GOLD analysis project Ga0075418, IMG submission 81776) | Bulk soil microbial communities from a Populus tree surrounding site in Tennessee, USA - Soil MetaG P. deltoides SBSDD2 | ecosystem: Environmental > Terrestrial > Soil > Tree plantation...
CAACCCCGACTACCACTACGCGACGACCGCCGCCGAGATCCACGCGCAGCTCGGCCGCGTGCCCGACGCCATCGTTCTCGGCGCCGGCACGGGAGGGACCTTCAGCGGCGTTGCCCGCTACTTCAAGGAGCGCGGCGAGGTCCACGCCGTGCTCGTCGAGCCGCAGGGCTCCATTTGGGGCGGCGGGCCTGCAGGGCCGCACAAGGTCGAGGGCATCGGCAACTCGTTCTGGCCGGGCACGCTCCACCGCGACCTGATCGACGAGATCCGCACCATCGACGACCAGAGCTCCTTTGCGGCCGTCCGCGAGCTGGCGCGCAGCGAGGGTCTGCTCGTGGGAGGCTCCTCGGGGTCAGTCGCCCACGTCTCCCGTGAGGTGGCCCAGGCCTTCGGCCCGGGCCGTGTCGTGGCCACGCTCTTCCCCGACGGCTTCGAACGCTACCTCGGCAAAGGAATCTTCGAGAACCTCTAATGGGCTTTTCCACCGACTGCATCCATGCAGGACAGGAGCCGGACCCCTCCACCGGCGCGATCATCACGCCGATCTTCCAGACCTCCACGTACGTCCAGGAGGGCATCGGCCAGCACAAGGGTTACGAGTACGCGCGCACCCAGAACCCCACGCGCCGCGCCCTCGAGAAGAACCTCGCCGCCCTCGAGGGCGGCAGCGACGCGTACTGCTATGCGTCGGGGATGGCCGCGACCAACGCGGTCCTGACCCTCGTCAAGCAGGGACAGCGCGTGGTGGTCTCCGACAACGTCTACGGCGGCACGTGGCGGCTGTTCACGAAGGTGCTGTCCAATTACGGCGTCGCCTTCGAGTTCCTCGAGGCGAGCGATGCCGCCGAGCTCGATCGGCGAGCCGGCGACTTCCAGATGTTGTGGATCGAGACGCCCACGAACCCGCTGATGAAGATCTGCGACGTGGCCGCCTTGGCCGCGGTTGCGAAGAAGCGCGGCGCCCTGCTCGTCGTGGACAACACGTTCATGAGCCCGTTCTTCCAGCGGCCGCTCGGCCTGGGCGCCGACATCGTCGTGCACTCCACCACGAAGTTCCTGAACGGCCACTCCGACAGCGTCGGCGGCGTTGCGGTCGTCAGGGATCCCGCGCACGCGGACTGGCTGCGCTACGTGCAGAACGCGGCGGGCGCGATCCTATCGCCCTTCGACTCATGGCTCGTTCTGCGCGGCACCAAGACCCTGGCCCTGCGCATGCAGCGCCACGAGGAGAACGGCCGGCGCGTGGCCCACTTCCTCCGCGAGCAGGGCAAGGTGCGTCGCATCTTCTGGCCGGGCTTCGCCGACCATCCGGGCCACCAGGTGCACAAGCGGCAGGCGACCGGCTTCGGATCGATGATCAGCTTCGACCTGGGCGACCGCGCGGCTGCCGACCGCCTGCTTCGGACGCTGACGCTTTGCTCGCTCGGCGAGAGCCTGGGCGGGATCGAGACCCTCATCTCGCATCCGGCGACGATGACCCACGCCGGATACACCCAGGCGGAACGCGACGCCCTTGGAATCGGGGACGGCCTGGTCAGGATCAGCGTGGGCTGCGAGGACGTCGAGGACTTGATCGCGGACCTGTCGAGAGGGCTGGCGGCGGTCTAGGTCACGCTCTCGTCGAGCCACGCGAGGTAGGGCGCGTGGCCCGCCCTCACCTCGAGCGCCAGCACCTCGGGCACGTCGTAGGGGTGACCCTTGACCAGGGCGTCACGGACTGCCTCGAAGCGGTCCTCGGTGGTCTTCACCACCATCAGCACCTCTTCCGTGCGCTCCACGTCGCCTCGCCACCGGTAGATTGAGGTCATAGGGTGCAGCACGTTGACGCAGGCCGCGAGACGCCGCTCCACCAGCTCCCGCGCCATGAACTCCGCGTCCTCCGCCCGAGGCGCGGTCGAGATCACGACGAGGCGCCTCACGCCTCGCCTCTCAGTGCCTTCCACTGTGCGGCGGTCAGGGGCACGACAGAGAGCCGGCCCTGGCGCACGAGCGGGCTGTCCGCGAAAAGCGCCATCGACTTGATCTCCTTCAGGGTCACCGCACGCGGCAGCCGCGCGACGGGCGTGAGGTCCACAACCACCAATCGAGGGTTGCGGCTCTTCGGGTCGGCGTAGGCCTCCCGCGTCACCTCGGCCACGCCGATGGCGGCCTTCACGTCCCCCGTGTGGTACACGATCGCGCGGTCGCCCTTTTTCATCGCACGCAGGTTCCGGAGCGCGACGGGATTGGCGACGCCATCCCAGACGGTACGCCCCTCGCGCTCGAGGTCCTCGAAGGAGTACACCGAGGGCTCGGTCTTCAGCAGCCACATTGACGCCCACCTCCCGAAGCCGCAGCGATCCTAGCACGTCGACGCTTCGCGCTTGACAGCGCGGCGCCGCTTCCGTAGTCTTACAGCATCTTTTTCGAATTGCACTGTAAGACATGACCAGCGCCGAGGTGCTGCGCAGCCGGGTTCGCGGGAAGCTGCACGAGCAGCGCTCCTTGACGCTGGAGCTGCTGCGCCTGCGCGAACAGCTCGGCGGCTCGCTGTTCGCCCGCTACGGTGAGTGCGGGAAGGAGGCCTGCGCCTGCCGGCAGGGCCGCAAGCACGGACCCTACTGGGTGCTGTCGACGCGCAGCGCAGGACGCGGCGGCTTCACCTACATCGATGCGGCTGCGGCCGGCGAGGCGAAGGCGCTCGTCGAGCGCTACCGCGCCTTCAGGTCGGGCCTGCGCCGGCTGCGCCGACTCAACGGCGACATCGTTGCGCTGCTGAGGCGCTACCAGCTCGCGATGTCGCGCCAGGGCGGGCGAAGGCTCGGGGTGAGCCTCAGTGTCACCTGACAATTATTCAGTTGTGGTAGGCTCTTCTCGGCAATAACTAAAGTGATTTCTCATGTGCCGCCGCCGCGCGATCCGCGCCCCATCGATGATGGTCCGCGGCGCAAGGTCTGGCTGGTGGCGGGCCTCATCCTCTTCGTTGCGCTTGCGGTCGGGGCGCTGATCGGGGATCGCGGCTTCTTCTATCTCTTCGAGCAGCAGCGTCGCGCCGACGTCTTGCGCCGGGAGGTCGACGAACTGAAGACGGAGAACGCGCGCCTCGGCTCCGAGATCGCTTCCCTCAGGAGCGATCCGCGCGCAATCGAGAGAATCGCTCGCGAGGAGCTCGGCCTCGCTCGACCCGGCGAGACGGTGTTCATCCTCAGAGAGGACGGAATCGCCTCCCGCCCTTGACCAGAGCGGGAATTGTGTTGACAGCGGCGGAGCGGTCCCATATAGAATGGCGCGCTCTTTTGGGACAGCCCAAGCGTTCCCCAACCCGGAAACCGCACTGAGGAGGAGTCACTCGATGGCTAAGCCGATGACCAAGTCGAAGATCGTGGCCGCTATGGCCGAGAAAACCGGGGTCACCAAGAAGACCTCGGCCGGTTATCTCGAGGCCCTGGCCAGCCTCGCGTACAAGGAGGCGAAGAACGGTTTCACGATCCCCGGCCTGGGCAAGCTCGTGATCCGGAACTACAAGGCCCGCATGGGGCGGAACCCGCAAACGGGTGAGGCGATCAAGATCCCTGCCAAGAGGCGGCTGAAGTTCGTGGTCGCCAAGGCAGCGAAGGACGCCTGCCTCGGGAAGTAGTTCGCTCTTCGCACGGGGGCGTTTCTAAGGCGCGGGGAGTCGAACCGACTCTTCCGCGCCCCTTTTTTTGGATGCGGCCCGACTCGGTCCGCATCTCGAGCCATCGAGCTAGGGGCCGAGCTTCAGGAGCTCGGCTTCGAGTCCAGCGAAGAAAGCGTCGGGGTCTGCGGCGTCGACCACGATCTCGATCTTCCCGTTCGGCATCCGACGCACGCGCCCAGGCGTGCGCGCCGCCAGGGGCACCACCACGCTCTCGCGATGGATCGCGAGCCGGTCCGTGACGTCGAAGATGCGCTGCATCTCGCGCTGAGTGACCATCTCGAGCATCGCCCGCCATTTTATTGCGCCGCCTTGCCGACGCGGTTAGAGTCGCTGAAGCGATGTCAACCCCGGCCCCGGCCGAGAAGGCCGCGCCCGAGGCGCTGCTCCGCATCCTCGAGATCGTCCGCGAGCTGACCTCGGAGCTTCACGGCGCGAGGGCGGGGCGCGCCGTCGTGCCCACGGCATCGCTGGAGCGCGATCTCGGCCTCGGCAGCCTCGAGCGGGTCGAGCTCTTGAGCCGGCTCGAGGCGGCCTTCGGCCGGCGCCTCGGCGACCGGTTCCTGAGCTTCGACTCTCCGGTCGAGCTGACAACGGCACTCTTGGCAGATGGCCCCGTCCAGGAGGTCACCGTCGAGCCGTCCCTTGGGCTCGGCGCCGCCGCCCCGGTCGCGACGGCTCCGACGCTCCACGAGACGCTGTGGCGGCGCGCGACCGCCGAGCCCGAGCGCGTGCAGGCCTGGGTGCGCGAGGACGATGGCCGCGAGCATGCCGTAACGTACGGCGGCCTGCTCGAGGCCGCGCGCGCCCTGGCCGGGGGCCTCCGCGACAAGGGCGTGCAGCGCGGAGACACGGTCGCGCTCATGCTGCCAACCGGGTTCGACTTCCTGCGCTCCTTCCAGGGCATCCTGCTCGCGGGCGCCATCCCAGTGCCCATCTACCCGCCGGCACGCCTCGACCGCCTCGAGGAGTACGCGAGACGTCAGGCTGCGATCCTGGCCGACGCCCGCGTCAGTCTGATGATCACGGTCGGCCGCGCGATGCCGATCGCGGCGATGCTCCGCCCGCTCGTCGCTACGCTCGTCCACGTGGTGACCGCGGACGACCTGGCCCGCGAGGGAGTCCCATGCGAGGCCCCCGAAGGCCGCGCCGACGATCCCGCTTTCATCCAGTACACTTCCGGCTCCACCGGCCAGCCGAAGGGCGTGCTGCTCACCCACGCCAACCTGCTGGCCAACATCGACGCGATCGGCGCGGGCCTCGAGGCGACTCCGAGCGACGTGGGCGTGAGCTGGCTGCCGCTGTATCACGACATGGGCCTCATCGGCTCGTGGCTCTTCTGTCTGGCCTACGGCCTGCCGATCTCGCTCCTGTCGCCGCTCGCCTTCCTTTCGCGCCCCGAGCGCTGGCTGTGGGCCATCCACGAGCGGCGCGCGACGCTCTCGGCGGCTCCGAACTTCGCCTACGAGCTGTGCGTGCGGCGCATCCCCGATTCCGCCCTCGAAGGACTCGACCTGTCGTCGTGGCGCTGCGCGCTGAACGGCGCCGAGCCGGTCGACCCCGACACCTTGGAGCGCTTCGCGAAACGCTTCGCGCCCTGCGGCTTCCGGCGCGAGGCGTTGATGCCGGTCTACGGGCTCGCGGAGAACAGCGTGGCGGTGTGCTTTCCGCCGGTGCTGCGCGGCCCGCGAGTCGACCGGGTCGCGCGCACGCCCTTTGCGGACCTCGGCCAGGCGCTGCCCGCGACCGAGGCGGAGCGCTCGCCGCTTCGCTTCGTATCCGTCGGACGCGCCATGCGGGAGCACGAGGTGCGGATCGTCGACGACACCGGGGCCGAGATGCCCGAGAGACGCGTCGGCCGCCTGCTGTTCCGCGGCCCCTCGATGACGCCGGGCTACTTCGAAAAGCCCGATGCCACGGCCGCCATGAGCGCCCCTGGCGGCTTCTACGACAGCGGGGACCTCGGCTACGCCGCCGACGGGGAGATCTACATCACAGGGCGGCGCAAGGACTTGATCATCAAGGCCGGGCGAAACCTCGTGCCGCAGGAGATCGAAGAGCTGGCCGCGGGCGCGCCGGGGGTCAGGAAGGGCTGCGTCGTGGCCTTCGGCACCTTGAGCAAAGCGACGGCGACCGAGAGCCTCGTGGTGGTGGCTGAGACGCGCGTGTCGGCGGAGCCCGCGCGCGACGCGCTCATCGCCGCCATCAGCGAGCGCGTGACGGAGGGCATCGGCGTGCCGCCCGACGAGGTCGTGCTGGCGCCGCCGGGAGCGGTGCCCAAGACCTCGTCCGGTAAAATCCGACGTGCCGCGACCCGCGAGCTACACGAGCGTGGCCAGCTCGGGCGCCCGCAGCGCACGTCCTCGATGGCGCACCTCCGCCTCTACGCGGCTGCGGCGCTCGCGGCGGCCCGGCCCAAGCTGCAGGTCGCGCGACGGGCGCTCTACGCCACCTGGCTCGCAGCCAGCCTCGGTCTCGGCGTCCTCATCGCGTGGCCGATCGCGTTCCTGATCCCTGGCCGGCGCGCAGCGTCGTACCTCGAGCGGTTCCTCTGTCGGATCGCTCTCCGCCTCGTCGGCTGCAGGCTATCGAGCGATGGGCTTCTGCGTCTGCCCAGCGACCGGCCTGTGCTGTTGGCGTCCAACCATGCGTCCTACGCAGACGTCCCTGCGTTGTTGGCCATGCTGCCCCGGCCGTTCCTCTTCGTCGCGAAGAGCGAGATCCTGCGCTGGCCCTTCATCGGAATGTTCGTTCGGCGCGCCGGCCACCTGACGGTGGACCGCTTCCACGCCCAGCAGGGCGTCGCCGACGCGGCGCGAGTGGCCACGGCGCTCGCGGCCGGAAGCTCCGTGCTCGTCTTCCCCGAGGGCACCTTCACCGGCGCCGCCGGCCTTCGCCCATTCCGCCTCGGCGTGTTCAAGACGGCGGTCGACACGGGCACGCCGATCGTGCCCATGGCTCTGCTGGGGACGCGGCGCGTGCTGCGCGACGGCGCCTGGCTGCCGCGGCCGGGTCGGGTCCACCTGTGGGTCGGTGCGCCGATCCTCGCCGAGGGCTCGGACTGGAAGGCGATCGTGGCGCTGCGCGATCGCGTAGCGGAACAGATCGCGGCCCACTGTGGCGAGCCGCGCCTCGACCTCGTGGCGGGCGAACCGAAGCGAGTGGGCGGGCGGCTCGCGTGAGGCTCAGCCCCGACGACGTCATTCGCGCCCGCGAGCGAATCGCGCCCTACCTGTCGCCGACGCCGCTCCGGCGATCGTTCGCCGTCGAGGCGCCCACCTACCTCAAGCTCGAGTGCTGGCAGCCCACGGGCTCGTTCAAGGTGCGGGGCGCGCTCAGCCACCTGAAGGCGCTGCCGCCGGAGGTCCAGGCGCGCGGCATCGTCGCGGCCTCGGCCGGAAACCACGCCCTCGGCGTCGCCTTCGCGGCGCAGGCGCTTGGCGGGCGCGTCCAGGCCACCCTCGTGGTGCCGGAATCGGCGCCCCGCGCGAAGGTCGGCAAGCTGCGCACGTTCCCCGTCACGGTCATCGAGAAGGGTGCGACGTACGACGACGCCCACCTGGAGGCGATGCGCCTCGTTGAGCAGACCGGCGCGCGCTACCTCCACGCGTACGAGGATCCACTCACCGCTTCCGGCCAGGGTACGATCGGCCTGGAGATCCTCGAGGCGCTTCCCGACGTCGCCGCCGTCCTCGTGCCCGTGGGCGGGGGCGGGCTGATCGCAGCCATCGCGGTGGTGATGAAGGCGGCTCGGCCGGACGTGAGGATCGTCGCGGTCCAGCCCGAGGCGTCGCCCTCGCTGCGTGAATCGATCCGGCAGGGGCGCGCGCTGCACGAGTATCCGGCCGGGCCGACCCTGGCCGATGGCATCTCGGGCGGCATCGGCGACATCGCCTTCGAGCACCGGGACCTCATCGACGAGGTGCTGGAGGTGGACGAGGCTGCGATCGAGGACGCCGTGGCAGCCCTCGCGGCGCGCGATCAAGTGATCGCCGAAGCCGCGGGGGCAGTCGGGGTCGCCGCACTGCGCTCGGGCCGCTATCGGCCCGTGGATTCGCGCCCGGTGGTGGCTGTCGTCAGCGGCGCGAACATCGACGCCGGGGTACTCGCGCGGGTCCTGGCCGCGCACGCGTGAGGGCCGAGCGCCCGCAGGACCGCTGGTTCGCGACAGTGGCTGGCGCCCTGCTCCTGACCAGCGGGCCCGCGCTGGGGGCCCTGGTCGCCGGCGCCCCCGGAGCCGCCGCGGGGCTCGTCGCTGGTGCCGGCGCCGCGGCGGGTGCGTCGCACCTGCTCCGGCGTGGCACACGGCGCCGCGCGGCCGCCCTCGCTCTCCCGTTCCCGCAGAGCTGGCGCGACTTCCTGGTCGAGCGCTACGACCACTACGAGCGCCTGCCGCCCGAGTGGCGCGCGCGCTTCGAGGACGACGTGCGGCTCTTCCTGGCGGAGAAGCGAATCACGGGCATCGGGACCGACGCGACCGAAGATCGCCGGCTGCTCGTTGCAGCGTCCGCCGTCACGCTCACGCTCGGCTGGCCCGACGCCGAGTGGGACCGGCTCACCGAGGTCCTGCTCTATCCCGACGACTTCGACCGCGACTACGCGTTCGGAGCCGACGACGAGGAGGGCCGTGCCGGCGAGGCCCACCCCTGGGGCACCGTCATCCTCTCGGTGCCCACGCTGGAAGAGAGCTTTGAATTCGACGACGACGGCTACCACGTCGGGCTCCACGAGTTCGCCCACCTGCTCGACGTCGAGCAGGCGCGTTTCGACGGCATGCCGGCCGGCCTCGCGAGTCAGGCGCGCCGGGCCTGGCCCGCGCTCGTCGAGCAGGAGACCGACCGCATCCGCAAGCGCCGCTCGGTCCTGGACGAGTACGGCGCCGAAGATGTGGTGGAGTTCTTTCCGGTCGCCGTCGAGGCCTTCTTCGAGCGCCCGCAGCCGATGCGGCGCCGGCACCCAGAGCTCTACGAGACGCTGCGCGACTACTTCGCCCAGGACCCGGCGGCCTGGGAGGATGCGCTCGGACGGCGCGCCTGATGCGGCGCCTGGACCTCGAGCTGATCGCGCGCCGGCCCGGCTTGTCGCGGCGCCGGGCGCAGGCCGCGATCGAGAAAGGCCAGGTCACCCTCTCGGGGGTGGTGGTCCGCGAGCCTGGCAGGCTGGTGCCCGAAGACGCCGACGTCGCCTTCGACCCCAATCGACCGGCGCTGGCGCGAGCGCGCCTCGACCTGCCGCGCCTCTTCGAGGACGAGCATCTGCTGGTGGTCGACAAGCCCGCGGGCCTGCTGAGCGTGCCCACGCCGGGAGGAGACGAGGACTCGGTCCTGGCGCGCGTCACGGCGTACGCGAAGCGGCTGCGCCGCGGCGGGTTCGTGAGGGCGGTCCACCGGCTCGACCGCGAGACGTCGGGAACCCTCGCGCTGGCCCTGTCGCATGAGGCGGCGGCGGGCCTGATCGCGCTGTTCCGCGACCATCGCATCGAGCGGCGCTACCGCTGCCTCGTCCTCGGCCGGCCGGCCGCCGACGCCGGGCGCATCGAGGCCCCCATCCGCGACCTCTACGCGGGGGGGAGACGCGGCGTGGCACGGCCCGGCGAGCCCGCGCAGCCGGCCGTCTCGCACTGGCGGGTGGTCGAGCGCCTGCCGGCCGCCGCGCTCATCGAAGTCGAGCTCCAGACCGGCCGCCAGCACCAGATCAGGGCCCATCTCACCCATATCGGGCTACCGGTCCTCGGGGATGTCGTCTACGGCGCTGCCAAGGCCCCCATCCGTGTGGATCGGATGTTGCTGCACGCGGCCGTGCTCGGCTTCGTCCATCCCGTGACGGACAGGGTGCTCCGCGTGGAGAGCCCGCTGCCGGCCGACTTCAAGCGCGCCCTGGCCGTCCTTCGACGCCGCTGAGGTCAGGCGAGGCTGTTCATCAGGTCCTGGAGGGCCTGAGGCGCCGCGATGAACTGGATGCCCACCTGGTAGGACAGGCCCTCGAGGCGCGACCAGCTGACCACGCCTTCCAGCTCGGCGTTCAAGGTGGTCGCGCCGTCGCGCAGCGGGGTCTCGAAGAGCACCCCGACCGTCGTGCCGCGCTCCAGGTCCTCGCCGAGGCGCAGCCGGCACCCCTGCTGCGAGATGTTGACGGCCGTGGCGGGGTGCCAGGTCTTGCCCGTCTTGTAGCGAACCGTGAGCAAGCAAGCCCGCCGCGCAGTGAGGCGCCGGTTGGTGCCGCGAGGCGCCGCGCCCGTCGTCATCAGTGTCCCCCGGTGGGCGGACTATAGAACGGCCGCGGCGGGCGCATCAAGAGGTCGTTGTGCTAGAGTCGTTCGCCCCGTGCGCCGCCACTCGCCGCTGCTGGCCCTGCTGGTCGCGAGCCTCCCGGGCTGCGGCGGCTCGACGGGTCCATTCCCCAGCCCCACCCCGACGCCGGTCCATCCCGTCGAAGCCGTCGTGTTCTACGACGAGAACGGCAACGGGCTCCAGGATGGGAACGAGGCGGCCGTGGTGCCGGGCGCCGAGGTCACGATCTCCGGGCGCAGCGGGCAATCGGCGCCGGGCACCGGGCACGTCACGGTGAGCAACGTGCCCGATGGCACCGCCACGGCATCCCTGACGAATTCGCTTCCACCCTTCTACGGCCCCGGCGCCCCCGTGGAGATCAGCGTGCCGCTGCCGGAAGGCGAGATCGTGCGGCTCGGCGCGGTCCTGCCGATCGGGTCCAACGTCCCGGCGCGTTACATGGCGTTCGGCGACTCGATCACCGACGGGGACGGCTCGTCCAGCGGGTACGGCTATCGACGTCTCCTCGAGAACCGCCTCCGCGCGCATTTCGGCGACGGCGAGGTCGTCAACCAGTCGGAAGGGGGGACGCGCAGCAACGAGGGCGCCGACCGCATCTCCCGCAGCCTGCGTCGGATAGACCCGGCCTACACGCTCGTGTTGTACGGGACGAACGATTGGAACGCCGACGAATGCCGCAACGTCCCCGGGCCGCCCTGCTTCACGGTCGACAGCCTGCGGCGCATCGTGCGCTCGATCAAGGCCACGCGCAGCCTGCCCGTGGTGGGCACGATCATTCCGGTGAACACCGGCTCCGACCCGCGCGTGCCGGAGTCGCGCAACGTCTGGGTGCGGGACGTCGATGAGCTCATCGCGGCGATGGTCGAGGAGGAAGGAGGCGTGGTGGCCGACCTGTACGGACCCTTCATGGAGGTGCCCGACTTCCACACGCTCTTCTACGACCACGTGCACCCGAACGACGCCGGCTACGAGATCATCGCCAACGGCTTCTTTGAGGCCATCACCACGCCGCGAGCCGCCAGCTCGCAGCCCTCGTCCGTCGGCGACGGGGAATTCGCGCCCCCGCCGGAGATCGTCATGCCGCGGCGCCCCCCCTCGTCGCGAGGTCCATTCCGGCGATGAAGACCGGACGGCTGCTGAAGTTCCACCGGCCTGGCGGCGAGGTGCAGGCGTACCTGTACCGGGACGGTGCCGGCTTCAGGGCCTCGATCTACCTCGTCGCCAAGGATGCGAGCGCCTCGAACGAGGCGTTGAAGCGCGTCTCCGCGGACTCCGAGGCGGCCGTCGAGGCCGCCGTCCGGGCCTTCGTCGACGAGCGCTTCCCGCGGTGAGCGAGTTCCCCTCGCGGCGTCTGCTGTTCCAGCGTCTGACGCCCGAGGAGTCGTGCCGTCGGGCGAGCCCCGCCCTCGACG
>Ga0075418_10008749_pt1 | contig 11356 bp, 7 predicted proteins | sample SoiMetdeltSBSDD2_FD_81776 | JGI IMG/M metagenome (GOLD analysis project Ga0075418, IMG submission 81776) | Bulk soil microbial communities from a Populus tree surrounding site in Tennessee, USA - Soil MetaG P. deltoides SBSDD2 | ecosystem: Environmental > Terrestrial > Soil > Tree plantation...
ATAAGGTAGTCAGCTATGATCAAGTTAATCTTGTTATCGTAAATGACTACCAAAACCTGCCACTTGACCAATTATTGGACCTTTGGCAAGTGTTGAACCGGCAAATAATTTTTGTGGTCAGAAACATACCGGCGGAAAAGATGGATTACCCTGTTGACCCTCAATATGAAAACAAAGAGTTGAAAACCCTTGGCTGGATTATTTGCGATTACGTGGCTCATATGGAACATCATTTCAGACAGATTTTTCCTCCAATGGAATCATGAAATAGTAATGCCAGGGCCTGGATGTATAGTAAACCCTGCTAAATTAGTATTTTGATTACACAGTTGCGGCTCTGCCGGTCAAAGCGCAATTATTTTTGCCAATCAAATTTTTGCTGGTAAACTAAGTTTTTTTAGGAGCAGCAATTGTACATTTAATATTGCCTATGTTGGGTTAGGCAATCCAGTCGCCGAACGTCTTGCTATCAATATCTTCACCCTTTAATGTTGTTTTGCACTTAATCACATCAGTGTCACACTGATAAGCTTCACGATAGTTTCCTTTTATGGTCAATCAGCAACCAACACAATAATTTTACCGATTAAATATTTTTCCTGCAAACGAAGTTTTATTAGGAGCAGCAATCGTATATTTAATATTGCCTTTATATGGTTAAGGCATCAATTTATTTACAATCAAAAATTAACGGCAATGAGAAAAGTTCTACTTCTGGTAATTAGCCAGCTATTCCTGCTGTCAGGAATACTCGCCCAGGACAGGACCGTCACGGGTAAAGTGACTGATGAAAAAGGCAATCCACTTGCCAATGCTTCAATCAATGTTAAAGGAACCAACAGTGGAACAATAACCAAACCAGACGGTACTTATTCTTTGGTTATCCCTTCAACAGGAACAACACTTGTTTTTTCCTTTGTTGATATGGAAGACGTTGAAGTCATTATAGGTAGCCAGAGAGTAATCAATACAACAATGAAGACAGCAGAAAAAGCACTTCAGGAAGTGGTGGTACAAGCTTATGGAATTGTAAAGAAAGAAGCTTTTACAGGTTCAGTTGGGGCCATTAAAGCAAACGAAATTGAAAAGCGACCACTTGGCAATGTTTTCCGGTCGATTGAAGGTGCAATGCCGGGTGTAATAACCACTTCCGGCAGCGGACAACCAGGAAATTCAATTGCTATTCGAATTCGGGGGTTTGGCTCATTCAGTGCTACTCAAGAACCTTTATTTGTGGTCGACGGAGTTCCTTATGCCGGTGGTACTTCAAATATCAACCCCGACGATGTGGAAAGTATAAGCATTTTAAAAGATGCGTCTGCAACCGCGTTATATGGATCTCGCGCTGGAAATGGGGTTATACTGTTAACGACCAAAAAAGGAAGGAAAGGCAGAAATAATATCTCTGTTAAGATCTCACAAGGTCTTTCTGAAAGAGGGCTTCCGGAATATGAAAGAGTAGATGCCATGAATTATTATCCGATAATGTGGGAAGCCTACAGGAATTCACTTGTGTATCGTACTACCGGAGCCATTTCATTTGATTCTGCAAACAGGGTAGCTTCAGGATTAACAACGAGAAATGGGATCTCAGACTTACTTGCCTATAATCCTTTTAATGTGGCAAGAAATGCTATAGTAGGTACTGATGGAAAACTAAATCTTAATGCACAATTAATTTATGGAGATGATCTTAATTGGACCAATGAAATAATGAGAAATGGCGAGCGCAGAGACTATGGGATTAATTTCAGTGGAGGTGGAGAAAAATCTGATTATTTTCTTTCCGTTGGATATTTGAAAGAGAATGGATTCACAAGAGAAACGGATTTTGAAAGATATTCTGCGCGGTTAAATGTAAATGTCAACCCACTAGAATGGTTGAAAACGGGATTGAATTTAAGTTCGAATTATTCAGAATTCAATGTTAGTTCAGATGGCGGTGGGATTGTGAACCCATTCACTTTTACCAGGAACATAGGGCCGATCTATCCTTATTATGCTCATAATATGACGTCCGGCGCTTTTGTTCCTGATGCGCTTGGAAACCGGATCTGGGATTTAGGAAATTTTCAAAACTCACCGATTGGAATGGCTAATGGCATTCGTAACAGACCAGGAACAACCTCCGGTCGTCACGCACCTGCAGAGCTTTTATTAAATGACAATGGTTCTACCCGGTGGGTTATTGGGGCGGGGTCAACCACAGAAATTGCATTTCTGAGAAACTTTAAATTCACCAATAATGTTTCGGCAAATTTTCAGAGCCAGAACGACTTTTCCTACGAAAATACGCTGGTGGGCGACGGGGCTCCAGCTGGCCGTAGCAGCAAGGCTGCCGGAACATCGACCGCATTGACGGCAAATCAATTACTGAATTTTAATAAGAAACTTGGCATACACCATGTTGACGTATTAGTCGGACATGAAAACTACAATCAATACGAGACTGATTTAAATGGTTTTAAACAAGGACAATCATTAACCGGCAATACAGAGTTAGGAAATTTTACTACCATCAATTCATTAAACTCCTCGATTGACAGATATAGAATCGAAAGTTATTTTTCAAGATTAACATATGACTACGACAATAAGTATTTACTTACGGCAAGTGTCAGGAGAGATGGAAATTCAAGATTTGCTCCTGATTCAAGATGGGGTACATTTTGGTCTGTAGGCGGCGGCTGGAATATTCACCGGGAAAAATTTATGACCGACGTAAAATGGATAGACAGGATTAAATTAAGAGCTTCATATGGTGTGGTAGGTGTTGCCGATGGTATCGGTTTTTACGCATGGCAGGGATTATATGGTTTTGCAAACAATGCAAATGAACCGGGCATTGTTCAAAGCCAGACCTCAGTGGAAAATCGTGAGTTGACATGGGAAGTAAATACACAGGCAGATTTTGGAATTGAATTTTCTTTATTTAAATCCAGGTTATCGGGTAGCATTGAATATTACAATAGAAAATCATCTGATCTTTTATTTGCAGTCCCTACTCCATTATCGAGCGGTATTTTGTCTCGTACAAAAAACACTGCAACGATGTTTAATAAAGGAATTGAAGTTCAATTGATCGGTGACATTATCAGAACAAAAGACTTTAACTGGAATTTGGAAGTAAATTTAACTACAGTAAAAAATGAAATTACTAAAATGCCTGATGGCCTTAAAGAATTTATCAGTGGGACTAAGAAATACCAGGTAGGTGCGTCGCTTTTTGATTATTGGCTACGGTCTTTTTACGGTGTTGATCCAACCGATGGCGCTGTACTTTACTGGGCAGATAATACAGCAGCTACTTCCGGCATCAGGCTAATAGATAATAAAAACAATGGGAAGGATACAGTTTCCACTCTTGTATCGAATGGAAAATTTGCATATCATGAAGGTGTGATTCCTGATTTATATGGCAGTTTTATACCCTTTTTTAACTTCAAAGGATTTACGTTAAGCACTTTATTAACTTTCCAAATCGGAGGAAAAACACTTGATGCAAATTATCAAACATTAATGTCGGCTGGCACTTATGGCAGTGCTGTTCATGTTGATATCTTGAAAAGGTGGCAAAAGCCAGGCGATATCACCAATGTGCCAAGAATGGACAATGGCCAAACAGTTGATTTCAACGCTACGTCATCACGTTGGTTAATTGATGCATCTTATCTAAATATTAGAACTATTAATCTTAGTTACCAATTGCCGAAATCATTGATCTCCCGTGCTAAAATTTCCAGTGCACAATTTTTTATAAGCATTGAAAATGCCTGGTTCCATTCAAAGAGATTGGGCATGAACAATCAAAATGCGTTTTCGGGTATTACAGGCGGCGAATATCCACCTGCAAGAATTTTTACCACTGGAATTAATTTTAACCTCTAATTTAAAAATGAAATTGTATGAAATACAGAATAATAATATTGTCGTTTTTGATGATGGCAATTTTTAGTTCCTGTAAAAAAAGCTATCTGGATACTTATTCAACGACTGCCGTTGCAGCTGCTGATGCCCTTGCATCTACACAAAATGCATGGGCTGCATTAAACGGTATTCACAGAATTATGTATACCCAGTATGACGCGCAGCCACAGGGTGGCTTCGGTGGAATTATGGTTATAAGGGATTTAATGGGAGAGGATGTGATTTATACATTGGCTAATGGCAGGCAGGACTTTCAGGGTCATATTCGGTGGCTTGCTCACAGAAATGTGAATTCTGGTGATTCAAGATTTGTTTTTCGTTTGTATTACCGGCTCATTTCTAACGCTAATATTCTTATTAATGGTATTGATGGTGTACCAGGGCCTCAAACCGACAAAAATTATATTAAAGGGCAGGCTTTAGTATACAGGGCATGGGCTCACTTTGAATTAGTACAGTATTGGGGAGAGAGATATAATGCGGCAGGGCCAAACACTGGACTAGGTGTACCGCTGCTCACAAGCAATACAACAGAAGGACAGTCGCGGGCAACTGTTGCACAAGTGTATGCACAGGTGAATAAAGATCTTGATGAAGCAATTCCTTTGCTTGAAGGATATACCAGAACAGGGTCAGCTGCTAAATCAAATTTCAATAAGAGTGTGGCGCAAGGAATTAAAGCGAGGGTTGCCTTGACCCAGCAAAATTGGGATGTGGCTGCTACTATGGCTACTGCAGCGAGAACAGGATTTGCACTTATGACAAATGCGGAGTATTTATCTGGTTTTAATAACACCGGTATCAGTGAGTGGATCTGGGGTAGCGATCAAATTGCAGATCATAATACGTTCTTCTGGTCATTTTTTGCAAATATGGGTTGTAATTTCAATGGCACGAATACCAGGACACAACCTAAAGCAATTAATTCGGCATTATGGAATGCGCTTCCTGCGACCGATGTCCGCAAAAGTTGTTGGGATCTAACTGGTGCAAATGTTCCAATACCACCTGGTGGCGCAAGAATACCTTACCAAAGTAAAAAGTTTTTGGCATTTGATGCGGCAACCAGTATTGGAGATGTACCTTATATGAGAGCTGCTGAAATGTATTTGATAGAGGCAGAAGCTAGAGCACGGCAGGGAAATCGTGATGCGGATGCCAGACAAGCACTCTTTACGCTAGTTAAGAACAGGAACCCTAGCTATGTTTTATCGACAAACTCAGGTCAGGCATTAATTGATGAGATTATGTTTCACAGAAGAGTTGAGTTGTGGGGTGAGGGTTTCAGATGGTTCGATCTTAAAAGAACTAATGAACCTTTAAACAGAAATCTTGCCCCAAATACAAATCCAACTATTTCTTTACAAATGACTGTCCCGGCGGGCGATAAACTCTGGCAATGGTTATTTCACCAGGACGAAATAAATACTAACCCAAATTTGGTTCAGAATCCTTTGTAATTTTTTTTGCAAAATATAATGAATAAAGAAGCTGTCAACAGCTTCTTTTTCTGTTTAAAAAAATAAGCCTAATTTTCTTTTGAATTTTAAAACCCCGGTTATGAAAAAGATTACACTATCAATTCTTGCTTCTTTTTTTATACTAGTTATGAATGCTCAGGATCCTGCACCAAAACCACCGCTTGAAGATTTCGTAGGCAGATATGTTTTTCCTGATGGCAGTGTAGTGCCGGATGTTACAGTTACATTATCAGGAGAGGCATTAACCATGACATCAACGGCAGGCACTTCTGCGTTGGCTGAATTGGGCAGAGATTCATTTTCTATCGTTGAATTCAGCGGAACTGCGGTATTTAAAAGAGGAGACAATAAAAAAGTAAATGCGGTGCATATTGAAGCTGCGGGATATGTGCTTGATGGTCAAAAACAGGATAATGGTGCATGGTCATTTACTTACTATATAAAATCAAAGGAGTATATACCTGGAAAAAAGTTGACTCAGAAATCATAAGTAAGCAATTCTTGTTGAGAAATCGTTTGCTGACTGCCATGTAGCAGGTTTTTTATTGTACAGGTTTTTTCTTCTAACTCTTTACTGCCGACGATAACCGCGTAAGGAATATTTTTCTTTTCGGCGTATTTGAATTGTTTGTCAAACTTTGCATTTTCGTGGTAGATCTCACAACGGATTTTTTTGTTTCTCAGCTGCTGCATTAAACCAAAAGCAGCTTTACTTTCATTCTCTCCCAAATTAAAAAACAATACCTGTGTACCTACATGTACGCCTGCAGGAAATAAATTCAATTCTTCCATTACATCATACATACGATCAACACCAAATGAGATACCAACACCAGGAATATCCGGAACGCCAAACAAACCTGTGAGATCATCATAACGGCCACCACCACCAATGCTGCCGATCTTTACTTCAGGCGGAGCTTTTGCTTCAAAGATTATTCCTGTATAATAATTGAGACCACGGGCAAGAGTAGGATCAATAGTGAGTTGTGAGTTGTGAGTAATGAGTTCCCTGACTATGAATGCTAACTCTTCAATTCCTTTTCTTCCGGATTCTGTTGAACCAATCAAATTATTTAAAGCAGCTATCTTTTCAGAATTATCTCCTGCTATCGCAAGATATTTTTCAATAATGCCAAGCTGTTTTTCATTTAATCCTTTTTGTTTCAATTCTTCTTTTACTTTTTCCAGGCCGATCTTATCTAATTTATCGATGGCAATAGCGATGTCATTCATTTTTTTGGTACCACCACATAGCTCTGCCAACGATGTAAGAATTTTCCTGTGATTGATCTTTAATTCATGATTTTTAATCCCCAGTAAAGTGAAAACTTCATGATAGATCAATGCTAACTCAACTTCATTTAATAAAGAATTGCTACCAACAACATCAGCATCACATTGATAAAATTCACGGTATCTTCCTTTTTGCGGTCTGTCAGCACGCCACACCGGTTGTATTTGGTAGCGCTTAAAGGGAAAGCTGAGCTGATTGTGATTCATTGCCACATATCTTGCAAACGGGATGGTAAGATCATACTTCAAAGCTCTTTCAGTAATTTCTTTTGTATTCTTGCCTTGTAAAATTTTCTCAAGGCCTTCTCTTACTTGTTTTTCTTTATCCGGATTATCTAATCCATTATTCAAAATTTTAAAAATCAGTTTATCCCCTTCTTCTCCATACTTACCCATCAAGGTGTCTAAATTTTCCATGGCTGGAGTTTCCAGTGGCTGAAAACCATACAGCTCAAAAACCTGTCGTATGGTATTTAAAATAAAACTCCGCTTGCGAACAACATCCGGTCCAAAATCTCTTGTGCCTTGCGGTATGGAGGGTTTAGTCATATAAGTCAAATGCGATCAAATGTAATTACTTGTTACTTGAGTATTGAGCATTGAGCGTTGAATATTTCTTTATAATTGCGTCACATGCTTCATCAATTATTTTATATGCCTGGTGAAATCCGGGTTCCGGGCCATACCATGGATCAGGTACGTCTACATTTTGCCCGGGAAATAATTCATTCAACAACAAATCAACTTTTTTTTCATCAAAATTTTTTTTGGCTATACCTTTCATTTCATCAATCACATCAGTAGACATTGCATAGATTTTATCAAAGCGTTTAAAATCTTCAGCAATAAATTTCCTTTTCCTTTGTTTACATATATCGATACCATGTAGCTTAGCTACTTTTTGTGATAAAGGATGCGGTGCTTCGCCAATATGATAATCATTTGTTCCTGCACTTTCTACGCTCCATGGCAAACCGGCTTTCCATGCTTTATCCTGGAGAATGCCTTCGGCCAGCGGGCTGCGACAAATATTTCCCAAACAAACCATTAAAATTTTCATGAGCGCAAAGATACAAGGCACAAGGCACAAGGAGCAAGGCACAAGGTACAAGGCACAAGGTACAAGGCAGAAGATTCGGAATGAATGAATCATTGAGCGCAATTCTTGATTTCATACAGAACTTGTCCTTCTTGAACCTTGTGCCTTGTACCTTATGGATTTCCTTATCAACAGCATCTCATTCTAAAAGTATAGCCATGACTAACAAAGAAATACTACAAGCAGATATGCTTGACATTTTATTCGAGCATCGTAACAAATTATATGGTGCTTATGCATTACGTAAAAGATATACTCATCGTTTGGGTTTGGCTCTTGGTGTTGCGTTGTCCATCGGTTTATTATTTGCGGGTATGTCGTTCATAAAAAAGAAGAATGGAGGTAATGGGCCTTTCAAGGATGACAAAAGTTGGGTATTAACTGATGTAAAGATTCCTGAAGAAGAAATAAAAGAACCGGATAGACCAAAAGAACTGCCAAAACCTCAGGCTCAATCAGATTACCAGCAAATAATTGTAGTACCAGATAAAGAAGCTGATCCTGAAATTGTGGAGAACGAGCAACTGACTAATACAGAAATCAGCAATCAAACTATTGATGGTGAAAAATCTACTGACATTGCAAAGCCTGCAACTGAATCAGTCAGTAATGGTGATGCAATTGTTAAGGAACCAGTGAAAGATGATAAGCCTGTTCTTCCAAGTCGGCAGGCAGGTTTCCCCGGCGGAACCGCAGCATGGCTTGATTTCTTACGGAAATTTTTGCAGGCACCTGAAGACATGGAGCCCGGGCAAAGAATAGAAGTACAGGTACGCTTTTGGGTTGATGTTGATGGGAGCGTTTCAAATCCGGAGATAATTAAAAGCGGTGGCAAAGCATTTGACAGAGAAGTATTGCGTGTATTGAAGAAAATGCCTCGTTGGGAGCCGGCAATCCAAAATGGAAATTATGTAGCTACGCCCTATACCCAGCCTGTAATATTTATCGGGGTAGAAGAGTAAAAATTTTTATCTTGCCATTCCCCGAAACAAAGGCTCTTATGGCAGTTGAAAATAAAGAAAGAAGTACCCAATCCTTGCTGCGCAAAATCTATAATTATACCATGGGTGTATTGTGGTTTGCAGTAGGGATCTTTTTTTTGTTTCATAGAAAATTGGGGTACGATCTCAAATTTTCGGATAAGGATATTGCGTTAGCATATATTTTAGGCGTCAGTAGCATTCTATATGGATTGTTCAGACTTTATCGCGGATTTAAAAATAAATAATCAGTAAAAAGAAAGCATGTTGAGGAAAAGAGTTTGGTGTATATATTTTTTGTTCCTTATTTTTTCAGCATGTGGTGGAGAAAAAACTGATCCGAACCTGGATACTCGTGATAAAGGAACAATAAATATAAGCGCTGATGAATCATTCAAACCTGTTATTGATGCACAAGTACAAGTGTATGAATCAGATTATCCTGATGTAAAACTCAAGGTTCAGTATAAACCGGAAGCAGATTGCTTAAAAGACCTTGCCGTTGATTCTGTAAGGATGATTATTGTAACCAGACGTATTGATCAAAATGAGAAAGGCTTTATCCAAGATTCTTTGAAAATATCCATTGAACAGATGATGATGGCTCATGATGCAATTGCGGTTATTGTGAATCCTGATGCGGAAATTAGCAGGTTTACGATGAATGATATCACGCAAATACTGCAAGGGAGATTTAGGAAAAATTTAATCCCTGTTTTTGACGGATTAAAAGCAACCAGCACGGTACGTTTTATCGTCGATTCAGTGTTGCGTGGAGATTCGCTGACAACTAAAGCGATGGCAGCGCGGAGCAGCGAAGAAGTTATCGATTATGTCGCGAAAAATTCTGACGCTGCGGGTTTTATCGGTGTAAGCTGGATTGGAAACAAGGATGATGCGCAACAACAAAGTTTTTTGACAAAAGTGAGACTTGCAGAAATAGAGTGTAAAGGGCTACCTGGTCAATATGTTCAACCGATACAGGTAAATATTTATAACGGTTTGTACCCCATGACCCGCGAATTGGTATTCATTTTGAAAGAGAACCACAAGGGCCTTGGTCATGGATTTTCAACCTTTATGACAAGTGAAAGAGGACAGTTGATTTTTCGCAGGGCTTATTTGGCTCCCGGACATATGCCGTTTATCGTACGGCCGACAAAACTCCGGGAATAATAAATGGCTATATTTAATAACTATAAAGTGAACGAAATGAAGAAGACCTTTCTTGCTCTATGCACAGTAATTACACTTGCCAATATAAATGCAGGTGCTCAAACCTTACAGGAGGGTGTAAACCACCTGTACGCAGACCGCTTTAAAAGTGCTGAACAAACGTTTCAGAAACTTCTTGCGGCTAATCCCAACTCGCTTGAAGCTACTTATTGGTTGGGACAGACCTATCTTGATAAGGATGATAACGAGGCCGCACGCCAGCTTTATGATAAGGCTCTTTCGGCAAATGGCAATGCGCCTTTAATAATGGTGGGTAAAGGACATGTTCTTTTGCTTGACAAAAAAATTAATGAAGCAAGACAATTGTTTGAATCAGCTTTAACGGCAAGCCGAACAAAAAAAGGAGATGATCCTGCAATATTGAATGCAATTGGCCGTGCCAATGTGGATGCCAAAGATGGTAACCTGACATATGCAGTAGAAAAATTGGAGATGGCTTTGCAAAGAGATCCTAAGAATGCTGATATTGCTTTGAATCTTGGAAACGCTTACCGTAAAAAAGAACCTGGCCAGGGTGGTGGCAGGGCTTATGAAATGTATCAGCTGGCTTCGCAACTCAGTCCCAATTTTGCTTACCCATATGTTCGTATTGCTGCTTTATTTGAAACGCAAAGGCAGTGGGACCTGGTGTTGGAGAATTTGAACAAGGCAATACGGGTCGATCCAAACTTCAGTCTTGCCTATTATGAGTTGTTCTATTATTACTTCTTTGCAAAACAAGATTATACCCAGGCAGAAGCTACTTTGAATAAATATATAGGCACAAGGCCAAATGAAGATAAAGCTGAAGATGATTATATGTATTCTCAATTATGCTGGGCAAAAAAAGACTGGAACTGTGCCATTACAAAAGCGGAAAGTGTAAAGACTGCAATGGGTGCAAAAGTGAAACCTAAGGTTTTTAAGCAATTGGGATATTCATATTTGGGTAAAGGTGATCTTGCCAGCGCAAAAACGAATATTGATGAATTTTTTAAAAGAACAAAAGAGGCTCCTATTCCAGCGGACTATGAATTAAAAGCAAATATATACCAGGGCGGAGGGGCATCCTGCGAAGATATATATGCATTGTATATTCAAGGGGCCGCCGCAGACACCGTCGTTGCTTCAAAGATTGAATTCATGGATAAAGCAGCGACTTTTTTCAAAGCGCAAAAATGCACAAAACAGGAAGCTGATATGCGTTGGGCAATTTATAATACAAGAAAGAGCCCAAATCCCGGAGGTTTGGTGAATATTGCAATTTTGTATTCTCAGGCAGGGGAATATCCAAAAGCCGATAGTCTGTTAACAACCTATATAGCTAATTTCCCTGATAGTATATATGGATATGATTG
>Ga0075418_10008752_pt1 | contig 11354 bp, 8 predicted proteins | sample SoiMetdeltSBSDD2_FD_81776 | JGI IMG/M metagenome (GOLD analysis project Ga0075418, IMG submission 81776) | Bulk soil microbial communities from a Populus tree surrounding site in Tennessee, USA - Soil MetaG P. deltoides SBSDD2 | ecosystem: Environmental > Terrestrial > Soil > Tree plantation...
CCGACCGAGCAGCGCGACGGAAAATGGCTCCAAGGCGAGGTCCACGATCCGCGGTCGCATCTGCTGGGCGGCGTCGCCGGCCACGCCGGGCTGTTTTCGACGGCCGAAGATTTGGCGATTTACGCTCAGATGATGATTGGCGGCGGTGAGCACGGCGGCGTGCAAGTGCTTTCGCCGCGGACTGTGGCCGTGATGACCCGGGGATATAAGGTCTCCACGGGTCTCCGCGGCCTGGGCTGGGACAAGCGGACCGGCTATTCGATCAACCGCGGGGAATTGCTCACGGAATCGGCATTTGGCCACGGCGGGTTCACTGGAACAGTGCTGTGGATCGATCCCGAGCTGGAACTGTTCGTCATTTTTCTGAGCAATCGGCTGCATCCCGACGGCAAGGGGCTCGTTAATCCGCTGGCGGGAAAAATCGGCACTGTGGCGGCCGCAGCAATCCGCGACCAACCCGTAGCAGGCACACTCCGTATGCCGTCGGGCGCCGGCGGCACACGGAGTGTGCCTGCTACTTACTGCGGCATCGACGTTTTGTCGCGCGACAACTTCCGTCAGCTTGCCGGCCGCAAAGTCGGCCTGATCACCAATCACACGGGCCGCAGCCGCGAGGGAGCAAGTACTGTCAAGTTGCTGCACGACGCGAAAAACTTCGAACTGGTCGCCCTCTTCAGTCCCGAGCACGGCTTTGAAGGCAAGCTCGATATTGCCAGGATCGGCGACACGCAGGATCAGGGGACCGGCCTGAAAGTGCTTAGCCTCTATGGCGAGACGCGCAAGCCAACGAAGGAAATGCTCGACGGCCTCGACACGCTGGTCTTCGACATCCAGGACATCGGTGCCCGCTTTTACACCTACGTCTCCACGATGGGCGAGGCGATGAAAGCCGCCGCCGAACATGGCAAGCGGTTCGTCGTTCTCGACCGGCCCAACCCGATCGGCGGCACGCAGGTCGCCGGGCCCATGCTCGACCGGGGACGTGAGTCGTTCATCGCCTTCCACCGATTGCCCGTGCGGCACGGCATGACCATCGGCGAGCTGGCCCTCATGTTCAAGGCGGAACTGAAACTTGACCTTGATTTGCAGGTGATCGAATGCGAAGGCTGGCGGCGGAGCGATGCGTTCGATGCCACCGGCCTCGTATGGGTCAACCCGTCCCCGAACATGCGCAGCCTGACGCAGGCGTTTCTCTATCCGGGCATCGGCCTGTTGGAAACGACCAATCTTTCGGTCGGTCGCGGCACCGACACGCCGTTTGAAGTCATCGGCGCCCCGTGGCTCGATGGCCGCAAGCTGGCACTCGAATTGTCCTCCCGCCGAATTCCTGGCGTGACGTTCGTGCCGATCGAGTTCACGCCTTCGTCGAGCAAGTTCAGCGGCGAAAAGTGCGGCGGCATTAACATCGTCATCACCGATCGAACCAGGTTCGAGCCGCTGTGCACCGGGCTGGAGATTGCCCTCATGCTGCGAAAGCTGTATCCGGAACAGTGGGACGCCAAAGCCTACGACCGGCTGCTGGGGAATCAAGCGACGCAGGAGGCTATTTTGGCGGACAAGTCCATCGACGAGGTGCAAACGGCAGCTCGCGAGGGCGTGAGCGACTTTCTGCGCCGGCGGACGAAGTATTTGATCTATGAGTGACCAAGTCACCATTGGCCTGGAACGCATCCTCGAGACGCCGCCGCCAATATCGCTGGCCGGCCGCCGCTTTGGCCTGCTCATGAACCAGGCGTCGGTCGATCGTCACTTCCGCTACGCTTGCGACCTGCTCGCCGAGCGCTATCCCGACCAGCTTGCCGCCCTCTTCACCCCGCAGCACGGTCTGTGGGGGGAGCAGCAGTCCAACATGATCGAGTCGCCGCACGGCACGTACCGTTTGCGTAGGCCGGGCTTCCCAGCCCGGCAACAGGACGGGCTGGGATGCCCGTCCCACCAGCCGCTCGGCATTCCGATCTACAGCCTCTACAGCGAGACACGGCGGCCGACGCCGGGGATGCTCACCGGCCTCGATTGCTTCGTCATCGATTTGCAAGATGTCGGCACACGCGTCTACACGTTTGCCTGGACCGTCCAGCAATGTCTGCATGCCTGCGCCGAAGCAAACATCCCGGTCGTGATCCTCAACCGCCCCAATCCGCTTGAACGGACCGTGGAAGGCCCGCTGCTGGAGCCGGGCTACGAGAGCTTCGTCGGCGGAGCGACGATTCCACTGCGGCACGGCCTCACGCTCGGCGAGCTGACGCGGTTGATGAATGCCGAGCAGCAGATCGGTGCGGAGGTGGAAGTCGTACGTAGTAGGCACACTCCGTGTGCCGTCGCCGACAACGGCACACGGAGTGTGCCTACTACTTATTGGGTCCCGCCATCGCCCAACATGCCGCGGCTCGAAACCGCACTCGTCTATCCCGGCCAAGTCCTTCTCGAAGGGAGCAACCTCTCCGAAGGCCGCGGCACGACGAGGCCCTTTGAAGTCTGCGGCGCGTCGTTCGTCGATCCGTTTGCTTTGGTAGATGAACTCGATGCCTATCCACATCCGGGCCTGGCTCTCCGGCCCATCCGATTTGTCCCCACGTTCGACAAGTGGCAGGGCCAAAGCTGCGGCGGTGTGGCGCTGCACATCGTCGATCCGGATGCGGTCCGATCGGTCTCCTTCACTGTCTCGCTGCTGGCTGCCGTCAAGCGACTCTACCCGCGCGACTTCGCCTGGCTGCCGCCGCCGTATGAATACGAGCGCGAGAAAATGCCGATCGACATCTTGTTTGGCTCCGCGCGTCTGCGCAAGCGGCTGGATCAAGACTTGCCGCTAACGGCTGAGGATATTGCCACGCTCACGGCAATGGACGAAGCAGCCTGGGAACGGCGAACCGCTCCGTTTCACATGGATCGCTGAATGCCACGTGCATTTTGCTCGCGGCGCGTCCATAATCCCGGTTCGTCGATCCACCCGCTCTTGCTGGAGCCGTATTTTATGCGCCAAGCCATCCTCGCCGCGTGCTTGCTTGTTCTTGCCGTTGCCGCTCCCCTTTCTGCCGAGGTCACCCGCTGGGAAATCACGAAGCGCGAGCCGTACGCCGAGGGCAAGCCGCTGGGCAAGCGCGGCCCTTACGAACGGTGGACAGGCAAGGTCCATTTCGCCCTCGACCCGGCCGATCCCGCCAACAAGGGGATCGTCGATCTCGACCTGGCCCCGCGCAACGACAGCGGCAAAGTCGAATTCTGGGCCGACTTCGAGATGCTCGTCCCGGTGGACCGCAGCCAGGCCAACGGCGCCGTCTTCTACGAAGTCAACAACCGCGGCAACAAGACCGCGCCCGGCATGTTCGACACGAATGCCGAGGAGTTTCTCTGCCGGCAGGGTTTCGTCGTCCTGTGGAGCGGCTGGATCGCGGAAGTGCTGCCAGATCAGGGGCGACTGCGGATGCGGGCCCCTATCGCATCCGAGAACAACCGCCCGCTCCGCGGCGTCGTCCGCCAGGAAGTGATTGTGGACAAGCACACGCCGCGCGTTTCGCTGGCTCACCGCGGCGTGCAAGGCAGCTATCGCCCGTTTGGCCGGGGCATCCAGTGGGGTCCATTGACCATGCGGGAGCGCGAAGCCGATTTACGCCAACCAGTGCCGCGGGCCGATTGGAAGCTCCTGGTCAAGGAAGTGTATGACGACTCGCAGCCCTGGCCGCTGCCGATCGTCGAGCTGGAAGTCGAAGGGGGGCTCAAGCCCGGTTGGATTTACGAACTCGTCTACCAGGCGGAGGGGTCGGTCGTGCAAGGCGTGGGACTGGCCGGCATCCGGGACATTATCTCGGCACTCAAGTACGGCGACTCCGAACAGAGCAATCCGCTGCTGGCGGACGGCGGCAAGCCGCTCATGAGCCGCGCCCTCGGCTTCGGAACGTCGCAAAGCGGCCGCTGCATCCGCCATTTCCTCTGGGACGGATTCAATGCCGACGAAAACGGGCGGCAGGTCTTCGACGGCGTGATCTCGCACGTCGCCGGCGGCGGGCTGGGCTCGTTCAATCATCGCTTCGCCTCGCCGACGCGGACCAACGGCCAGCACGACGAGCATCTTTTCCCGGCCGATTATTTCCCGTTCACGTATGGCGACGAGAAGGATCCCTTCGTAGGCCGCGACTCCGTCGCGCGCCCCGCTGGGTCCGCCGCGGAGCGGCGGCCTACGGATACCGACGGCATTCTGGCGAAATCGCGGGCGACGAACACCGTGCCCAAGGTTTTCCACACCCAGTCGTCGAGCGAGTACTGGCATCGCAGCGGCTCGCTCGTCCACACCGATCCGCTGGGACAGCGCGACAGCGAAATTCCGCCCGAAGTGCGGCTCTACACTTTCGGCGGCACGCAACACGGCCCCGGCGGAGGCACTCCCGGGCCAAAAGGGGGCGGCAAGCTGCCGTCGAATCCGGCCGACTACCGTCCGCTGCTGCGCGCCTTGCTCGTGGCGCTGGATGCGTGGGTGAAAGACGGCGTCGAGCCGCCGCCAAGTGTGTATCCGAAAATTGCCGACGGCACGCTCGTCGGTTGGAAGAAGGAAGAAAGCGGCTGGCCCGATGTGCCGGGAGTCGACTATCCACAGGTGATCCAGCAGCCGCCGTTTTTGTTCCGCGGTCCTGATTGGGAAGCCAAACGCATCGCCACCATCGAGCCACCGGAGATCCGTGGTCATTACGGCGTGAAAGTTCCCGTGATCGGTCCCGACGGCAACGAGCGCGGCACGCTCAACCTGCCGGCGATCCTGGTGCCGGTAGCCAGTTACACAAGCTGGAACCTGCGCGACGAATCGATCGGTGCGGCAGGAGAACTGCTCTCGCTGCAAGGGTCGTACATTCCGTTTTCCAGGACCAAGGCCGAGCGCGAGAAAGCCAAAGATCCGCGGCCAAGCCTGGAAGAGCTTTACAAGGGCTACGCCGACTATGAGCAGAAGTACTTGTTTGCCGCCGAGCAGCTCGTGAAAGGCCGCTACATGTTGCCGGAAGATCTGCCGCGGCTCAAAGCGCTGTGCGAGAAGTTCAAACCGGCATTTGAGTGACCAGCGGCTGGCCACTCCTGGTGGGAGAGGCGTCATGATCCGCAAGCTGAAAAGCGGCAAATATCGCCTCTATTCCCGCAAGAAAGACCCCCAGACCGGCAAACGGCGCAACCTGGGGACGTTCGCCACCCGGGCCGCTGCAGAGAAGCACGAGCGGGCCGTGCAATTCTTCAAGCGCCGCGGCTAGTCGTCGTTCTTCTTTCTTCTTTCTTCGCTCGCAGAGCACACTTCGCACTCGTGCAGCAAGCGCCATTTTGGGCTGCTATCGGGCAAATTGTCGTCCCTGGGGATGACGTTCTTGCGCGTGCTGGCGGTTCGACGCGTTCTTTCCGGCAAAAAAGGCAAAAATTCGCCCAAGGGCACAGCATGTGCAATGCCGGGGACGAGGCGGTGCACCGCGGGCTTCGCGGATTGGGGGGTGCACCGCCCCATTTACTTCTTTTCTGGGGGCGGCTCTTAAGGGAGGACACAATGAAGACACATGCGATGTTTACCCGAATGGCGCAGCTAGCCGTCGTAGGCTCGGTGACCGCGCTATTGGCCGTACCCGGTTGGTGCCAGGTGCCGGCAGTGCCGAAAGTCAAGGGCGCCGTCGAACCGGCGGCAGGAGCGGCGCGCGAGGCTGCTGGCCAGGCTCGCAAGGCCGGCCGGGACGCAGCCAAGGACGCGCGCGGCGCGGCCAAGGAAGCGCGGGAAGCGGGCCGCGACGCGGCCGAAGATGCTCGCAAAGGCACTGCCGATGCGACCAAGGGCGCTCGCCGCGATGCGCGCGAGGCCCGGGAAGCGGGACGCGAGGCCGGGCGGGCTGCCCGCCGTGGAGCGCGCGAGTTCACCGCCGACAATGTCCGCCCCGCCGACATGGGCGTGTGGTTCAGCGGCGGCGCCGCGGCCGACGGCCTGATCATTGCCGACGTGGCCGCGCAAGGCGCCATCGCCAAGGTCGGCTTCCAGGAAGGTGACCGGATTGTCTCGATCAACGGGACCCCGGTTCGCGCCGAGGCTGACTTTGTGCGGCTGCTGCTGGCCGACGACATCCGCAGCGAGCGCGTGCCAGTGATCGTCCTGCGTGACGGAAGCGAGCAGACGCTCTATGTCCAGCCCGCGCTGCTGTATGACGAGATCGCCTGGTACGATCCGTTCTGGCAATATGGTCTGGTGATTGACGACCGCGTTCCTGACCGCATCACCGTCCTCCGCGTCTATCCGCGGACCCCCGCCTACTACGCGGGCTTGCGGGCCGGCGATGTGATCGTTAGCGCCGGCGGCGACCGCATTGCCGCCGTGACTGACTTCTCGCGAATCATCTCGGAAGCCGAGGGCCCCTTGGCGCTCCAGGTTTCGCGGGCCAATCGGACGCGCGAGATCCAGCTCGATGCCAGCGGGACCGTCAGCGGCGACTCGAGGGCCACGCTGCGGCCGGAGATCCGGACGGAAGCTGAAGGTCGCGTCGAAGGTCGGGCGACGGGCCGCGCCGAGGGGCGCAAAGGCACGGCGCCGGAAAGCGACCCACCGGCGACCACCAAGCCGCGGCTGGAAAAACAGCCCAAGGCAGGAACGCCGCGCGTCGAAAAGCCGGCCGTGGAGAAGCCGGATATCGATCTGGATGTCCCAGCGCCGGCCGCTCCGAAGACCCCCGCTGTCCCCAAGACACCGCGGCTCCCCAGGCCGTAGCGGGAACGTAAGTCTCTAAAGAAAACCAGTCCAGGGTGCGCTGCGGCGCACCCTGGCAGTGGGGCGCACGAAAGTCCCAGCCACGGAGGAGCATACTCATGCATTCCGATCTCATTCGCCGGCGCATGCGGGAGGTTCATGCCACCTGGTCCCCCCAGGAGCGCCTGGCGCGGGCCGAAGCAGGACGGCGCCGTATTCGCCGTCTCCTGAAGTTGATTGCTCCGGCGAAAGCCGGTCCGGTCGCACTCCAGGCCCGCACCGCCTGCTTCACCGCCAGATAAAACGCCCAGCGGCAGTACGGCGCCGCAGTCGTCCCACGGCCCACGCAGCCAGCGATCTACTTTCGCGCTTTCCGGCGCTGCGGCTTCGTCTTGGGCTTTCCGCGACCGACGCCGTTGTAGTCCCCCCATTCGTCCTCGACCTGCGGATCGGGACCCGACGGATTGAGAAATGTCGCCCGGGCGATGATCCGGAACTCGCCCGTCGTCGCTGGCATGGAACCGACGTAAGTATCCACCTCGCCGGGACTCGTCGAAATAGAAAGTTGCGCCGGACTGCCGCTGGAGCTCCCCGTGTCGTACCAGGCTTCGACGGTGCTGACGTTCAGAACTCCCTTGGCCCAGACTTTGACAAACGTCTCTCCCATCACCAGCGGCAATTCGCCCGGAATGGGATAAATGATTCGCGCCTCGTAGTCCGCTCGGCCTCCCGGCTTCTTGGCCATGATGGTGTAACTCCTGTTGGGAAACAATGCTGAGATGAAAGTCGGCCACTGCGGGATGATGCCAGCCCGCTGGCCGGAATAACTCACTGGCTCACGGCTCAGGTCGCCTGAGCGACTCGAATTTCGCGTCGGTAAACGTCGTCCCGCCCGAGCTGTTGGTGACCCCGAATCGCCCCTGGCACGGGGGCAGCGGCCAGCGGGAAATTTTCGCTGGTTCGGTCAATGCCGAAAATGTTTTGCCCTGCGAGCGGACGTCGGCAATCTGCCCTCCCTTCACCGTGACTTCCAGGATCAACCGATCCAAGGGCGGATCGTCGAGCGGGACGCTGGCGACCCTGTTGCGTTTGCTGATCACGAATCTTCGGCCGGGCAATTCCTCGAGCGTCAATAGCTCTCGCTCAACGAGTGCCGGGCCGCCGGCAGTGCGGCTGACGGTGATCGCCTGGCACTCCCACAAGCTCCGCTTATCCTCCGGCGACAAACGCCGCAGCCCCAGGAACAGGCCCGAGCTGCCGATCGGCCCCGACTTGGTCATCCGGACTTGCAGCCGATACCAGTCCGACTGCGTCGTGCCCAGTCCCAGCAGCGTGGTGGTGGGCGAATCCATGCGCACGTGCCGCTTGAAGCGATGCTCCCAGTGTTCCTCCCCCTTGGCCTTGGCAAAAATCTCCTCCGGCGGCCGATCCAGGAGATCCACCGGCTCCATAAGCCCTGCCATCCGATCGACGCGAAACGGTACTTCGGGCGGCAGGAAAATTGACACCGCCACGGCCGCGATCAGCACGCAGCCGGCCAGCACCAGGACGGGGCGCACCCAGCGGGGCCACGGCCTGCGCCGCCGCGGCGCTGTTTCAACTTCGCCGCGCTGCCAGGGGGCCAGCGCCTGCGCCAGGTCGCCGGCCGTCGAATAGCGCTGGTCCGCTTCTTTCGCCAGGCACTTGAGGCAAACCTGTTCCAGCTCCGCCGGGATTGTGTCGTCGATTTGCCGCAGGGGCCTGGGAAGCCGGTGCAGAATCTCGTCCCGCATTTGCGCCGGCGTGCCGCTGAACGGGCGGCGGCCGGTGAGCATCTCGTACAGCAGTACGCCCAGGCTCCAGATGTCGGAGCGGCCGTCCAGCCGGTGGACGTCGCCCCGGACCTGCTCCGGAGACATGTAGGCCACGGTCCCCGCCTTCTCCCCCACGCGCGACCGCTGCTGGTCCTCGTGCACCGCCAGGCCGAAGTCGGCGATCTTCACGTGCCCGTCGGCATCGAGCAGGATGTTCCCCGGCTTGAGGTCGCGGTGCACGAGCCCCTTTTTGTGCGCGACGTGCGCGGCACTGGCCGCCTGCGCGATGATTTGCGCGGCCCGCTGCACCGGCAGCTTTCCCTGCGCCAGCGCGGCCTTCAGCGACTCCCCTTCGACGTACTCCATCGCGATGTAGCAGCTCTTGTCCTCGCTGCGGACGACGTCGTAGATGGCCACGATGGCCGGATGCTTCAGCCCGGCGGCAATCCTGGCCTCCTCCAGAAACGAGCGGACGCTCTCATCGGTCGTTTCGTCGGCAAATTTGGGAACTTTGATGGCCACCGGCCGGTTGAGGTCCGGATCGTGCGCCAGGAAAACGGTTCCAAATCCACCTTGCCCCAGCCGCGAGCGGATCTGGAAGCGGCCGATGCTCGCCGGCGGGGACAGCGGCGGCGCGAGCGTCCACTGCGGCGCGGCGGCAGTCGTTCGCTCCAGCGCCGCCACTGGCTCGACCCGCCCCAGTTCGCTCGAGCCGGAATCGAGGTCGCGGAGCGTGTCCATCGTGGCCGATTCCTGTCCCCGCTGGGCAATGGCCTTGGCCGCCGCTTGCATGCGCAGGCAGCCTGGCTCCTGGACGGGATGCGACTGGTGCACCGCCTCCCGCAGCCGGCGGGCCAGAGAGTCGCTGTCCGCGGCCAGCCCCCGCAGCGTCTCGTCGCACGTGGTGCAGTGAGTTACGTGGTCGGCAATCGTGAGCAGCTCTTGTTCGGAAAGTTTTCCGGATGAAAAGGCGGTCAGCGCGTCCGCGCTGGGGCAGCCTTGCCCGGCGGCCGAAGCCACGAACGACTCTCGATTACCGTCGGTCTTACCCATCAGATTCCCGAACACTAACCCGAAGCGTAAGCGAGGAATGAATCGTAAGCGAGCGAATTGCGCGTCTTCACCCGCGCCTCTCGCTCACGCTTCGGGTTTATGTTAGGCGTTCTACGTTTCGGCCGGTATCAGCCCCGCAAACTCCTCGCGCACGCGCCGCAGCACGCGAGATTTGGCCAGATAGATGACATTCACGCTCACGTTCAGTTCCTCGGCGGCCTCGGCCGGCGCGATCCCGTCGATCACCACGCGGTAAAAGGCCGTCCAATCCCGATCCGAAAACTCATTGCGGATGAACTCCACGAGCTGCCGGTAGAGCAGGGCGTCGTCCTGGCTGGCCATTGCCGGGTCGTCTGCATACTCAGCCGGCGAAGCGGAAAGCCGCTCGAGCCTTTCCCGCGCATCGCTGCCGCCACTGCCGCTGCTGGAGGCGTCGCGACGGCGGAGGTGATCGACGAAACAGTTATGGGTGATGCGATACAGCCAGCCGCGAAAGGTATCTCCCGGCTGGTTTCCATGGAACTCCCCCAGCCCGCTGGCCACCCGAATGAACACCTCTTGTCCGACATTTTCCGCATCGCTCGCCTGGAGCCCCCAGCGGCGACACCAGCGGTAGATCAGCGGCCCATACAGGCTGACGAGCTTTTCCCAGGCATCGACCTGCCGTGCGGCGGCCCGCGCGAGCAGGCTCGTCGCCGTGCCCGTGTCGTCATGTGGAGTAACGCGGCGATCTGTCACGTTTTGACTCTTCCCAAGCGAAGCCGCAACCGGCGCCGCTCCCCCGCGGCAGTGCAGTGCTCATTCTCACCCCAATCCCGTCCGGATTCCAGACGCGGCCAGACCCCAACCGGTTTGTAAGGTTGGTGCATTCCCCGATCCCATTCGCCTTGGGCGGATGGTGAAGGAGTTGGTGAGCTAGGGCGGTCGGGGGTTTCTAGCTCACCATCTCGTTCACCCACGGGACAAGGGCGTGAGGGTCGGTCCCCCATCGGCAAGCGCCGTGACGAGCTACCGCACGCGCTGCGGCGGGATCAATTGCCGCCGGGGCGGCCTCCTGTCAAAATGGCGCTTGCGACATTGGCTCCGCGGCAAGGCGATCCGCAGTTCAGCACAGACAAAATGCCCGCGGCACTCTGGTTGTCATCCGTGCCACCCACCCGCGACCAACTACGGAATCCTCTTTTCTAATCGCGGGCAGAGAAAAGGAACCGTACTGCCGACGGGCGTTCTCTGCGTGCGGGCCACGGGAGGTGCGGTGCCGCCGCGGCCGAGTGACCCTTGCGGCCTTGGGAAATAGAGCAATAGTGCGCAGTTACCACGGTCGGCGGCCGACTTTTGGGAACCCGGTTGTTGGAGGCAATCATGAATCGAATCAGGACTTCTTGCGTTGCCACAATTTTGTCAGGTTTCTTGAGTTCCGTGCTAACGGGTCAACAATTGAAATTGGAGGCAACCGGTGATGTAGTCTCGTTGAAGGACTCTGATGGCGAGCCGCTCCCAATGGGCGCCAAGTTCCGCGTCGGCACGCGGCGTTTCCGGCATGATACAGAAACGACGGTCTTGTCCTATTCGCCCAACGGCAAGTTGCTGGCCTGCTCCGGGCCATTTGCTCACGCGATCCGCGTTTTCGACGCCGAAACGGGAAAGGTCCATCGCTCGATCAAGCCGGACCTTCCCCACGCTTTTGTTTGCGGATTGGCTTTTGAGAACGACAAGAGCTTGATTGCCAAAGGGATGCTGGGAAATGTCGTCCAACTCGACATCGAATCCGGCCAGACCACCGAGAGCTTTCCTGTGCCGAAATTTGAGGACGGTTC
>Ga0075418_10008754_pt1 | contig 11353 bp, 11 predicted proteins | sample SoiMetdeltSBSDD2_FD_81776 | JGI IMG/M metagenome (GOLD analysis project Ga0075418, IMG submission 81776) | Bulk soil microbial communities from a Populus tree surrounding site in Tennessee, USA - Soil MetaG P. deltoides SBSDD2 | ecosystem: Environmental > Terrestrial > Soil > Tree plantation...
CTGGGGCATAAAAATATCCAGCATACCGTGCGCTACACGGCGATGGCGCCGCACCGATTTGAAAACTTCTGGAATGATTAATCAAGGCTGGCTCAATGGAGAGCTTCTCACGCAATAACCTGACTTTTCCGTATCGTGATTTCAGCGAGTATGCATGCGAACTTGCGGATGGCACCTCATGAAAGTGCTTTGTTTTCAAGAAGTTGTAAGCCTACATCGCTGTGGGGTCGTCCCATGTCAGGTCACTGCGAAGGCTTCGGCGCCTCAGGTGCCATGGCTTGTCCTCTGCTGGTGGCGCCAGCAAGGCGTTCCGGAGGATAGGGCATGGTCCAAACCCATTGATTTTTATGCGCTTTCATGTGGTTCTTTTCGGAAACTAGCACAAAATCTGATCGAAATAGCACAACGGAAAAGTCAGGATCATTAGTGGGGGATGTGCGAAGATCAAGGGTTTAGACCGCTTTTTAAGTAATCGTTTAGGATTGCCAGTCAGCGTGGCGGATCCATTCCGGGGCCTGTACTACAGCGATAAGTTTTTTGATCCTGAATATCTCCAGGACCTGGCCCCGGTGGCCGCAGTGAGCGTTGGACTGGCCTTGCGAAGGATGCATGACCGATGATTCGTATTAATCTTCTCCCAGCCCGTGAAGCCAGGCGTCGGGTTGAACTACGCCATCAGCTCCAGGCTGCTATTGTCGCAGTGCTAGCGGTTGTCGGTGGAAGCGTATGGGCCTATACCACCCAAAATAGTGAGCTGGCAGCGCGTCAGCAAGAGCTCGCTGGGGTGGAGGAGGAGATCAAACGCCTCGAAGAGATCATCAAAGAGGTCCAGAAGTTTGAGACGAAAAAGGCCCAGATGGAGAAAAAAGTCGGAGCGATTGAAGATCTCAAGCTCAAACAGAGCCGTCCGGCGCGTTTCCTCGAGGAAATCAGTCACAGTCTGCCTGACCAGATGTGGCTGAGTTCAATTAAGGACACTGGCGGGGCGCTGCAGATCAGTGGGAAATCCTTTGACAACGTTGGTATTGCAGCCTTTATGGAAAACCTGGAGCGTTCACCGTCGTTCGGGACTGTTGAACTCATTGAGTCGAAGTCTGAACTCCTGCAGGGCCGGCAGGTGGTCGCTTTTACGGTTGTGGCACGCATCACAGGGTCGAAGAAAAAAGAAGCGACGTCTTAGGACAGCGGAGGGGTCCGATGGAGTTCATGGAGCGACTTGACGGTATCCCGTCATTATATCGCTGGTTAGCCATCCCTAGCTTTGTGGTGCTGATTGCGGGGCTCTACTGGTATTTTTTGTATCAGCCATACGTCGAAGAGATGCAGGCGCTGCAAGAGAGAATCCATGCCAAACAGCAAACGGTGGAAAAGCATAAGCGGATTGCTGCCAAGCTCGATACGTTTAAGGAACAGGTGAGCGATTTGGAGGCCAAGCTGTATATTCTGTTACGGGAATTGCCCGAAAGCCGTGAAATTCCGGGCATGATACGACAAATTTCCGATGTAGGAGTACGGACCGGGCTCCAGATCAGTCTCATCAAACCTCAGCCTGAACAACGCAAGGAGTTTTACGCCGAGATCCCCATTCAGGTGCGCGTGAAAGGGCAGTATCATGCAGTTGGACGCTTTTTTGACGATTTGGCCCATCTGGAACGGATTATTAGTGTGAATGGGATTCAGATAGAGGCGACGAGCCAGGAGACGCAGTGCCTGGCTACTACGTTCCGTTTTCTTGACGAGGCCGAGGCGAATGAAGCGGCTGCATCTGCAAAGAAGGCTGGGAAAAAGTGAGTTGGGGGAGCTGATGTCTCTCAGTCCATGGTGCATTGGCGTAGTGTTGCTCTTGAGCCTGCTGCTGAGTGTGCAGGTGGGGAGCATACATAGTCAGGAACAACTCGGCACTAGGCGAGCGCGGCCGAATACTCCTGCGCCACCGATCCCGAAGCCACAGGAATCGGGAGAGGACTACCGGTATAGTACACAGGACCGACGTGATCCCTTAGAGCCGTTGGTGAAGGAAGTACCGCCTGATGTACTGCGTCCCAAACCGCGTCAGCCTGAACGACCGCTTGGACCTCTCGAACGCTTCGATCTTTCTGCCTTGAAACTAGTGGGAATCGTTTGGGGTGAGATTGGTCGGAAGGCGCTTATTAAGGCGCCTGATGGTAAGAGTTACTTTGCAACTGTTGAGACCTATATGGGCAAGTATAGTGGCAAAGTCGTGGCGATCGAGAATGATCACCTCGTTATCGAGGAACAGTATCTGAACTCGGAGGACAAACTCGTCCCCAAGACGCTTACACTCCCGCTTCGGCGCAAGGACAAGAAGGAAGGATAAGCACGTGAACCTCTCCCACCGTCTTTCCGGTGTGTTCATCGGCATCCTCACGACTGCCCTGTGGTGCGGGGGCTGTAGCGGTACGCGGCCGGCGGAGTTGCCACCACCTCCTGAGAGTCAAGGTGCGCCAAGGCGTGCCATGATCACGGGGATTACTACAGAAACGTTGGGGGAGAACGTCCGCATTACCGTTCAGATTACTGAGGCTATTGAGTACACGGCGTTCACATTACAAGAGCCCCCTCGCTTGGTGCTTACTTTCCCTGAGGCAACGCTCGGTGACCTGCCACGACCGCTACCTGTGGCAGGAGTCGTCCGCAGTATTGAAGCCTTGCAGGTGCCTGAAGAACGGGCCGTACGCTTCGTCGTCTATCTGCAGCGTATGACCACGCATGTAGTCGAAATCCAGGGCCGTCAGCTTTTGATTACCCTGGCTAATGCTGGGACCCGTAGTGCCGAGATGCTCCAGGCCACTGCTACAGAAACGGCGGAGGCCGGCGACAGGGCCGCGTCTGGGCTGACGAGCCTGCTTGAACCAGGAGCTGCGAAGCTCCCCAGCGCGATGATCACTGGCATTACGTTTGATACGCGTCCCGATCGCTCGATTGTGTCTTTCCAGACGGCTGGGGCACTGCCGCAAGTGCAAGTCAAACAACAACAAAACCCGCACCGTTTGGCACTCGCCATTAAGCCGGCCCAACTCAGTCCCACACAAGAAAAAGCCCTGATAGTCCATGATCTCGACAGTATTGTGTCGCATCTTGAGGCTGTCCCACTCGCGGATGCTCAGGGGGAGGCGGTCACAGTCGTGGTCTATTTGCGTACGGCGGCATCGTTTGACGTGCACCAGGACAACGATGCTATACGTCTGGCTCTACAGCCGTCGTCCCCTAGCCCCACGGCAGCCAGAGCCCCGGCGACCTTGCAGTCGCCTCCGGCTACGACGCTGACACCGCTAGCTTCAGCCCCACGCCCGGCAGCGCCAGCGCTACCATTAGTGGCTGCGATGGCGCCACGTATGCCGCACATTAGTCCTATTGTGCGCCGGGGGGCAGCCCCAACGCCAGCACCAAGCGCAGAAAGCAGCGCGCCAGTGTCGCAGAGCGAAGGTCTCCCCTTTGGGGACAGTATCAACGAGACGCGGTCATTCACGGGACAGAAGATCTCGTTGGACTTTCAAGATGCCGATATCAACGACATCTTGCGTCTGATTGCTGAGGTCGGCAAGGTGAATATCATCGCCGGCGGTGATGTCCAGGGCAGAATTACCACCCGGATGACGGATGTCCCATGGGATCAAGCGTTGGACGTGATCCTCAAGATCAACGGTTTAGCGCAGGAGCGTACTGGCAACATTATCCGTGTCGCCCCACTTGAGAAGTTCACCAATAAGCGCCAGGAGCGCTTGAAGGCTAAGGTCACGGAAGTCCAGGCTGAGCCCTTGGTGACACGGATTGTACCGGCCAATTATGCTGCGGCCAAAGACCTGCGTCCGAATCTGGAAAAGCTCTTGAGCCGGCGTGGGACGATTATTATCGACGCGCGCACCAACACCATGATCATCACCGATACCCAAGCAAGTCTCGATGCTGTGCTGGCGTTAATCGAGAAGCTCGACCGTCCTACGCCTCAGGTGATGATCGAAGCGCGTATTGTGGAGTCATCACGCACGTTCTTGCGCGAACTAGGCATTCAGCTTGGTCTGGCTCATTCCCAGATTACGGATAAAACGTTCCCGAATCGCATTGATGTACGCGGCGGTGTGCCGGCTCCTACGAATACTGGGGGGCTCACGCCGCCTACTCCACCAGCGAATTTCTTATTGGACTTGCCGGCCGCAGTAGGGCTGGGCTCGGGCGGTGCTATTGGGTTTTCGCTCGCGAGTATTGGCGGCTCAATCCTGGACGCCCAGCTCTCTGCGCTGGAATCATCTGGTCGTGGCAAGATCATTTCGAGTCCTAAGATTGCTACGCTGGATAACACAGAGGCACAAATTCAGAGTGGGCGGAAGATCCCTGTGGCGACGGTGTCAGCGGAGGGGACAAGGACGGAGTTTGTGGATGCCAATATCACCCTGAAAGTGACGCCGCACGTCACGCCCAACGAATTTATTGGTATGAAGATTACCGCGACGAAGAACGAGGCAGATTTCACCCAACAAGTCAATGGCATACCGACGATTACGACGCGGGAAGCCAACACCGACATGTTAGTCAAGGATGGCGATACGGTAGTAATCGGTGGCTTGTACAGGCGGACCATTCAGTCGAGCCGATCTGGCGTTCCGGGCTTATCGAACATCCCTGTCCTTGGCTGGCTCTTCCGCAAAGAACGCCAGCAGGACGATAGTGACGAGTTGCTCATTTTCCTCACACCACGTATTATACGGCAAGATGACGCGACAGATAAACGCCGCACGGCACTGTCGCAGTGAGGGGGTGTATGTCAGAGAGACAGAGAGACGCCTATGCCATCTACGCCGTATCACTGCATTGCTGTACGCTCTGCTACAGAGCAATATGATATTCACATTGGCCCTGGGGTGTTGACCCACGTTGGTGAACAGGTGCAAATCCTGACCCCAGGCCGCAAAGCCTTTGTGTTCTCACATCCACATCTGTACAAGCTGTATGGTGTCACCCTGGCTGACAGCCTCCGTGCCATGGGTTTTGGCGTTGAGGCCTGTCTGATGCCTGAGGGAGAGCGCAGCAAAACTCTGCTGAGCGCTTCACGCTTATTTACCCGTCTGGCGCGAGGTGGGGCGGACCGTCACAGCGTGGTCTGTGCTTTAGGAGGGGGTGTAGTCGGAGATGTCGCGGGGTTTGTCGCCGCGACCTATATGCGTGGCCTTCCACTGGTGCAGATTCCTACCTCCTTACTGGCTATGGTTGATAGTAGTGTCGGCGGGAAAACCGCGGTCAATCATAAGCTCGGCAAAAATCTCATCGGGGCGTTCTACCCACCGCGGGCCGTGTTCACGGATACGACGCTGCTGCAGTCACTCCCTGAACGGGAATATCTCTGCGGTTTAAGCGAGATCGTCAAGGCCGGCGTGATTGGCGATACCGAGTTGTTTCAATTTATTGAGGAGCATATTGAGGCGATACGCCGGCGCGAAGAAGAGGTCCTCACGACGCTTATTGAGCGGTCTATTGCTGTCAAAGTACGGGTGGTCCAAGAGGACCCCACCGAACGGGGTGTGCGCGCCATTCTGAATTTTGGTCATACGCTGGGGCATGCCTTGGAAGCTGCCACGATGTACACGCAGTACTCGCATGGCGAGGCGGTCGCCGTGGGCATGGCACTGGTGGCGATTCTGTCGGAGCGTCTGGGTTTTTGTAGTACTGCCGTGCGTTCCCGCTTGTGTGCGCTGATCGAGGCACTGGGATTGCCGACAACGTACACTGGTCTGCCGCCGCAGCGCCTGCTAGAGATGATGACGCATGATAAAAAATCCCTCAATGGTGTGGTCCGTTTCGTCCTCCTGAAGGATATCGGTGAGGTCGCCTATCATCAACAGGTGCCTCTGGAGGCGTTGCAGACGCTCCTCGCTGAGTATGCTTAGCAGGGTACATGTAAATGGTAAGGGGGCGACATGGCTGAGGCAGAAGCCCATGCGTCTCAACCCGGTGACGCTGCGGCTGGTATTTATACTGAAACGCTGGCCCGTCTGTATCTCAAACAAGGGTTTGGAGAACGTGCTCTGGCTATTTATCGCCGTTTAGCCCAAGAGCAGCCAGATAATCATCAGCTCCACGAGCGCCTGCGTACCTTGGAACAGGAACTGGCATGCGGAGGGGGCGGGTCAGATTCTGCGGTGCCATGTACTGCCCCTGACGGGACAGGTGAGAGAGCCACGCAGATGACACGCCGTCAGGAGCATCAGATTGCCGCGCAGCTGGAACTGTGGTTGCGCTATCTGCAACGTCAGCGTTTGCAGCGAGAGCGCTGCAAGAGCGTCTAGAGATGAAGAGGGGCAATGGCTCGTATTCTCGTGATGCATGGTCCGAATCTCAATCTCCTTGGCACACGCGAACCGCAAGTCTATGGCCAGACCTCGCTGGCAGAGATCGACCATGAACTGCGGCAGCGTGCGATGACTGCCGGGCATGAATTGGAGACATTTCAGTCGAACCATGAGGGTGCGTTGGTCGATTGTATTCAGCAGCAGGGTACACAGGCCGCTCTGCTGATCATCAATCCTGGGGCCTACACGCATACCAGTATTGCTATCCGTGATGCGATTCTGGCGGTGGGTCTGCCCGTGATTGAAGTGCATCTCTCCAATATCTATCGCCGTGAGCCGTTTCGCCGGCAGTCGTATCTTGCTGATATTACTCTGGGACAAGTGGCTGGTTTTGGTTCTTATAGTTATATATTGGCCTTGCAAGCCGCCTTACACTGGCTCCAGCAGCAGGAGTCTCGGGTGTCACAGAGCACGTAGGGGGCACGAGAGCGAGGCTGGTGGCCTAGATACTTGTGAAGCTGGACAGTTTGGCGCTACGGACCCGCTCCAGTTCCTCGACAGTGATTCTGCCCATGTCTTCATGGGCATCTTTAAATGACACCGGGTTCCCGAAGATTGGGACATCGTACGTGGTCGCCGTGTCTCGAAGGTTTGTATGCTCATGCACGCGCATGAGGTACGTGCCGTGCGTAGGCATGAAGAGAGTAGTGACGCGTTCCCCTTCGGCTACAGACACCGGGACGTCTGATACCACTTTGTACGTCCCACCCCTAGAGGATACTTGCAGGCTAGGGCTTGTGCTCAGCACATCAAAGCCGTTGTCCATATCGATGTTCCCGGCCCGGGTGCCAATCAAGACGCTATGTTCAATACGCCCTTGACCAGTAAGAGTGACGTTGATGAGAACGGAATTCTTGACCGTTATATTCTGGCTGATGTAAGAGTCACCCACAATGATGTTGCCGTTTGTATCCCGCTGCTCGGGGATGTCGGCTAGGGCGCGGAGGATTTCGCCTTTGGCGCCTGGCTCGTTCAAGCCCATATAAAAATCGTAGATCTGTGGATGCTGGCCGATGTCGCCCCAGTATTGATCTTGAAAGTCCAGGGCCATCATTTTCAAAGTCCGGTTCAGCGTTTGAATGGCCTTTTGTATTCTCTCTAAAACATCGGGCATGTTTTCAGACAATTTCTTTACATCTTTGCTTTCCTGGATAGCCCTGTGCCAGGCCTCTTGGCGCTCGTTTTCATCTTGAATGACAGCAATGGTGAGAGCTGTAAAAAATTCAGGATCCAAGGCGGGGCGAGCGTTTCGATTGGCGGCGCTATCGTTCACTGCACCTTTGAATTCCTCGAGGAGGGCATCCAAAAGATCATCAGAGACAGCCACGGAACCAAGGTTGACGCCACCATAGAGCTTGCCATCGCGTTTTTGCACAAGGCCCCGCTCGGCGAGCTTTGCCATGTCAGACAAGGGACGCCGCGGGATGAAGGCGGTGACGTGTTGCTTTTCATTCACTCCTACCCAGTCTTTGTTCAGCGCGCTCTCAGGCGTCATCTCTTGGATGGAAACGAAACGAACAATATCTGCATTGCCAAAGAGCTCCGGATTTTGCCCGGAAAGATCGCAAGTTGGAATCTGCACTTCGTCGCCCCACTTGATAACGAGACCTTTGAAGCCGGATCGCAGCAGATACTGCTGGACCGGTATGCAGTAGCGTACAGCTAGTTCTACCATCGTGAGGTAGCGTTCCTTCCCGTCAGACATGTCGCGTACAGGCGTCACGATGGCAGGTTTTTGGGCATTGTCCGTTTCCGTAAAGGGCGTAGAGCGAGTGCCACTCCCAAACACAAAGGCTGCCAGGGTCCCGCGCGTGCGGTCGACCGCGTCTCTCAGCCGCTGCCAGAGAAGCAGCACGCCCAAAGCCTGATTGACTGGTAAATCCTCATGCAAGGAGAGCACTGAGATAGCCTGGAGAGGGCTCTTGGCCCCATCCAGAATCTTCTGCCAGAGATTTCTAGCAGATGCCGAGCCGGAAACAATGGCTAAAGTCCCCGGGGTTTTGCCTTCCTCGATCAAACGCTTGGTAAGCGCAATATTCTTCTTCACCCCAGCCACAAAGGCATCTTCTGGCTTACCCTCACTCACTAGTTTTGGCATATGTGTAGATCCTAAGAGGACACTGGCTTACGAGCCAGAAGCGTGCCTCACTACCACTAGCGTGCCTTATTGCGTAGAGATGCATATACCGTGATGCAAGAGGAGTGACGAAAGAGGCCCATATGTTAAGTGAGACACGGGGTGAAGTCAATGGCACAGTTGAGACGTCCCGACTCTAAGCCTACCGCCTTTTCTTTCGATTGCATATCTGACCTGAGAAGGCTATACTCACGCGTATATTGATATATCCTATTCTATAGCTATGGCGTTGTCCAATTACTTGTATCTTGATGGTATCGTGCAATCATCCCTACCCTTATATCCCTTATTGAGACATCCCTGGATGGGGCGCTTATGGCTGCGTCTAGCCTATGGGGCGGCTAAACTGTTTTTCCGCTTGTGCTGCCAGGTGCACATCGAGGGGAGTGAACATATCCCCTCCCAGGGTGGTGTCGTTTTGGTGAGCAACCATATCTCAGGGTTTGATACGCTTCTCCTGCCCTATTCTGTGCTAGCCGCCCAGGGGATGCAGATTATCTGGGCACCGGCCAAAGCCGAGTTATTCCGCTCTCGTCTTCTGAGCTCTTTGCTCACCCCCTTGGGAGTATTCCCTGTGCGGCGTGGGCAGCATGATAGACAGGCGATGCGGCGGATGATTGCTCATATGCGTACAGAAAAGATGATGTTATTTCCGGAAGGGACCCGCAGTCGTGATGGCCGTTTGCACGAGGGCAAGCGTACGGTTGGAAAGCTCATCTACACGGCCCGACCGGTAGTAATTCCCGCTGCCATCGTTGGGACAGAGCGCATCATGTCGCATCTCAAGTCCCTCGTGCATGGCCGGGCTCCGGTGTCCCTGCACTATGGCAAACCGCTGGCCTTACAGCACTATTATGCGATGCCAGACACCAAGGAGACGGCGGTAGCGATTGTGCAAGAAGTGATGAGTGCCATCGCGGCACTGTTGTATAATGCCTCGCAACCGGTCGAGACGGGCTCGGTGAGGCCCATACCTGCGGGCTCGCAGGGGACAGACCATGGATCGTCAATCGACTAATACTGGCGCCTTACAGGCGCTTGCCCCTACTCTAGCTCAGGCTTTGCGTCAGCGCGGCTTGGGCCACCTGGTGCTCCTTGGACAGATTATCCAACACTGGCATACTATTGCTGGGCCGCAGCTGGCGGCAGTGACGCAGCCTGAAAGTATTCGGGCCCGTGTGTTGTTTATCACGGTGAGCGATGCGATCTGGCTGCAGCAAATCACCTTTTACCAAGCACAATTACTGGAAAATATTCGGAGCGTCCTGGGCAACGTAGCAATTACCAGGCTCCATTTTACGTTGGCAATGTCTTCTGCCCGACGGCCAGTTTTCTCCCTTCCTGAGCCAGGACGGGAGCCCTTACCACTTACTGCAGTGGAAGAACAGCAGATGCAGGAAGGCACAGCCAGCATCGCTGATCCTGATCTGCGTGAGGCGGTCAGGCGAGCATGGCAACGGGGATGGCAAGCAAGAAGGTAAGGGGTATGTATACATGCATGGGTTCGTTGGCCAGGGTAGGTAGAATCGGGTCCCGTTTGGGGTTATGGGTTGGCGGCATGAGCTTGCTACTACTGTGTAGCAGTTGCGCGGCAGCACACATGTCGCGTGCCGCCGCGGTCCAGGACGTAGGGTCAAGCAATGAAACCGCGGTCATGGGGCCTGAAGACATTTTGCGTCGTGGAGAGGCGTACTATCACTTTATGCGGAGCTACGCCTCCCTGCGTGGCAGTACGGATGACAAGCAGCTTGATGAGGCGATTGCCGAACTCCGTGAGGCGATTCGAGACCAGCCGGAGACGGTTTTTCTGCATACGGAGTTAGCTCGCCTCCTGATGCGCCGCGGGGATGTGCCGGCAGCCTTGCAAGCCTGCCAAAAAGCCTTGCGTCTGGATCCGCAGTATCAGCCGGCGTACCTTGTGCTGGGTCAGCTGCATGCCAATTTGCAACATAAGGAGGAGGCACAGGCGGCCTTCCGTAAAGCCATCGAGTTGGAGCCACTCGATGAAGAAGCCTATATCTATCTCGGTATACTGCATCTGGCTGCGAGCCAGCAGTCAGATGCCATTGCGGTTTTCCAGGAGCTGCTGCGAGCCCAGCCAACGTCGCTGCGTGGCCTCTATGAACTGGGGCGTTTGTATGCCGAAAAGGGTGATTATGAGCAGGCTGAAGACCTGCTGAAACGTGCCATAGCGCAGCAGCCACAGTTTGAGCGTGCCTTAAGCGTTTTGGGGACGGTGTATGAAGTGCAGAAGCGCTACGGAGAGGCTGCGGAGCTGTATCGCCGCGTGCTCGCGGTGAATCCACACAATAATACCATACGTCATCGGCTTGGTGAGGTGTATCTGCAGCAAAATAACCTGCCGGAGGCGTTGAGCACGTATGAACAGTTACGCCAGGCCGAACCACAGAACCTGCGTCTGCGCCTGCGCCTCGGCCTGATTTATCTCGAACAGAAGGAGGTGGAGAAAGCCCTCGAAACCTTCCAGGCCGTTGAAGTGGTTGAGCCGAATAATGCGGATCTGCGCTACTACCTTGCTTTGACCTATGAAGAGATGAAGCGGTACGAGGATGCGCTGCGCGAGCTCCAACGCGCGCTCGCGCTACGGCCGAAATCGCTCGAACTCTACTTGCACCTCGGACATGTCTATGAACGTTTGGGCAATTTGCCGCAGGCTGTTGCGACGCTCACCCAAGCGGTGGAACTGGACCCAGGGCATGCTGGCGCACAGTTTTACCTGGGGCTGGCGCAATCCGAAAACAAAGCCTACACCGAGGCTGCTGCCAGTTTGCAGAAAGCCGTTGCGCTTGACGACAACAACGCTACCTACCATTTTAATCTGGGCGTGGTC
>Ga0075418_10008755_pt1 | contig 11352 bp, 6 predicted proteins | sample SoiMetdeltSBSDD2_FD_81776 | JGI IMG/M metagenome (GOLD analysis project Ga0075418, IMG submission 81776) | Bulk soil microbial communities from a Populus tree surrounding site in Tennessee, USA - Soil MetaG P. deltoides SBSDD2 | ecosystem: Environmental > Terrestrial > Soil > Tree plantation...
AGGTCGACAAGGGCGCGCTGGCCAATGCGCTGCAGACAAAGCGGGGCTCGCGGCTGCCCTGGGGCCCGAAACGCTACTTCGATCGGCGCGCGTTCGAAGCCGACCTCCAGCGTATTGTCGCGTTCTACCGGGACCGCGGTTTTCCTGACGCGCGGGTCACCTCGGTCGAGCCGAAACTGAGCGACGAGCAGGACAAGATCGACATCACGATTCACATCAGCGAAGGTGAGCCGATCCGGGTGGCAGCCCTCGAGCTCAGCGGCTTCGAGGTGCTGCCCGAGCGCGCGCAACGAAGGCTTCGCCGACAGCTCACCTTGAAGGAGGGCGCTCCGCTCGACTCGCAGCTCGCGGCCGCCTCTCGCGAGCGCGCCCTGAACGAGCTGCGCAATTACGGCTACCCATACGCCGACGTGCGGCTCGCCAATGCCCCGGTTGGCCCGAAGAGCGAGCGGGTGGTGCTTCAAGCCGTGCCCGGGACGCTGGCGCGCTTCGGGCCGGTTCAGATCAACGGCCTCGGGAGCGTCGACGATCAGGTCGTCCTCCGCCAGCTCACATTCAAGCCGGGGGAACTCTTCTCCAGCGACGACATGCGCAACAGCCAACGAAAGCTGTACGCGATGGAGCTCTTCCAGTTCGTCAACGTGGAGCCGCTCGAGGATCGCGAGCAGATGCCGCCAGAGGTCCCGGTCAGGGTCACGGTGGGCGAGAGCAAGCACCGCAAGATGACGTTCGGCCTCGGCTACGGCAGCGAGGAGAAGGCGCGCGCGCGCGTGCGCTGGGACCACGTCAATTTCTTCGGCGGCGCGCGCCACGCCAGCCTGGAGGCTCGATGGTCGTCGCTCGATCGCGGCATCCGGGCGGAGCTGAAGGAGCCGTACTTTCTGCATCCGAATTTTTCACTGAGCTTTCAGGGTCAGTACTGGCACTCTGACGAGCCGGCGTTCACGCAGACGACGCGCGGAGGCCGAGTGGTGCTGCGGCACCAGGCGACGCAGCGGAACTTCTGGAGCGTCTCGCTCATCAACGAATACCAGTCGAGCGCGATCGCCGAAGAGGCGCGCACCGATTTCACAATCCGCGACGAATTGATCGCGCTCGGCCTCGATCCCGACACGGGGACGAGTCACGGCACGCTCTCGGCCGTCGCGTTCGACGTCGGACGCAACACCACCAACAACCTGCTCGACGCCAGACGCGGATACGTCCTGAATGGCCATGTGGAACAAGCGGGCCACTGGATGTGGGGGGCGTTCAACTACTGGTCGGCGACCGCCGACGCCCGGTACTTCCACACCGTGGCCCGGAGTTTCGTGCTTGCGAGCCGCATCAATGTCGGGACGGTCGCTGCGGCGGACAACAGCAACCTCAATGTCCCGTACTACAAGCGGTTCTTCCTCGGCGGCGCCACGAGCAACCGGGGGTGGGGACGTTTCGAGATCGCGCCGCTCAGCTCGGAAGGGTTTCCGGTTGGAGGGCTGTCGATGGTCGATGGCTCGTCCGAAGTCCGCTTCCCTATCCGGGGCAACCTCGGTGGCGTCCTGTTCGTCGACTACAGCCAGGTCTGGCCGGGCTCCTGGCAGTTCGATCTCAAGGAATTGCAATACGCGGTCGGTCCGGGTCTCCGGTATCGTACGCCTATAGGGCCGGTGCGTGTGGATCTGGGATACCAGCTCAATCACGTCGATGGACTGCTCGTGAACGGGGAGCCGGAGAAGCGGTATTGGCGAGTACACTTCAGCATCGGGCAGGCATTCTGAGCCGACTTCCTTGTCGAGGATCCAGGCTGGCAGGTCGTAAATGGCAGACGCCACAGTCCGGCGCGGCAGGCTCGGATCGCTGCTGATCCCGATGTCTGGACTCCGGCGATTCGTGCAGATCGTCGCGTTCCTCTGCACGCTGATCGTGGGCGTGGCGGCGCTGTCGCTCATCATCACGCAGACCGCCTGGTTCAGAGACTGGCTGCGCGGCTTCATCGTCCGCCAGGCGGAGCAGTACGTGAACGGCACGGTCACGATCGGCCGCCTCGAGGGAAACCTGTTTTTCGGCGTGCGCGTCGAAGGCCTCGACATCTCGATGAACGGCAGCCCGGTCGTCGACATCGGCGGCGTCGATCTCGACTACAGCGTGCTGACGTTCCTGCGCGGAGAGACGGTGCTCGATCGCATTCACCTGGATCGGCCGGTCATCCGTCTGACGCGGACCGGCGATGGCTGGAATCTGGCGCAGCTGCTGAAGGACAGGCCGGAGTCGCAGGAGAAGAGCCGCCCGGCCTTTCGGATTGAAGACCTCGGCGTGAACGAAGGCACCGTGTATATCGACGCGCCGGGCGTCACGTCGGATGTGAACATCCCCCGCCGCGTCGAGCACCTGAATGCCTCGCTGGGGATCAGCAGCGGTCCCAACGACTTGCGAGTGGACATCCGGGAGGCGAGGCTCGCCACATCGGAGCCGTCGCTCGAGGTCGTCAGCCTCGGAGCGACCTACAGGGCCGAGAGTGACCTGACGATCGACCGGCTCAAGCTGGCGATGGGGGAGAGCCGGCTCGAGGCGTCCGGTGTCATCGAGAACGTCGAGAGCCCGTCGCGCACGTTCAAGCTGAAGGCGTCGTCTGACAGGCTGGCGCCCGAAGAGCTCGCCAGACTGGTTCCGGCGCTGAAAGGTTATGTCCTTCACCCTGCGTTCGACATCGACGCGACCGGCCCGGTCGATCGTCTGCAGGTCGTCCTTCGCGCCAGCGACATCAAGGTAGGCAGGGTTGCAGGCAACCTCACCGTCGACGCCGTCGCGCCCGGGCAGCGCGTGGCCGGGACCGTGCGGCTCGAGCGGTTCAACCTCTCGCCGCTCCTCCCCGACCTCGAGCCGTCGGCTTCGCGCGCCGCGCGGAGCGACATCACCGGCGACGCGCGCATCGACCTGACGCTGCCGAACGGGCGGTTCCCGTTGAGCGGAACCTACTCGGTTCGTGCGTCGTACGCACAGGTCGCCGGGTATGGGGCGCGCAACGTGGTCGCCAGCGGCCGCATCGATGGCAAGACGATCAGGATCGCGAATGCGGCTGCGGACGCCTACGGCGCGCATGCGACGGCGGCGGGCAGCATCACGCCCGGCGAACGCCTCGCGCTCGACCTGCGCGGCCACGCGTCCAAGCTCGATCTCCGCAACCTGCCCGATTCGCTCGACGTGCCGAAGGTGCCGAGCACGCTCGATGTCGAATACACCCTGGTGGGCCGCGGGTCGGAGTACTCGGGCACGGCGCTCCTCGGCACCTCGACGCTCGCTGGCGCCACGATCGAGCAGGGGACGTCGGGCACGTTCAGCTTCGGCTCCGGCGCCCCGCAGTATTCGGCAAAGGGCAAGGTGACGGATCTCGACCTGCAGCAGGTCGGGCAGGGATTCGAGATTGCCGCGCTCTCGCAGGACCGCTATCGCAGCCGCGTGAACGCGACGTTCGATGTGACCGGCGCCGGTGGAGGACGTTTCCCGCTCACGCTCGACGCCACCGGGACCGCGGTCGACTCCATGGTCTTCGGGGCGAGCTTTCCGCGCATGGACGCCACCGTGCACCTGCAGGACGGCGACATGCGCATCAAATCCGTGGGGGAGTTCGCCGATCTCGACCCCGCGGTCGCGTCGGAGGATTCGCGGGCGGCCGGCAAGCTGACCGGGACTGTGGATGCCGAGACGACGCTGCGCGGATACGCCGACGGCGTGACGGTCGACTCGATCGACATCGCGGGACGCGTCACCCTCTCGAGCTCGACGATCGGATCGCTGGCCATCGATTCGGCCGTCGCGCAGGGGCAATACGCAAACAGGGCCGGCAACCTGGACACGTTGGAGATCAAGGGCGTCGACGTGAACGTCACGGCGAACGGCCCCGTGTCGCTGGCCGACACCGGGTCGACGAAGTTGACCGTTCACGCCGAGTCCGCGTCACTCGAGCGCGTCGGCACGCTCGTGTCTCAGCCCCTCCAGGGTGCGGCCGTTGTCGACGCAACGGTCACCGGCAATGCGACGAAGCTCGAAGCCCGCGGCACGCTGAAGGGCAGCGACGTCAAGTACGGTGAGAACGGGGCGCTCAGCCTGTCGAGCGACTTCGTCGCGTCGATGCCCGATCTGACGCCACAGCAGGCCTCCGTGCAGGCGAAGAGCATGGTGACCTTCCTCGAGATTGGCGGTCAGCGCATCACCGAGCTCGTCGCCGACACGACCTACGACGGATCGAAGCTGGACTTCAACGCGACGGCCCAGGAAGGCGTCAGGCAGCTCGACGCGGGCGGAACGGTGATTTTTCACCCGGACCACCAGGAGATCCATCTCCCCAGGCTCGCCCTCAGGTCGGAGCAGCTGACCTGGCGGACGCCCGAGGCTGGCCGCGCTGCGGTCCGCTACTCGAAGGACCGTGTGGAGATCCACGACCTCGAGCTGATGAACGGCGATCAGCGTATCAGGGCCGACGGTATTCTCGGCTCCGCGACGGAGCCGTTGGAGGTGCACGTCGAGAACGTCGATGTCGCTGACATCGATCGCCTCCTTCTCGGCGACCAGCGGCTGGCCGGTCGCCTGAACGCCGACGCCAAGGTCACGGGTCCGCTCAACGACCCGCGCGCCGAGGGCGAGTTCAAGCTGACCCAGGGCGCATTTCGGAACTACAAGTACGAATCGCTCACCGGAACGGTCGGCTACGTCCCGAACGGTCTGAACCTCGACATCCGCCTGCAGGCGACACCCACGGAGTGGCTGACCGCCAAGGGCTTCGCGCCGCAGACGTTGTTTCGACGCAACCCGGAAGGCGTTGGCGACACGCACCAGACGCCCGCGCCTGGCGAGGCGATCGCCATCGACATCGCCAGCAGCGAGGTGGGGCTCGGGGTGATCCAGGGGTTCACGTCATACGTCACCAACGTCACCGGCGTGATGCAGGCGAACCTCAAGGTGACCGGCTCCGGCTACGACCCGCACGTCGAGGGGACCATCGGCATCCGCGGCGGGTCGTTCAAGGTGCCGGATCTTGGCACCTCGTACACCGGTCTCGATACGCAGCTGCAGTTGTCGGAAAAAGGTCTCACCATCGAGCAGTTCAGGATCATGGACGAGCACGGCGCTTCGATGACGGTCGGTGGCACGCTGGCCGTGCACTCGACGTCGGTCGGCGCCGTCAACATCAATTTCAAGTCGGACAAGTTCGAGGTCATCCGCAACAAGCTTGCCACGCTGAAGCTGAACACCGACGTCCAGGTCACCGGCGAGATTCGCAAGCCGCACGTCGAGGGATTCATCGAGGTGGACAGCGGCACCATCTTCGTCACCGAGCTCCTCCAGCGCGTGACGTCGGGCGCTTATTCGACGGAAGCCTCCACCGTACCGGGCCTCGAGGCGGCCCCACCAGCCACTTCGCCGGCGCCTGCTCCTCCGGCCGCATCGCCCGCGCCTGCGCAAGCCGAGAAGAAGGAGCCGTCGGAGGAGACGCCGAATCCCTTCGACGCGCTCGAGATGAACGTCGCGCTGTCCATTCCGAGCAATCTGATCCTGCGCGGCAATGGCGTCCGCGCGGCAAACGCTCCGGTGTCGATGGGTGACGTCAACCTGACAGTGGGGGGTGTGCTGCAGCTGGACAAGGCGCCCTCGCAGCCGCTGCGTGTGATCGGCGACGTGCACACGGTTCGCGGTACCTACAATTTCCAGGGCCGCCGGTTCGACATCATGCGCGACGGCCGGGTCGGCTTCTCGGGCACAGAGGAAATCGATCCGCTGCTCGACCTGCAGGCCAGGCGCGAAATCTCGGGGGTGGAGGCGTTCATCCGTGTGCGCGGGACGCTGCGCCGGCCGGAGCTGTCCTTCTCGAGCAACCCGCCGCTCGAGGAAGCCGACATCCTCTCGCTCATCATCTTCAACCAGCCGATCAACGAGCTCGGCGAAGGGGAGGCTGCCTCGCTCGCCGACCGGGCCGGCGCTCTTGCTGCAGGCTACCTCACGGCCGGACTCGCCAGATCGGTCGGCCAGGCGCTCAACCTCGACGAGTTCGAGATCTCGACCCCCGTGGGCGAGGGTCCCAGCCTGACCATCGGCCAGCAGGTCGGACGCAATCTCTTCTTCCGCCTCCGGCAGGCGTTCGGCTCCGAGCAGACGACGGAGCTGATTCTCGAGTATCAGATTGCCGAGTACCTGCGTCTGCAGGCGACAGCAGCGGAAGGGCCCCTCACGACACAGCGCACCCAGTTCCGCCGCGTCGAGCGTGGCGGGTTGGACCTGATCTTCTTCTTCAGCTATTGACGGCAGCCCGCGGCGGAACTCGAGGAATCTCAGTTCCTGACACACCGCACGGAGACAGCCATCTGCTTCTCGCCCTGGGGCTGGCGATGGAGAGCTTGCCCGTTCTGGCCGAAGTTGTAGAACGGGGCGCTGCCCGGATCGTTGGCTGATGCCGTCCAGTAAAACCCGTGCGCCTCTAGCCGTGCGTACTGTCCATCGGAGCGGTTACCACCCAGCACCGCATTGAACCCTGACGAGCCTCCGCTCAGGAGTGCCGTGAACGCCGCTCTCCCTTTGTCAGCCGAATCGTCGCTGACGCCGCCATAGCGCTTCGCCATCTGCCGCCATTCGTCATCGGTCGGCAAGCGCCAGCCGTCTCCGAGCGACTGGCACACCCGCTGCGCCGCCTCCCACGTATACAAGCGGCCGTATCGACGGCAATTTGGCTCGGCATCGTCGTAACAATAGGATGGCGATGCGTCGACGTTCAGATTCGCCGTCGTCCACTCTTTGCCATCCGCCATGCGTCTGGAAGAGATCGTGCCGGACGCGTTCTGATCGTTTGCCGAACGCTGCGTCGAACCGGCGCAACCAACAGGTCCGAACGCAATACTCAGCGCGATTGCCACGACACGAATTCGAATCGGCGTCATTGTCCGCCCCGCCGATGGTGTAGTCCTGCAGCTTGTCTCCGCACGCTTGATGTAGCCGCACCTAACGTAGGAGGTTAACACTCGTGAACTCGCGCTAAACCTCGATCTGTCCGCGACGTGGAACTTGGCCGACATTTCCTGCGACGTCGTTTTGGCCTTATGCTGCGAGCCTCGCGGGTCGGTCAAGATATGCGGGTCGCCCCCTCCTAAGATTAGTTAGCCGGACACCGTCGTGACTCGTAAACGGGCGTGAGAGGTCGATCTCAAGGAGACTGGGCATGGGCAGCATCGGATTCCCGGAGCTGATCATCATCTTCGTCATCGTCGGGCTCGCGGGGTTGGTGACGATCGTGCCATTCTGGATGATCTTCTCAAAAGCAGGTTTTCCTGGCTGGATGAGCCTGGCTCTATTGGTTCCGCTCGTGAACGTGATCGCCCTGTTCTATCTGGCGTTCGCCGAGTGGCCAATTCATCGTGAAGTCCGAGACTTGAGGCGGCCCTTGTGAGGCGGGGTGTGGCTGTGTGTGCCGCCTCTGTGATCTTCTCCTGGGTTGACGGCCGGCCAGCATCGCCCGACCGCGGGTGCGTTGCCGTCGTCCGACGCCACATCGCGTCCGTGGATCTCAAGTGACATCTGAGCACCGAGAGAATTCTGATTTCGGCGAGACAAGACCAACAGATGCGCGCCTTGATTTCATCGTGCGTCATCCTCTTCCCTAACGGTCGAGCATTCAGCACTGCCCGGCACGCATCCTAAAGCGGAAACACACCGATCTGGTTCCCGAGGCACTGTGAGCCGGGACGGCAGTCGGTTCAGATCGGACACGTTCTGGTTCGGCGGGCAGCTCGTGATCGGCAGTACACGTACCGAGGCGCCCGACGTGCAGGGGTTCAGCGGACTGTCGAATCCAGCGAAGTGTGGTCCATCGAGACGGATGGAACGCTCGCAATCGACGTCACGGAGCGGCGCCACGAGGGACTTCTCAAGGCGACGCTGGTTGACAGGAAGCATTGAAGTCCAGCGAACGTGTTATTTCGGTATCACATGCACACGACAAGAATAGCGAGCAGGACGAAACCGAAGGCAGCGATCTCGTGGAGCGGTGGCAAAGACTGTTGCCTTGCCCTGCTGCGCGCATGGCACAGCGTCGACATCGTGGCCATGGTCACGATGTTCAATGAAGACGGCGGGCGAAGCCGGTCGCACGGCTTGCGGCCCGCGATGGTCGCAGCACACGCGGCTCGGCTCGAGCTGGAGGAGTTCTCCGCCCGGTGCAGCTGGGATACCTACACCGACGAATACATCGCGACGCTGGGACGCCTGCCGGAGCGAGGCATCACCCACGTCGTGTTCGGCGACATCGTTGGTGACGCGCATCGGGAATGGAACGAGCGCGTGTGTCGGGCGCAGGGCCTGACGCCGATCATGCCGCTCTGGGCGCAACCTACCGCTCAACTTGTACGCGAGTTCATCGCGCTTGGTGGAGAGGCCCGGCTCGTGACCGTCAGAACGCCGCCGCTCGATCGGTCCTGGTTGGGACTCACGTTGACCGAAGAGACCGTGCGTCGCCTGGAATCCATCGGCGTGGATCCCTGTGGCGAATTCGGCGAGTACCACACGATCGTGACCAACTGTCCGCGCTTCTCGTCGCCACTCGCCGTGCTCCCCGGCGAGAGCGTCCGCCGCGGCGATTGCTGGGCCCTCGATATGATTGTCGACGAGAGAGCATAGAGCTGCCAGGCAGCCTTGGCGTTTCTTAGCAGACCCACCGAGATGGACGCATTGCAGAAACAGGATGTGCCTTACGGCAACGACTGGGACAGCGCGACAGAGGCCGCGGCGTATGGCGAAGCGGCTGACCAGGCGCGGCCCTGGCGCTCTGTGATCCGGGACCACATCGCAGCCCGAGTCGCGACTTTGGCGCCTCGCGCTCGCGTCCTGGAACTCGGTGCAGGCCCGGGACTCCTCGCTCACCGCGTGTTACAGCGATGCCCAAACCTCGAGACCTATACCCTCGTGGATTTCTCCGAGCCCATGCTGTCATTGAGCCGGGAACGTCTCGCGGCATTTCCGGCAGCCTCCTTTGTGCTCGCCAGCTTCAAATCCGAGGACTGGACGCGCCGCGTCGACGGTCGGTTTGACTGTGTCGTCTCGATGCAAGCTGTTCATGAACTGCGGCACAAGCGGCACGTACCGCGACTGTACGAGGAGGTCTACCAGATTCTCGCCGTCCCCGGACTCGTCCTGATCTGCGACCACACGCCGTTCGATGACTCGCCAAGGAGTATCGCGCTCTACATGACCGAACAAGAGCAGCAGCAGGCGCTGGCGGACGCCAGATTCGCCAACGTTCACGTGGAGCTCGCAATGAATAACCTGATGCTCTACGCGGGCGAGAAGGCTGCCTTTCAAGAGACCGGATGAGAGTTGTCGCTCACCTGACACGGCTAGAGAGAAGAGTGCCGGTCAGGTATATTCGCCCTCATGGCGACGTCCTGTCCTTTCTGTTCGTATGCCGAGGGGCGGTTCACGAGAGAGCTCATCATCTACGAAGACGAGGACATCCTGGTCGTGCCGTGCAAGGGTCAGAAACGGAGCAATCGCGGCCATTGCCTGGTTCTCACACGAGCCCACATTCCAAACATCTACGAGCTTTCTCACGCGCTCTCGGCGCCGATTCTTCTCGCGGTATCTGCGGCTGCGCGGGCATCGAAGAAGGCGTTTCTGGCAGATGGCGTCTCACTTCGTCAAAACAACGAGCCGGCGAGCGGGCAGGACGTCTTCCATCTCCACTTCCACATCGTTCCCAGGTTTCTCGGCGATGATTTCGAGACTTCACGATACGAAAGCCTGGACGAGCGCACGCGCATTGAGCAGGCCGAGGCACTGCGCCGCGCCTGGGGACTCTGAGATCTTTCAGTGGCCTCTGGACCACGTCGTGTGCGCCGGAAGTGCGTCTGAACTCAGATGCCGCTTTGGAATCCGACATCCAAACCGCGGTCGCGCGCCGGTCGACTTGCCCTTGCGGCCGATACCAGTCAGTGGGCGCGTCGGGGTCCTGATACAGGCTCTTAGAAAAAAAGCTGCTACGCGTCTGGCACACGCTCAACCTGCACCCTGGCATCGTTGAAGCACGCGCCGCCGCCAAGGTCGGTCAGCGTGTCGGGGGTCAGCGCGTTGACCGTGTAGCCGTTGGCCGTATGACGGCGCCACAATCCCTTCGGCAGCGTCACGGTGCCGCGCCGAATCCAGCCCCCCACCTGCACCTTGCAGCGGACTTCTCCGAGGGCGTTGAAGATCCGGACCGGGTCGCCGTCCTGCAGGTGGCGATCCGCGGCGTCTGCCGGGTTGATGAGCAGCCGCACTTCTGGTCGTGGCAGCTCGGCGAGCGTCGAGCTGATTCCACGCTCGCTCGCAGGAGAGATCAGCGAGAGCGGGAACTCTGCGGTCCTGGGATCTGGTCGGTACGTGTAGAGTCCAGCCGGCGCTTCGGCATCGAGGCGCGCGGGAAACAGATCGATCCTCCGGTCCGGCGTCAACGGGAACACATCGACGAACTGAATCGGCCGGCCGCCGAATGGCGGCGTCGCGGCGCCGTACTCGCGCAGCTCGTCGCCGATGACCGGCGGCAGCCGGGAGAGGACGTCCAGCATCTCCTCGAGCTCGCCCGTGGGATCCGACTCCTCGCGCAGGCCGAGGCGGCCGATCAGCTCGCCGAACACCTCGGCATTCGATCGCGCCTCGCCGACAGCTTCGATCACCGGCTTCGCGAGGCGCAGGCTGATCGGGCCGTAGGCGCGCGCCAGGTCGTACCCCTCCAGGAACGTCGTCGACGGCAGGAGCACATCGGCGAACCGCGCGGTGTCGGTCATCACCTGGTCGAAGACGACGGTGAAGAGGTCATCGCGCTCGAGACCCTCGAGGATGCGCCGCTGATCGGGCGACGTGGCGACCGGGTTGGAGTTGTAGACGAAGAGCGCCTTGATGGGCGGATCGGTGTACTCGGTCAGGGCCCGGCCCAGGTGGTTCATGTTGATCGTGCGCGTGCCCGGGTCCTGCGGCGGCACCCACGATCGGACGATGCCCCACGAGTTGGTGTTGCTCATCGAGTAGCCGCCGCCGCGCACGCCGAACTTTCCGGCGACCGCGGGCAGGGCCATGATGGCGAGGCTGGCGTTGCCGCCGTTGCGATTGCGTTCCTGCCCCCAGCCGACCCGTAGGACTGCCGGCGATCGCTCCGCGTAGAGAGCGGCGGCACGGCGCAGCAGCTCGATCGGCACGTCCGCTTCGGCGGCGGTGCGTTCGAACGTCCACTCGGAGGCCTTGACGCGAAGACGATCCACGCCGTGTGCGTGCTGCGCCAGGAAGGCCTCGTCGGCAAGACCTTCCTCGAACAGATAGCGGTGCATGGACAACGCCACGGGCAGATCGGTGCCGGGCCGAATC
>Ga0075418_10008757_pt1 | contig 11350 bp, 13 predicted proteins | sample SoiMetdeltSBSDD2_FD_81776 | JGI IMG/M metagenome (GOLD analysis project Ga0075418, IMG submission 81776) | Bulk soil microbial communities from a Populus tree surrounding site in Tennessee, USA - Soil MetaG P. deltoides SBSDD2 | ecosystem: Environmental > Terrestrial > Soil > Tree plantation...
CAGCATGCCGACGCTGCCCGCTGGCTGGGGTGGCTCGGGCACGTCGTACAAGTACACGACCACGGCTGCCGGTACGTTCGTGATCTGCGGCACGGGTGACAGCACCGGTGCCGACAGCAACGGTGGCGCTCCGACCGCTTGCCCGTAACGGGCGTCTGACTTGAGGCCGCCGGCGATCGGCACGGCGCCGGCGGCCTCGAATCACCCGCTCCTCCCGCCCCTCTTCGAGGCTCCCCGACGTCGCCTGTGTAGCCCGGCTCCACATAATGGGAACGGAAGGTGATTCACGCGTCAACTTGCCCATTGACTCTGTCCGCGGTCGGGGCATGATATCGAGACACCGATGAGCACAATCCTGATGATCGTATCCCGAGACAACCCCGGTCTCTACGAGTACGCCGCCCGTGAGTTCGCCGACAGCACCGAGATCACCGTCGTGCTCGACCGCCGTATCAACGACCGCCGGCGCGGGCGCAGCGACGACGAGGCCGTCGACGTCGATCGTCGCCACGCTGATCGCCGTCGCTACGCGGTCGATCACCGCCTGCGCACCATCGGTTGGGCCTTCGTGCGCGACGGGGTCGTGGTGCGCAGCCCGCTCGTCGACGTCGTTCCCACCAGCGCCTGACCGTTCGACCGATCGCGCGTCCGTCACGCCGGGGAGTGTTCACGCCGGCCGATCTGCGGTAGGGTTCAGGTCACGGAGGACATCGCCCATGACCTTGCCGCTCGACGGAGTCCGAGTCGTTGACCTCACGCGAGCCCGCGCCGGTCCCACCGCGGTGCGCCAGCTCGCCGACATGGGCGCCGACGTCGTCAAGGTCGAGGCCCGTGAAGAGGTCGAAGGCGACTCGACGGCGCTCGGCTTCGACTTCCTCAACCTGCATCGCAACAAGCGATCGATCACGCTCGATCTCAAGCATCCCCGGGCGATCGAGGTCCTCAAGCGTCTGGTGACAAAGGCCGACGTGGTGATCGAGAATTTCCGGCCCGACGTCAAGCGGCGGCTGGGGATCGACTACGACGCGCTCGCGGCCATCAATCCGCGCCTCATCTATGGCTCCATCTCCGGCTTCGGCCAGACCGGCCCGTATCGCGACCGGCCTGGTTACGATCAGATCGCCCAGGGCATGGGCGGCCTGATGTCGATCACCGGCCTGCCGGGCCAGGGACCGGTGCGGGTCGGCATTCCCGTGGCGGATCTGACCGCCGGGATCTTCCTGGCCCAGGGCATCCTGGTCGCGCTCTACGAGCGCGAGCGCTCGGGCAAGGGGCAGTGGGTCCACACCTCGCTGCTCCAGGCCATGGTGACCATGCTCGACTTCCAGGCCGCCCGCTGGCTGATCGACGGCGAGATCGCCCCGCAGGCGGGCAATGACCATCCGACCGGCATCCCCACCGGCGTCTTCACCACCTCGGACGGTCACATCAACATCGCGGCCTCCGGCCAGACGATGTACCGGCGCCTGTGCACCGCCATCGGCGCGCCCGAGCTGATCGACGATCCGCGCTTCAAGACGCTGGGCGACCGTTCGAAGAACCGCAAGCAGATGAACGCCGAGATCGACCGCGTGCTCGTGAAGAAGACGAGCGCCGAGTGGATCGAGGCCCTCAACGCGGCCGGCGTGCCCTCGGGGCCGATCCTCAACATCAAGGAAGTGTTCGAGAACGAGCAGGTCAAGCACCTGGGTCTCGCCCAGTCCGTCCGCCATCGCGCGCGGGGCGAGATGAAGGTCCAGGCACCGCCCGCGACGCTGTCGCGGACCCCCGGCGCCATCCGCCGGGCGGCGCCCGAGCACGGCGAGCACACCGACGAAATCTTGAAGGAGCTCGGGTACAGCGCGGAGGACATCGCCTCGCTCCGCAAGGACGCGGCTGTTTGACGTGGGGGGCCCCGAGATGGCCCCCCACACCCCCCACGCTTCGGGCCCCGGCGGAGCCGGGGCCCTTCGCGGGCGTCCAATCAGCTACCCGACCGCTCCCGTGCTTCGCTCCTCGACGGCTTACTCGTAGACGACGACGCTGCGCTTGACCTCGCCGCGCAGCATCAGGTCGAATGCGTGGTTGAGCTCGCCTAGCCCCACGCGTCGCGTGATCAGCTCGTCGAGCCGATACCGGCCGCTCATGTAGAGATCGATCAGCATCGGCACGTCGGTGCGCTGATGGCCGGCGCCGAACGAGCTGCCGGTGAGCACTCGCTGCTGCAGGAACAGCGACGGATCGACCGAGACCTTGGTCCCCGCCGGCGACACGCCCACGATCACGCAGGTGCCGCCGCGGTGCGTCGCCAGCAGGGCCTGCTCGATGGTCTTCTGGGTGCCGACGACCTCGAAGGCGTAGTCGACGCCGCCGGTGCCGCTCAGCGCCTGCACGCGCGCCACCGGATCCTCCGCTGAGGCGTCCACCACGTGGGTGGCGCCGAAATCCTGCGCCCACTCGAGCTTCTGCTTCACGACGTCGACCGCGATGATCTTGCCGGCTCCCACCAGCCTGGCGGCCTGGATCGTGTTCAAGCCCACGCCGCCACAGCCCCACACCGCCACGCTCGCGCCCGGCGGCACCTTGGCGCGGTTGAACACCGGCCCGGCGCCGGCCAGAACGCCGCAGCTCACGAGACAGACCACGTCGAGTGGCGCGTCCTTGCGGATGGGAATGACGCTGACGTCCGGGAGCACCGCGTGCGTGGCGTAGCCCGACACCTGCAGGAAGTGGTGCAGGCCCTGACCGTTCTTCTGGAATCGCGGCGTGCCGTCCAGCATGAACCAGCGCGGCTTGTCACGCAGCGCGCACATGGTCGGCTGACCACCGATGCAGTACCAGCACTTGCCGCACGAGGGGATGTAGCTCGAGCAGACGTGATCGCCCGGCGCCACCGTCTCGACCCCGGGGCCGATCTTCTCGACGATCCCGGCGGCCTCATGACCGAGCACGACGGGCAGCGGATGGGGATAGTCCCCCGTCATGACGTGCAGGTCGCTGTGGCAGACCCCGTTCGCCTTCCACCGCACGAGCACTTCGTGCGGGCCGGGCTCCAGCAGATCCACGTCTTCGACCACGAGCGGTTTCTTGACGTCGTAGAGGACTGCGGCCGTCACGCGCATGGGACCCTCCTACCGCGAATGTGCCGGTAGTCTGCGCGAGCCCGGGCGGCTCCGCAAGGCGAGGGGGATCAGGAGGTCGGCGGTGGCTCCCCGGCCGCCAGGAGCCGAGCGTCCTCGGCCGTGCGAGCCAGCGCGTCGGCGGATTGCGGGACGTTCAGAAGCCAGGCCAGTCCCGTGCCCGCGAGGCCGCCGGTCGTGTTGCTCACGATGTCGATCCACGTCGAGTAGCGCCAGGGCAGGAAGAAGTGCTGCGCGCTCTCGATGCCAAAGCTCAGCAGGCCGCAGGCCAGCACGACCATCAGGTAGCCGCCCGGCCCGGTCCGGCCGACCATGTGAAGGCCGAGATAGCCCGCCGGGAGGAACATCACGATGTTCTGCGCGACGTCCTGCACGAGCGCGTCGACGTGGGAGGGCTTGGCGTCGCTGAGGTAGTGTCGCTTGCTGGCATGACGCGCGGGGCCTGCCGGCCACGCGACGGCGATCAGCAGCACCAGGAGATACAGGGCGGAGATCCATCGGAGGCTTTTCACGACGCGATTCTAGCGATTGTTGTCGACGTGCGCTCAGGATCGTGAGGCGACGGCTACGATCCGGTCCGTCGATCCAAGCGGGACGGTCGGATCGTAGGCGCCCCGAAACTCGACCGCGACGAACCCCGCGCCGGCCAGCCGCTCATCGAGCTCGCTCTGCGTCCAGCAGCGCATGACGAAGTCGTAGTCCGCCGACGTCGTCCCGCCATCGGTCGTCAGGGTGTGTCGCTCGGCCACGAGCATCCGTCGTCGGGCGTGGTCGAGGCGGACCTCGCCGCGATACACGAGCCGGCCGCGGGGAGTCTCGACGGTCCGCTCGTGGATCGGGTCCCGGCTTCGCCGCCGCGCGGTCGCCGCCCAGTCCCGCACGTCGAGCAGGAGGACGCCGTCGCGCTCGAGCGACTGTGCGAAGGCGTCGAAGGCATCGCGGCGGGGCTCGTCGTCCAGGACGTCGTTGAGCACGCCGCGACAGAGCACGGCTGCGTAGGGCGAGCCGACCGCCGGGCGGGTGAGATCGCCGACCTCGAAGCCAACCGCCGCCGCTCCCGGTCGTTGCCGGGCCACGGCGATGAGCTCGGGGGAGAGGTCGAGACCTGTGACGCGATAGCCCAGGCCAGCGAGGGCGAGCGCATAGCGACCCGTCCCGCACCCGGCGTCGAGCAGTCTGGCGTCACGCGGCACCGCCCTCGCGGAAGGACGGCGGCGATGTGCGCGCACTCGACCGAAACCGGCCGCTCGACGAGCAGATCGAACGCCCAGGCGAAGCTGCCGTAGAACGGCCGGCCGGTCGCGCCTCGGCTCATACCGCTAGGCTATCGTGGGAGAATGCCGCCATGCCAGCGCACGAGCCCGTCGCCGTTCCTGCTTTCCTCTACGGCACCGCATGGAAGGAAGATCGTACCGAGGCCCTCACCGAGCTCGCGCTCCGGAGCGGTTTCCGCGGCATCGACACCGCCAACCAGCGCCGGCACTACTTCGAGGCCGGCGTCGGCCGCGGCCTCGCCGCCGCTTATCGCGCGGGCGTGGTGACGCGGGCCGACCTGTTTCTGCAGACGAAGTTCACCTACCAGAACGGTCAGGACCACCGGCTACCCTACGACCCCGCCGCCGATCTGGCCACGCAGGTCGCGCAGTCCATGGCCAGCTCGCTCGAGCACCTCGGGACCGATCACGTCGACAGCTACGTGCTGCACGGACCGGCCTCGGGCGCCGGCTGGACCGAGGAGGACGCCGAGGTGTGGGCCGCGATGGTGCGCGAGCGCGACGCCGGCCGGACGCGACTGCTCGGGGTGAGCAACGTGTCCTGGCGGCACCTCGAGCAGATGGCGCTCAGTGGTGCGGAGACGCCGGCGTTCGTGCAGAACCGCTGCTTCGCCCGCCGCGGCTGGGACCGTGACGTGCGCGGCTGGTGTCAGGAGCGCGGCATCGTGTATCAGGGCTTCTCGCTCCTCACCGCCAACGTCGAGGTGTTACACGACGAGCTGATCGCCGACATCGCCGTACGCCTGCGCGCAACGCCGGCTCAGGTGGTGTTCGCCTTCGCCCGGGCGATCGGGATGCTGCCGCTCACCGGCACTTCCGACCCCGAGCACATGCGGCAGGACCTGGCCGGCCTCACGTTGACGCTCGCCGCCCCCGAGGTGCAGGCGATCGAAGCGCTGGCTGGCTGAGGACGCGGGGTTTGGCGCCCCGCCGTGGTAGGCTCGAACTGACCCACCCTCATGAAGCTCTCCGCCAAGTTCGCACGACAAGAGAGTGAAGAGATGCGCCAGGCTCGCGTGGCGCGCCGACGCGTCGCCGACGAGCGTGCCGACGCCATCCGACGCATGCTCAACGTCCCGCTGCGCCCGCCCGAATCGCCCGAGCCCCGCGCCGTGGCCACGTCGTCGCAGGCCGTCGTGTGTCCGGACTGCCACCGGACCTTCTCCCTCCCCATGCACCTGGGGCGGCACCGCAAGGCCAAGCACGACCGGAGCGACGCCGCCTAGCTCGTCTCCGTTTGTATCGTCGACGCTCGTGTCTCGGCGTTGACTCCCTCCAGCAACGATCGCGTAGTTGACTCTTCATGGCCGCTCTTCCGCGCCCGGATTTGACAATGACCTCGGAGGCACCGTGGGCACAGTGATGTGTCCGAGGAGGGGCGGGCGATCACGACTCACCTGTGCGTCGTCACTGACACCGCTCACCCTACTGGCCGCAGACGCACAGCGACGTCATCCGTCGGGTGCTGTCCATGGCCCGCAAGGGCACCATGGTCACCTTCGTCCCTGGCAATCACGACGAGTACGTGCGGCGGTTCTGTGACCTGCAGCTCGGCAACATCCTGGTGGTTCGCGAGGCCGTGCACTGCACCGCCGACGGACGATTGCTCCCCGTGCTGCACGGCGATGAGTTCGATGCGGTGACGCGCTGCCACCGGTGGCTCGCGGTGCTGGGCGACGTCAGCTACGAGCTCCTCATGGTGCTCAATCGGTGGTTCAACCACGCGCGGCGCGTGCTCGGCTTCGGCTACTGGTCGCTGGCCGGCTACGTCAAGTGGAAGGTCAAGCGCGCGTAATGTACGTCGGTGACTTCGAGAGCTCGGTGGCCCGGGAGGCGAGCCACCGCGGCATGGACGGTGTCGTCTGTGGCCACATCCACAAGGCCGAACTGCGGCCGATCGGCGCCATCCTGTATTGCAACACCGGCGACTGGGTGGAGAGCTGCACGGCACTGGGCGAGCGCGCCGACGGAAGCCTCGTGTTGCTGACCTTCGCCGAGAAGGGACATCCGGTCGCCGCGCCGCCCCGATCGGCTGGTGCTCGCCTCGTAACGAATCTCCGGTGAGCGGTTGGAGCGGCGTCGACTACCGGCCGCGACCACCAGTCGGCGCCCGCTCCACCTCGTCAGTGCCGTGCGTTCGTCACCTCAGGCGGCGGACCGGCGCCGCGGGCGTCGCGCCGGCGCCTTCGCTGGCTCGCGGCGTATCCGCGTCTGGATCGCGCCGGCCCCCTCGGCCGTCCCGTTCCAGAGACCGCTGGCCAGGCGAGCGACCCCGCTGCCCAGTTGGCGCGCGGGCCCGGCCACACCACGCGAGACGCCCTTGCCGACCTCGGCGAGGTCGCCCCCGATCTCTTCGGCCGCCTTGATGGATCCGCGGGCGGCCCGCACCACGGCCGAGCCCAGCTCGTTGCCGATGTCCTCCACGGCATGCAGCGCCTCGACCACCGTCCGTTCAGTCAAATGCAGGACACCGACCGAGAGCGCCTCGGCGGCGCCTACGGCCGTCGAGACTATGGAATCACCGGTGTGCTCTTGCCCCGTCCTTGCGTTGCGTCGACTTGGCACGATCTCCTCCTTGTTTGGGTTGTCGCACGGTCTTTGCCGCGCGGCCCCGGGGGCCGCGCTTGCGGGCGGCGGGCGCGACGTCGGCCACCAGCGACCGCATACCGGCCACCGTGCCCGACAGCGTCGCGCGCACGCCGCGACTGGCCGCGCCTCCGAGGCGATCCGCCGCTTCCATGGCCCCCTCGGCGGCGCTCTGGGCCAGGGTGCGCACGTCGACGCCGAGCTCCTTGGCAGCCAGGACGCTGCCCTCCACGGCGCGGCGCGCCGCGGTGGCGACGTCACCGCCGACGTCACCGGTGGTCTTGACGGCGCCGCGCGCCGCCGAGCGGGCCACGCCGGCCAGCTCGCCGCCGATCGCCTCCGCCGCGGTGACCGTCCCGCGGATCGACTCACGCGCCACCTCGCCGAGATCGGCGCCCATGCCGTGGGCGGCCTTGATCGAGCCGCGCACGGCGGCCACCGCGGCGGTGCCGATCTCGGCCCCCACGTTCTGCGCGCCGGCCAGCACGGTGACGACGGTATCCGGCACCAGGTGCAGCACGCCGACCGCGACGATCTCGCCGCCGCTGATCGCGTTCTGGATGGCGCGCTCGACCCGGGGGTCGGCTCGGCGAGCGGCGCTCGGGCGGCCGTTAGTGCGTTGGCGTCGAACGGGTCGCGATGCCATCGTTGTCTCCTTGGCGCCGCAGCTCTTTCAGGGCAAACGGCAATGTGGTTGCGCCGGCGACCAGCGCCCAATCGGCCAGGCTGAGAGGTGTCAGACCGAGCACGCGGCGCAGCGGGGGCAGGGCCATCGCCGCGAGCTGTAAGGCCAGCGTCCCGCCCACCACCGGGGTGAGCACGCTGCGACCCGCGCCGACGTCCCGCGTGCGCGAGCGGTAGCTCAATGCGTGGAGAAGCTGCGCACTCGTCAGCACCGAGAAGGCCAGGGTCGTGGCCCGCGGGCCGGCGCCGTAGCGACCCATCGCCAGCGCGTGGACACCGAGTGTGGTGGCGGCCAGCACCGAGGCGTCGCCGGCGATACCGAGCAGCGCCGGTCGCGACAGGATCGGGGCCGCCGGGTCGCGCGGCGAACGGCTCATGACGTCAGGTTCGGCCGGCTCGACCGCGAGCGCCAGCGCGGGGGCCACGTCGGACAGCAGGTTGATCCACAGGAACTGGATGGCGGACATCGGTCGCGGGATGCCGACCGCCAGCGCCCCGAGCGTGACGAGGATCTCGCTGAAGTTGGTGGCCAGCAAGAACCGCAGCGCCTTGCCGATGTTCGTGTGGATGGTCCGGCCCTGGGCGATGGCGGCGGCGATGCCGTCGAAGTCGTCGGTCATCAGCACCACGTCGGCCACGTCGCGCGCCACGTCGGTGCCACGGGCGCCCATGGCCACGCCGACGTCGGCTGCCCGCAGCGCGGCCGCGTCGTTGATCCCGTCGCCCGTCATCGCGACGATCTCGCCGCCGGCCTGCAGCGCGCGCACGATCCGGTACTTGTCGGCGGGGGAGACGCGCGCGAAGACGTCGACGTCGCGTACCAGCTTGCCGAGCGTGTCGGGGCTCAGCTCCTCGACGCGCGAGGCGTCGAACACCACGGGCGCTCCGTTGTCTAGCTTCAGCTCGCGGTAGATCGCTGCCGCCGTGCGGGCATGATCGCCGGTCAAGAGGATCGTCCGGATGCCGGCCGCCCGACACGCACGGATGGCGCTGCCGACGCCCGGCCGGATCGGGTCGGTGAGGGCGACGAGACCGATCCACACCAGCGCGTCGTAGTCGGCCTCGCCGCCGGCGCCGAGGACCTTGTACGCCAGCCCCAGCACCCTCAGACCCCTGGCCGCGATGCGGTCGTTGATCGCGCGGAGATCCTGACGCATGGCCGCCGTCAGGGATCGTTCGGTTCCCTCGTCGAGATAGCGATCGGCGCGCGTGAGCACCTCCTCCGGGGCGCCCTTGACCAGGACGAGATCCCCGTCGGCGGTGGCGTGCACGGTGCCCATCCAGTTGTCGCCTTCGGTCCGCTGGCGACGGCGCAGCACCGGATGGCGCTGGCGGTGCGCACGGTAGTCGAGCCCGGCGTCGCGCGCCGCGATGAGCAGCGCGCTCTCGGTCGAGCTGCCCCGCCCGGCCAGCCCCGCCTCGCTGAGCTCGGCCTCGTTGCAGAGCACGACGACACGCAGCGCCTGGGCCAGCCCGGCGTCGTTGCCGCACTCGTCCGCGAGCTCCGGGCCCTGCCCGTACTCGCGCTGGCCGATGCACCAGGAGTCCACGGTCATGCGGTTCTCGGTGAGCGTGCCCGTCTTGTCCGCGCAGATGACGGTGACGGCGCCGAGGCTCTCGACGGCCGACAGGCGGCGCACCAGCGTCCCGCGCCGCAGCATCCGCTGGGTGCCGAGCGCCAGTGTCGTCGTGGCGACCGCCGGCAGGCCTTCGGGGACGGCGGCGACGGCCAGCGAGATCGCGCTGCGCGCCATCTCGAGCAGGGGTACGCCGCGCAGGACCCCCAGGCCGAGGGCGGCCGCGCAGGCGCCGAGGGAGAGACCGACCAGACGCCGGCCGGTGCGATCCAGTTGCTGCTCGAGCGGCGTCGGCGGCGAGCCGGTATCCGTTACGAGGGCCCGGACCCGGCCGATCTCGGTGTGGCGTCCGGTCGCGGTGATGACCGCCAGGCCGGAGCCCTCGGCGACGACCGTGCCGGCGTGCACCATGTTGACGCGATCGCCGAGCGCCCCGTTCAGGCCGGCGGGCACGGAGACCGTCTTGGTCACTGGGACGCTCTCCCCGGTGAGCGCGGACTCATCGACGCTCAGGCCGTCGACCTCGATGAGACGCGCGTCGGCCGGCACGTCGTGACCGGCCTTGAGGACGACCACGTCACCTGGCACGACCGCGGCGGCCGGCAGCGTCGTGTCGACGCCGTCACGACGGACGAGCGCGCGCGGCGTGGTCGTGCTCCGCAGGGATGTCAACACGCGCTCGACCCGGCGCTCGGTGACATAGCCGACGGTGGCATTGGCGGCGACGACGGCCAGGATGACCGCGGCCTCGATCGGCGCGGCGCTCACGAGCGACAGCGCGGCGGCGCCGCCGAGCAGCAACACGGGCAGCGAGCTGAGATGTCCGCCGAGGATTGCCAGGGACGACTTGGGTTCCGGCGTCGGAAGCCGGTTGGCGCCGGCGATGGCGAGTCGGCTCTCCGCCTCGCGGGTGGACAGTCCCCGGGAGCCGGGCGTGCTCAGTCGCGTCATGACTTCCGACGCGGGAAGCTGGTGCCAGGCGTCCGTCGGCGCGCGATGCCCGTTCGTGCGTTCGTCGACGAGGCGTGCGTGGCGTCGCACGGCGATCAGCAGGGCCCGCACGTCCAGGCGAGCGGGATCGAAGGACACGAGCAGGCTGCCGGTCACGGCGCTGGCCCGCACCTGGTGCACGCCGCCGTCGCTCGAGAGACGATCGGCCAGACGGCTGGCGAGCAGCGGCTTGCCGCGGACCCCCGGCACACGGAGCCGGGCCCGTCCCGGCACGGCATGGGACACGGCGATGACGGCGGCGGGCACCGTCAGGCCTCGTGCGCCCCCCGGTGGGGCGCGGGAAGAGCTAGCGGGTGGGCGTGGGCTTGGGCGGAGCCGAACGGAAGCCGCGGTCCTGGTAGTAGCGATCCATCTCGGCGCCGAAGGATCGCCGCATCGACGCGGCCGAGTCGAACACGAGGTCGGCGACGAGACCCATCAACAGTGACACGATCATCACCGCTTCCCCCCTTCGAAGTCAGAATGCAGTACGTCTGCTTATCAGGGTACGGAACCAGTGTGACAGCGAGGTGACGTGATCCGGACATGATTTTTACGATCCGTGCGTGGCCAGGGGGCTACGGGCGATCCGCCGACCGGCCGCCGACGTGTTCAGCAGGGCGGCGGCCACCGTGGTTCCGTGGGTGAGCAAGATGCTGGCCACCGGCCGGACGAACCCGAAGGAGGCCAGGCCGACGACGATCAGATTGGCCTGCGCGGAGATGCCGAGCGTGCGCCGAACGCCGTCGATGCTCTCCCGGGCCAGATCGAGGGCCAGCACCACGCGATCGAGCCCTCCGCGCAGCAGCACGACGTCGGCGGCTTCGGTCGCGACCTCGGCGCCTCCGGGCACGGCGATGCCGACGTCCGCCTCGCCCAGCGCCAGCGCGTCGTTCACGCCATCGCCCACCATGGCCACCACGCGGCCCTCGGCCTTCAGCTCGGTGATGAGCCGAGCCTTGTCCTCGGGCAGCAGATCCGCGTAATGGTGGCGCAGCCCGAGGGACTCGGCGATCACGCGGGTGGGCTCGGCGTGGTCACCCGAGAGGAGGATGACGTTGCGCATCTGTCGAGCGCGGAGCGCCTGCACGGCCTCGGGCGCGTCATCACGCAGCTGATC
>Ga0075418_10008758_pt1 | contig 11350 bp, 7 predicted proteins | sample SoiMetdeltSBSDD2_FD_81776 | JGI IMG/M metagenome (GOLD analysis project Ga0075418, IMG submission 81776) | Bulk soil microbial communities from a Populus tree surrounding site in Tennessee, USA - Soil MetaG P. deltoides SBSDD2 | ecosystem: Environmental > Terrestrial > Soil > Tree plantation...
CATCATCCTGCCGATGCTGGCTGCCATCGGCGCGATCTGATGAGGCGCGTATGAGAATCACGCTGACGCTGTTGCTGCAAGTGGCCGCGGTGCTGCACGTGGGATTGATGTGCGCTGGCCTGCTCATGCCACACGTTGTCGGGATGCGAGCGCACCTCGCGACCGTGCCGCAGTTCGTGAGGCACTTGTTCTGGGTGTATTACGCGTTCATTGGCCTGTGCCTCGTCGGGTTCAGCGTCATCACGTTCGCGTATGCGGATACACTCGCCGCCGGCGGGCCGCTCGCGCGCGCAATGTGCGTGTTTTTCACGTTGTTCTGGACGCTTCGTCTGATTGCCGCGACGTTCGTCTTCGACATGCGGCCCTACCTGACGACTGCTCCGCGGCACCTCGGGTACCACGCGATCAATATTGTGTTTGCGTACCTTCCCATCGTGTACGCGTTAGCTGCCACCCAGCCGTCCTGGCTGAAGTAGGTCGCCCGATTCACGCGTTCACAACCTGACCCCATACTTGCATTCTTTCGGCAATTACTTTACAATGCAAAGTTATGCCGCGGCCGCTGCGGGTCAAATTCATCCTCCCCGCCCTCACCGAGGCCACCAGCCCCTTCTGGAGGCCGGTTAAATACTCCCTCTTTCCGCCCCTCGGCCTCGCGACCCTCGCGGCATACCTCCGCCCCGATGACCACGCAGTCATCGAGGACGAACATGTCCGGCCGCTGACCCTGGACGACGGCCCTGATCTCGTCGTCATCCAGGTCTACATCACGAACGCCTACCGCGCGTACCGGCTGGCCGATCTCTACCGATCCCGCGGCTGCTTCGTCGCGCTCGGGGGATTGCACGTGACATCCCTTCCGGCCGAGGCCGAGTCTCACGCGGACGCGATCCTTCTCGGTCCGGGCGAACAAACCTTTCCGCAGTTCCTCGCTGACTTCCGCACCGGGCATCCGGCCGCGCGTTACACGTCAATGTCGGGTCGAACGCTCGATCGCATCCCGCCCGTCCGGCGCGACCTCATCGAACGCCGCAGCTACCTCGTCCCGAACTCGATCGTGGTAACACGCGGGTGCCCGCAGCATTGCGACTTCTGCTACAAGGACGCATTCTTTGCGGGAGGTCGATCGTTCTACACGCAGCGTGTCGACGCGGCGCTGGCCGAGATCGAACGCTTGCCCGGCCGTCATCTGTACTTCCTGGACGATCATCTGCTCGGCGACCAGCGGTTCGCACGGGCGCTCTTTGACGGCATGCGCGGAATGCGCCGTCTCTTTCAGGGGGCCGCAACCGTCGACTCGATCCTGCGCGGCGATCTCATCGAGCATGCCGCTGACGCAGGCCTACGCAGCCTGTTCGTGGGATTCGAGACGCTCACCCCGGGAAACCTCGCCCACAGCAACAAGCGCCAGAACCTCGGACGCGACTACCGCGCCGTCACGAAACGCCTGCACGACCTTGGCATCATGATCAACGGCAGCTTCGTGTTCGGTATGGACGACGATGATGAAGACGTGTTTCGCAGGACAGTCGACTGGGCAATCGAGGCGGGGTTAACAACCGCAACATTCCACATCCAGACGCCCTACCCGGGCACGCGGCTGTTCGCGCGGATGGAAGCGCAGGGCCGCATCACGACCAGGAACTGGGACTTGTACGATACGCGGCACGTGGTGTACCGGCCCGCGCGGCTGTCGCCTGACGCATTGGAGGCAGGCTACGACTGGGCGTACCGGGAGTTCTACCGCTGGTCATCGATCGCGCGAGCCGCGCGAACCCACGAGTCAGTGAAACATCAAGTCAAACACCTGACGTATGCAGCCGGGTGGAAGAAGTTCGAGCGTCTCTGGAACGTCGTGATTCGGCTGCGTCAGCTTCGACACATGACGCCGATGCTGGAGGCCGTGCTCTCGAAGGTCACGCGGCGTCCGTCAGCCCTCCCGGAGCACCGTGCTTGGGTCGATGCGAGTCGCGCGCCAGGCGGGAAACCCGCCGGCCAGCAAGCCGACGGCGGCAAGGACGAGAGCGGCAGCAATGAACGTCGACGGATCGCGTGGCTCGAGCCCGTATAGCAGCGCCTCGACAAATTGCGACGCCCACAGGCTCATCGCCGCGCCGGCGGCGATCCCCATCGCGACCAGCAGCGCAACGCGGCCGAGTACGAGTCGAACGACATCCGAACCCTTGGCGCCAAGCGCCATGCGGATGCCGATCTCAGCGCGCCGCCGATTGATCCCGTACGACGTCACGCCGTAGAGGCCGAGCGCAGCAAGCAGAAGCGCCAGCGCGCCAAAGAACGTCGACAAGTTCGCACCGAGCCGCTCCTGCGCGAGCGTCCCGGCCACCTGGTCGGACAACGAGCGGAACGAAAACACAGCCTTGGGATCCGTCCGGCCGAGCGCGTCCGCCACGTCGCGGACCAGATTCGTTGGCGCCCCCCGCTCCGCTCTGACGCCGATCGACACAATCGGCGACGGCTGGTCCCATTGCGCGAAGGGAATGTACATCGTTGGCGTCATCTCGGAGCGTAGCGACCGGTAAACCGCATCCTCGACGAGACCAACGACGACGTATCGAATAGTGGTCCGCGGCTCCTGCGTCGAGAACTCACGTCCGATGGGATCTCCTTCACCAAGAAAGCGCTGAGCAAACGTGCGGTTGACGACCGCGACGAGCGGAGCGCCCGGCCGGTCCCGTCGATCGAAATCACGTCCGCTCGCCAAGCCAACGCCATAGGTAGCAAACCATCCGGGACTCACGGCATTGACCCACGTCCATCGTTTGCGTCCTTCGAGCGTCGAATTGTCAGGGACGACAACGTCCGTGTTCCAACCTGAGCCGGCCAGCGGGCTGGTGAACGACACAGCGGCATGAGCAGCACCGGGAACAGCGGCAGCGGATTCGGCCAGCCGTTCGTACAAATCGAGCCGCTCCTTCGGTCCGGCTGCGCTCTGCTGTACATCGACATTGACGATGAGCACGCGGTCGCGATCGAAGCCGCCGCTCCGGCCGTTCAGTGACAAGAATGTTCGGGCGAAGAGGCCGGCAGCCACGACCAGCGTGAGCGACAGCGCGATTTGGAGAACCACGAGACCGTTGCGGAGACCGAGCCGGCGATCCGATACGACGCCCCGGCTCTGTTCTTTGATGGCTTCGTGAGGCGCGACTCCGCTAATCCCGAACGCCGGCGCGAGTCCGAAGAGGATTGCTGTTACGCCCGCGACGGCGATCGTGAACCCAAGCACCCGCCAGTCGAGCGACAGATCGAGATAGACGGCATTGTCTGGCGTCGCGAGTTGACGGACGAGCAAACGGCTGCCCCAACGTGCGAACAACAGGCCACAAACCGCGCCGAGTGAGGAGAGCAAAACGCTTTCCGCAAACAGCTGCCGCGCCAGGCGAAACCTCGACGCACCGAGCGCGAGACGCACGCTGAGCTCGTGGCGCCGCGCCACTGCACGTGCGAGCAGCAAGTTCGCGATGTTGGCGCACGCGATGAGCAGCACGAGTCCGACAACGATCAGAATGGTCTTGAGCGGGCGCTCGTACCGCGTGCGCAGCCACGACCGGCCGGAGGCGGCCGACTCAAACGTGAGTGGGTCCTGCAGATAGTCCGCCTGATCCTGTGGCCGGAAATCGGGCATGGTCGCCTGCCGGATCGCCGGCTGCCATCCGCGCAGCGCCTCCGACGCCTGTAGCGGTGTCTGGCCCGGCCTGAGCCGGATCATGATGTCGAGCCACCAGGTCGAGCGCCCGTCCAGCCAGCTTTCGGCGCCGCGCATCAGTGGTTCGACTCCAATCGGAATAGCGATGTCGAAGGTGCGTCCGACAATTGGTCCGAAGAAGTCCGGGCCTGTGATGCCGACGATCGTGATCGGCACGCGCTGGATCGTGATCGTCTTGCCGAGCGCGGACGCTTCACCGCCGTAGCGCCGCTGCCAGAACCCGTAGCTGATGACGGCTACGGGTCCATCCTTCCCTCCGCCTCGCACATCGTCCGACTCGCTGAGCGTGCGGCCGAGGATTGCGCGAACGCCGAGCACGTCGAACATCCGGCCGCTCGCCCACATTCCATCGATCACGTCGCGCTGACCGCCGCTGGAGAGATCGAATTCTTCACTCGACCAGGCGAACGCGCCGGCGGCAAGGTCGCGGTCACGTGCGCGAATCTGTTCCCAGACCGGATTGGTCCAGCCACCTTTCAGGAGCGCGAGTTGCTGCGGATCGCGCACCGGAAGCGACTTGAGCGTGAGGCTGTTCAGGATCGAGAAGAGCGCCGTGTTCGCGCCGATGCCGAGGGCCAGTGACAACACCGCGACGGTGGTGACGAGAGGAGTCGCGCGCAGCGAACGTACCGCGTCGCGCCAATCGATCGTGATGAAACGCCGCATTCCTGGATCTCCTGAGTTGGTTGCGTTGCCGTGCGCGCGGGACGCGCGAGCGCCCATGGCAAACCAGAGCGTGGTGAACATTGTCGTGACGCAGAATCGCAGCACAGCTGCGGCGCCGCGCGCCCGTGCGTGATCGAGGTCCTGCGAGAAGGCATACCGCATGCCGGTCTCGAAGCGTGATCGCATCGATGCGGGATACGCACGCAATAGGGCTGTGTGGCAGCGTTCGTAGAGGCGGTTCATGCGGGCCCCCGTCGCGCCGGTTTCAGCGCGTCGATGGCAGCGACCATGCGCGCGAGGCGGGTGCGCTCCGCCGCGAGCGCTCTCAACCCCCGTGCGGTCAACCGATAATACGCGCCACGGCGCGGATCGTCGTCAGCCGGCCGCGCGGCCTCGACGACCAGCCCGTCCTCAATCAACCTATCGAGATGCCGGTAGAACGATGCGGTCCCAATCGGTACCCGGCCGCTTGACTGTTCGCGCACGGCCTGCATCGCCGCATACCCGTGAGTCGGGCCTTCGGCGAGTGCGAGGAGGATGTAGAAGACCGCCGGCTTGAGCGGCGCCGAGACATCAGGTTCGCGGTTGGTCGGCATCAGCAGCGGCATTATATCCGATATGGATATGTCTGATCCGAGTGCGTGTCAACCGCAGCGCTTCTCCCTTCAGCCTTCAGCCTTCAGCCTTTTGCCTTCCACTTCAGACTTCAGACTTCACACTTCAAACTTTCACGGGTGGGGTACCATTCGCCTCGTGACCTTTTCCCGGGGACGATTGCTGATCGGCTTCCTCGCGGCTGCGCTGGCGGTGACCGCGGGATGCCGTCGCGGGCCGCGCGTGTCGGACGAGACCTACCGGCAGGCGGTCACGGCGTTTTATGTGTCGCTGGCCGCGATGCAAACCAGTCAAGACGCGCACGCCCGTCAGGAACTCGATCGCCTCATCAATCTCGTCCCTCAAGAGGCCGCCGGCTGGGCCAACCTGGGGTTGCTCCTGCTTCGGCAGCAGCAAATCGATGAGGCCGCACAGCGGCTCGCTCGCGCCTCGGAACTGGCGCCGCAGAACGCGGCGATCGAGCGGCTGCGAGCGCTGGCAGAAAGCCGCAAGGGCAACCTCGACGCGTCGATTCGTCATTGGCGCCGGGCGATTCAGCTGGACGCCGACGATCTCAAGGCGCCGTACGCGTTGGCGCTCGAGCTCGAACGTGTCGGTACGGCGGAGAGCAGCGCGGAAGCGCAGCGCCTGATGGAGTCGCTCGCCAAACACTCGGGCAACCTGCCGGCGACCATCGAATTTGCCCGGCTCGCGGCGAAGCGCGGCGATGCGACGGCGCTCACCGCGGCGCTTGACGCGCTCTCGCATGATGCGGCGTCCTGGCCGGCTGCGGCGCAGCAACGGCTCGCGGCCGTGCGACAAGCCGCGCAGGAGAATCCCGCTGGCGCAGCCACGCCGGTCGTCTTCCTCAAGAACGTTCTCATTGCGCAACCAGAGTATCGTGCCGCTCTGGCGCAGGTGAGTACGCCGCGATCGGAAGTGGGCGAGCCGCTCGTTCGTCTGGTGACGCTCGAGAATCCCTCACCACAACCGGCGGCTGCCGACGACCAGCTCACGTTTGCCGTCGATCCCCAGCCAATCGTGGCGCAGCCAGCGGCGTCATGGTCTGGCGCGGTCTGGCTGGCCGGCGACGGACCCGCAACCGCGTTTGCCGCTGGATCTCGGGACGTGAAGCTCGCAACCGGGGCGACGATTGCGATGCCGGCGGGCAGCGCGCCGAACATTGCTGGCCCTGATAGCGTTGCGGCCGCCGATCTCAACTACGACTTTCGCACCGATCTCATCGTCGCCGGTCCCGGCGGACTCCAGATCTATCGTCAGGGCGGGAAGGGGTCGTTTGCTTCCGTCACCGCGAGTGCGAAGCTGCCGGCCGACGTGCGTGGCGCTGCGCTTGCCGGCGTCTGGGCGGCTGACGTCGATACAGATGGCGATCTCGATCTCGTCGTGGCGAAGCAGGATGGTCCCGCACACGTGCTCAGGAACAATGGCGACAACACGTTCGCCATGCTCTCGCCGTTTCACGAGGTTCCGCGAGTACGTGGATTCGTGTGGGCCGATGTGGACGGGGAAGGCACGCCTGATGCGGCGCTCCTCGACGATCGTGGCGGGCTGTACGTGTTCGCGAACCTGCGTGGTGGCACGTTTCGCCAGCAGCCGGTTCCGTCGAACGTGCCACGCGTAGCGGCGATCGCCTCGGCCGACGTCACGGGCGACGGGATCCTCGATGTCCTTGGCGTGAGCGCATCTGGCGAGATCGTCCGGGTCTCACGGCGTCCGGAAAGTTCGGCACTCGAAGCCGCATCGCTGGCGCGCGTCGATGCGCCAACTGGGCTCGAGCCAGGTCGAGCGCGGCTCATCGTCGCGGACCTCGATAACAACGGCGCTGGGGACTTCGTGATCTCCAGTCCGACCGCGTCGCGTGTCGTGCAGGCGATGCGAGGTGCAACGTTCCGGGTCATCGACAAGGGCCCGTTGCCCGGAGGCATCACCGCGGCTGCCGATCTGGACGGCAACGGCCGGCTCGAGCTGATCGGCCGCGATGAGAGCGGCGCGCGTGTGGTTCGCACGTCGGGGTCGAAGTCGTATCGATGGCAGGCCATCCGCCCGCGGGCCTCCACTGCGACCGGCGATCAACGGATCAACTCGTTCGGCATCGGCGGCGAAGTGGAAGTGCGGACCGGCCTGCACGCGCAGAAACAATCGATCGCGTCGCCCGTCATCCATTTCGGTCTTGGCGAGGCGACGACCGCCGAAGTGGCGCGGATCACCTGGCCGAACGGCGTGCTGCAGTCCGAGTTCGACCTTGTGGCTGATGCGGCGATTGCCGCAAATCAGCGGCTCAAGGGGTCCTGCCCGTGGCTGTTCGCCTGGAACGGGCGCGAGATGAGCTTTATCACCGACTTCATCTGGCGATCGCCGCTCGGTCTGCGCATCAATGCGCAGGCGACCGCGGACGTGCTGATGACAGAGGACTGGGTCAAGATCCGGGGCGATCAGCTCGTGCCGCGAGATAGCGCATACGATCTGCGTATCACCGCCGAGCTGTGGGAAACGCACTTCTTCGATCTCGTCTCGTTGCTGGTTGTCGATCACCCGGCGGGCACCGAAGTGTTCGTCGATGAACGTTTCGCAGTTCCGCCGCCTCCGCTTCGCGCGATTGCGACGTCGCCAGTGCAGCCGTTTCTTGCCGTCCGCGACGATCGCGGCCGCGACGTGCTCGACCAAGTTCGTTCGCGCGACGATCGGCATCTCGATTTCGCCGGCCGCGGTGCCTATCAGGGCGTCGTCCGTCAGCACTCCATCGAGTTGGATTTGCCAGACGCTGCGCCGCGATCCGGTCCGTTGTGGCTCGTCGGGCAGGGATGGATCCATCCAACGGATAGCTCAATTAATGTGGCGCTCGGGCAGGGAAGCCACGCGCCGCCGCAAGGCCTCTCGCTGGAGGTCGCCGACGCACGCGGACAATTCAAAATTGTGCGCAGAGGCTTGGGCTTCCCCGCGGGCAAGGACAAGACGATCCTGATCGATCTCGATGGCCTGTTTCCGAGCGCCGGTCCGCGACGTCTGCGACTGAGCACCAATCTCGAGATCTTCTGGGATCGGCTTGGCTGGGCGGTGGGTAGGCCTGATGTGACGATCGCCCCGCAGCGGATCGCGATCAAGTCCGCGGATTTGCAGTTCCGTGGATACTCGGTCACCGATCAGAAGGACGCGAGCACTCCCGAGCGCCCGCGCTACGTGCTTGCGGGAGTCAGCCAACGCTGGCGCGACCTCGAGGGCTTTCACACCCGCTTCGGGGATGTTCGCGAGCTGCTCGAGCGAGTCGACGACCGGTACGTGATCATGAACGCCGGGGACGAGATCCGCTTGACCTTCCCCGAAGCATCGCCTCCGCCGGCAGGAATGGTCCGCGACTTCGTGCTGGTCGGCGATGGATGGGTCAAGGACGGCGACTACAACACGACCGCGTCACGCACGGTCCTGCCGCTGCCGACCCACCAGTCGGCAACGTATGTGGAAGGTACCGGGCGGCTGGAAGACGATCCGCTCTACCGTCGCCACAAGATGGATTTCGAGCGCTACCATACCCGTTACGTGTCCGCCGACGAGGTTCGCGACGCCCTTCGAGTTAAGATCGATCCCAAGCATTGACAGTGGAGACCTCGGACGTGGAGATCCTGAAGTGAAGCGCTACGCGCGGCCCGCAGTGGCGGTCGTCTTCGTGGCGATGCTGGCGACACCTGCGATTATTCGCTGGTCGAAAGCGCGTGCCACGCACGCGGCTGCGCCGGGCGATTACCGCTACGGATTCCAGCTGACCGAGTCGTCCCGCGCGGCCGGGATCGACTTCGTGCACGACGGCCCGACGCTTGATTCGAAACTCGCGCACATCATGCCGCAGGTCGCGTCCATGGGTGCGGCGATCTCGATTGCAGACGTGGACGCGGATGGCCATCTCGATCTGTATGTGACCAACAGCAAGGAAGGATCGGCGAACCGGCTCTATCGGAATCGCGGCGACGGGAGGTTCGAAGACGTTGCACCGCAAATGGGCGTCGCCGACCTGAACCATCCCGACACGGGCGTGTCGATGGGCGCGGTCTTCGGCGACTACGACAACGACGGCTTCGATGATTTGTTCCTTTATCGCTGGGGACGACCGGAGCTGTTCCACAACGAGAAAGGCCAAGGCTTTACTCGTGTCACCGACAACGCCTCGCTGCCGCAGTGGGCGAACATCAACACTGCGGTCTGGCTCGACTACGATCGCGACGGCCGGCTCGATTTGTTCCTCGGCGGCTACTATCCCGAGCGATTCAATCTCTGGAAGTTGATCGACACCAAGATCATGCCGGAGAGCTTCGAGTACGCGAACAACGGCGGCCGTAAATATCTCTATCGCAATCTTGGTGGCGGTCGCTTCGAGGAAGTCAGCGCGAAAGCTGGGATTGCATCTACGCGTTGGGCGCTTGCCGCCGTCGCCGCGGATCTGCGCGGGACCGGCTATCCGGATCTGTTCATCGCCAACGACTACGGTGTGTCCGAGCTCTTCATCAACGAAGGCGGTCATTTCCGTGAGGTCGGTCGCGACGCAGGCGTTGGCTACGCGCCCAAGAGCGGCATGAACGCCTCTGTCGGAGACGTCCTCAACCAGGGCAAGCTCGCCATCTACGTGTCGAACATTTCCGAAGAAGGCATTCTCCTTCAAGGCAACAACCTGTGGGTGCCGACGGGATCGAAAGACCGCCCGACGTACGAGAACGCCGCTCGCGCGATGGGCATCGATCTCGGCGGCTGGAGCTTTGGTGCACAGTTCGGCGATCTCAACAACGATGGATTCCTCGATCTCTATCTGGTGAATGGCTACGTCTCCGCCTCACCGAATGAGAGCTATTGGTACGACTATTCGAAGATTGCCGGCGGGCATCAAGTCGTCATCGGCGATGCAGCGAACTGGCCGGCGATGGGCCAGCGCAGTCTGGCCGGACATCAGTCGAAGAAAGTCTGGATCAACGATGGCGCTGGCGCATTCGTCGACGTTGCGCAGATGGTTGGCGCGACCGACCGCTACGACGGCCGCTCTGTCGCGCTCGCCGACCTGAGCAATCGCGGCGTGCTCGATGTCATCGTCGCGAATCAGAAAGGTCCGCTGCTGCTGTACCGGAACAGCGTTGCGCCCGATCGCAATTGGATTGCCTTCGATCTCGAGGGCGCCTGCCGTGGCGACAGTCCGCCGTCCTCGTGCAGCAACCGGAGCGCGATTGGGGCGCAAGTCGAGGTGTTCTGGAACAATCGCCAACAGCTGCAGGAAGTGTCTGGCGGATCTGGATTCTGCGCTCAGAATCAGCGTCGCCTCCATTTCGGGCTCGGCGCGCGGCCAGCGGTCGATCGCGTCGTGATCCGCTGGCCCTCTGGCAAAATGCAGGAGCTGACGGCGCCGCAGGCCGGTCGCGTCCACCGAGTGCAGGAGCCTGCATGACCACTGTCTCGACACCCAACACCAAATTGTCCGGGGCGCCGTCGGTTGCCGCCAACGCGCCGGCCGACGCCGGTCGCGGCTCGATCGCGGGCCGGCTGCGCCGGATCGACAAGCGCTACCTCGCACCGATCCTGGTGACGATGGTGTTGTTTGTTGGTCAGGTGACGTTCGGGTTTCTCGAGAGCTGGTCGCGAACGGTGTTGGCCATCTGCACCGCTATGGCCGTCGAGATGGTGCTCTCGCGGCTGTTTTCAGGTTCGTGGCCGCACCTGGCAAGCTCGTACATTTCGGGGATAAGCGTTGGGATGCTCGTGCGTTCGCCCGCGTTCTGGCCGTACGCGCTCTGTTCGGCGATCTCGATCACGTCGAAGTACGTGCTGCGCGTTGACGGGCGGCACATCTGGAACCCCTCGAACTTTGGCGTGGTGGCGATGCTGGTGCTGGCTGCCGACGCCGTCGCGGGGCTCAGCGTTCAGTGGGGCAATGCGCTCCTGCCGATCTTCGTTGTGTGGTGCTTCGGGAGCGTCATCATGTACAGCCTCGGGCGTTTTCACATCACCGCGACGTACGTCGCCTCGTTCGTCGCGCTGGCCTTCATTCGCTCGCTGGTCACCGGCCATCCCTTCCTGAGCGAAGTGGCGCCTGTCACCGGCCCGATGTATCAGCTCTTCATCTTCTTCATGATCACGGACCCGAAGACGACGGTGCGGTCGTTCCGCGGGCAGTGCCTGGTAGCGTTTCTGGTTGCGGTGGTCGAAGCCGGCTTCAGGCTGATGCAGTTCGTGCACGCGCCGTATTACGCGCTCTTCGTCGTCGGTCCGATCGCAAACCTGATCGAGATCGCAATGTCACGACGGGCGCGCTAGCGTCCGCCTTGCCGTTCGTCGTCGAAGCAACAATCGTCCCCACAACAGACCCACCACGAG
>Ga0075418_10008762_pt1 | contig 11347 bp, 9 predicted proteins | sample SoiMetdeltSBSDD2_FD_81776 | JGI IMG/M metagenome (GOLD analysis project Ga0075418, IMG submission 81776) | Bulk soil microbial communities from a Populus tree surrounding site in Tennessee, USA - Soil MetaG P. deltoides SBSDD2 | ecosystem: Environmental > Terrestrial > Soil > Tree plantation...
GTATCTTCTTTATAAGCATAACAACTCATGGATGGTTCATCCACCGTTATTTCAGTACAACCTGCAGCTACCAAAGCTTCCAACTCGTTTCGAATGATCGGTAATAATGCTTCCGTAATATCAAATCGGGATTTGTATTTGTCATTGGGTAATAATCTTCCACTTAAAGTATATGGACCCGGAACACTTGCCTTTAATGTTGGCCCTTCCGGGGCTAGCTTTTTCAATCTTTCAAATTCTTTTACGGCCCCTAATCCATTTGGAGCAATCAATTCTCCAACGATGTTATGTTTGCCACGTTGATCATGGGCAGGCGGACCGAACTTTCGTGTTTCTGTTTCATTGTTTTCAATTCCTTTGATAAAACCGTAAAAAGATAAATTGAAATCAAGCCTTGTTTGCTCGCCATCGGTAATTACATCAAGGCCTGCTGTTATCTGATCATGAATAGCAGCGATCACAGCATCTTCGATCATTTCTTCAATGTCGGCTGCGCCAAACTTATTTAGATTTTGAGAGGCAAATTCAAGCCACCCGGGAAAAGGATAGCTGCCGACTACAGTTGTTCGAATTGGTATATTGCTCATATTTAATTCGTATTATTTATTATTGATTATTAATTATTGCCAGATCGGACATTTTCTCATGAGGGGATAATAATCAATAATGAATAATTATTAATTCAGTTATTTACCTGCATTCTTATACAACTCAGCCATTCTATGTGCATGTTCATCATAAGCGGCTTCAAAGATCCAGGCTGCTTTTTCTGCACCAATAACACTTGCTGCAGTCAGAACCTTTGGTGGCTTTCCGGCTTCAGTCAAGAGCCTTGCCACTTCGGCTTTGATGCTATTTATGATTATAACACCGCCAACAGATGAACCCGGAGATACAGGTGTTTCCAATCCTTCCACCGTTATCATGGAATCACCAGCCGGAGCGCCGGTGTCCAAAACAAGATCAGCAAAGTCAGAAAGTTTCTTTCCATCTTTTCTTTTACTCTTGCTTTCTTCCAAATGTTGTTTTGTAACAACGACAACAACCCTGATCCCTTTTTGTTGGAACAATTCTGCCATTTCAATCGGTACCAGATTGCAGCCACTTGATGAAATGATCAGTGCCGTGTCTTTTTTATCCAGGCTAAAATTTCTGAGTATTCGTTCTGCAAAACCGGGAACATTTTCCAGGTACATTGCTTGTCGCTGCCCGTTAGCACCCACAACATTATTGTGATAGGTAAGTGATAATTCGACGATAGGATTAAAGCCCGGAAATGAACCATAACGTGGCCACATTTCCTCGACCATAATGCGACTATGTCCACTGCCAAATACATGCACAACCCGCCCTGCAAGAATGGAATTGGTAAACCATTGTGCAGCTTTTTGTATTTCATTTTCCTGTTCACTGATCCTGCTGATGATCGCCTGGCATTTCTTTAAATATTCTCCGGAAAGACTCATGTTTTTTAACTCCTTTGTCGTGAGATTGTGAAGGAAGATGAAGGTATTAAAAAGGTCGATAATTTGTTGAATTCCAGCAGGATTTTTATAACTTTTCGGATTAAAACATTATAACCGAAATATGAAAGTGCTCAGCTTTAAAAACTATCAATCGTTATCTGACTTTGCAGCGACAGAAATTGCAAATGCAATCAAAAACAAACCATCTCTTGTTCTTTGTTTGGCATCAGGTGATACACCAAAACTGACAGTCGAACTGCTGGTAAAAAAAATAAAAGATCAAAAGATCGATCATTCAGCGATTACTTTTATCGGTTTGGATGAATGGGTTGGCTTACCGCCGGAAAATACAGGAAGCTGTCATTATTTTTTCCAAAGTAAATTGATCGAACCGCTTCAATTGAAACCATCACAGTATTTTCTGTTTAATGCACTTGCCAACGATCTGCAAAATGAGTGCATAGAGATGGACCAGGTGATAGATCAGAAGAAAGGAATCGATATTATGCTTGTTGGCATTGGCATGAATGGTCATATCGGTTTTAACGAACCGGGTTCTTCCTTCAATAATTTATCACATGTGATCGAACTGGATGAAGTAACAAAATCAGTAGGAAAAAAATATTTTACTGAGCAGGTCGAGCTTAGTCAGGGAATAACACTCGGCTTTAAACATTTGATGAATGCAGGAAAAGTTTTCCTGATGGCCAATGGAATAAAAAAAGCTGATGTCATCAAAAAAACGGTTGACGGGCCGGTTACAGAAGATTTTCCTGCAAGCATTATGCAAAAACATCAAAACGGATTTGTGCTAATCGATGAAGAAGCTGCATCATTATTAAATAAAACTGCCTGATGTCAAAAGCTACCGCACTCCGTGTTGTTTATTTTTTGGTGTTTTGTTGTACCGGAGCATGGCTTCCCAAGTTGTATGATTACTGTGTTCATAAAGGACTATCAGCGACGCAAAGCGCATTAATTCTAAGTATCACACCTATCATGATGTTTGTTGTGCAACCCGTTTATGGGTTCCTGGCAGATAAACTGGGGTATAAAAAAACATTATTGTTATCAACCCTGCTTGCCTCAATAAGCTACCTGGGTTATTTGCAGGATGCAGGTTATGCGGGTTTGATCATTGTTACAGTCGTCATGTCATTATTCTACAACACAATTCAACCTGTATTAGATAGTATCGCGTTACAGATTGCAAAACACAATCCTAAATTTTCTTATGGCAGCCTCCGTTTTTTTGGCGCCGCAGGTTTTGCGTTCACCACAATTATTACAGGACAGGTAATTGATGCCATTGATATCACAGTAATATTTATCGTTTCATCAATTACTATGTTGCTGGCATTTATTTTTTCTTTCTTCCTCGAAAACGAAGTGCACGAGAAAGGCCAGGTCAGTGCTTATGGTAATGTCTGGTCTGTAATTAAAAACCGATCATTACAATTTCTACTGTTCTGTGTGTTTATTGTGTCATTAGGCGCAACTACTATCTGGAACTTTTATTCAAGCTATTTAAAAGATAACGGGGCGACAGACTCATTGGTCGGCTATGGATTATCATTCCAGGGACTGTGCGAGTTGCCTATATTTTATTTTTCTGCCAGGATCATTTTGCGGCTTGGACTAAAAACAACTTTAATTATTACTGTGCTGGCTACCGCTATCAGGATGACCTTGTATTATTTTATCAAAAATCCTGTTGCCACATTACCTGTTGAGTTATTACATGGATTTTCCTGGAGTCTTTTCTGGGTGGTATGTGTTGAATATGTAAACAAGCTGGTAGATGAACATTGGCTTGCAACAGGGCAATCACTTTTATATGCTGCTTATTTTGGTGCAGGAGCCATTGCCGGTAATTACTGGACGGGGTTCTTACTCAGCAACGACATCACGCTTGCAAAAATATTTTTGCTTAATGCCGGAATAGTAGCGGCACTTGTGATCTTTATTATTTTATTTATGAAGAAAAAGGCCGATTATACCGTCACTTCATCCTGAATACCCGCTTTTAATTGCTTCACACACCAATCAACAAAATTTATCACCTGGTCTTCTACCGGTGCGTACGGCCCCGGTTGATAGGCACTACTTAAAATACCTTTAAAATTATTTTCGCAAAGTATTCCATCCTGTTCGCCTGTTATTTCCCAAAACTCTGTTAGATGCTTTAGGTCATAATGGTGACCTTCTATTGCTTTTTCATCTACAAGCCAACAAAACTGTACATCTGTAGTTGCCGCATCTACTGGTGTTACTCTCATTGTCCACACATAATCACTTACAGCATCCATCCAGAAATTCGGATAATTTACCAATCCTACCACGCCGGCATCGTGATCAACATGATCACCTTTTGGAATTGAAACTTTTTTTCCGGTCACGCTATAACTCTCAACACCCGGACGCAATGGATAACGAACTGCGTAAGTCGTTGTTCCTTCTGTAACTTCAATTAGTCTTGTTTCCAACCCTTTTTCTTTCCAGGCCTTTTGTTTTTCTGAAGTTAGTTCACTGATATCTTCACGTAAATTGGCTCCAATTACGGCACCACAATATTCAGGATGCGCCCCGCCACAATGATAACACTCACGAAAATTTTCTCCAACGAGTTTCCAATTAGTATTTAATCTATAATTTTTTATACAAGCAACGTTCGCTTTGTCTATTTTATAAGGCTTCAAATAAGAGTGCAAGCTATTTTCGATTGGAGAAAAATCAGGGGGATCTTTTGCCAGTGAAATAAAGATCAATCCTTCTACTGTTTTTACATGTACAGAATGGAGGTTATATTCTTCTTTACAAAAATCATCAGGCATTAAACGGGCATTTAGCAGGGTGCCGTCCTTATCATATACCCATTGATGGTATGGGCAAATTAATTTTGCTGCATGTCCGGTGTCTTCAAGGCAAATGACTGACCCACGGTGTCTGCAGGTATTATAATGTGCATACACTTTGCCATGACTGCCCCGGATGATGATAATGGAATCGTTTTGCAGCTGGTATAGAAAATAATCACCAGGTCTTTTTATCTGGGCTGTTTTACCGGCAAATAGCCACTGTTTTTGAAAAATATATTTCCATTCGGCATTGAAAATTTCTTTATCAGTATAGAAGGGCCGCTCAAGACTAAACCCTGTTTTGTAATGATCAATCAAATATCTTATATCATTATTATTCATATCCCTGTTTTTATTTTTTTATTTGTTCATAACAAAACAAGCAGCCCCGATGGCCCCGGCCAGGTCGCCTTGCATTGCTTTTACAATTTTTGGCCTGATACCTCCGGGTTGCCATTCAAATTCATCAAACCATTTATTCAGGGGTATAAAAAGATCATCATTTGCTTCTGCAATTCCACCTCCTACAACAATTGTATCAGGAGAAATGAAATTACTGGCTGACGCCAGGCCTATCGCCAGTTTCTTAACTGATGTAAGCCATACTTGTTTTGCCAGTTCATCGCCATTCCTGTATGCATTCAACAATTCCTGTGTAGAATGAAATTTTCCTTTGCTTCTTTTTTCAATAGTGCAGTTACCAATACATTCTTCCAAACTTCCCGGCATATTCGTTACATCAGCGTCTCCATTACTATCGATTACCATATGGCCTATATGACCTGCTTTATTAAATGAGCCCTGGTATGGTTGTTTGTTTATCAATAAAGCTCCGCCAACACCCGTGCCAAGTGTTATCATAATAGCATTTGTACTTTCTTTTGCAGCACCGGTTGTTGCTTCTGCAACCAATGCAGCAACGCCGTCGTTTAACACATAAGCCGGACATTTTAAATAGTCTTTCCAGACAAAATTTTCCAATCCTTCCAGCCTTCCGGGCATAAATGCGATTGTTGTGTTTTCTTTATTTGGCAAACCCGGAGCTGAGATCCCTACAGAAATATTATCAGCTTTTAATTTTTGTTTGAGGTCCGCAACAGTTTTAGCAACGGCCGCTTTCCATACCTCGCCTTCGCCGTCGTTGGTAGACGTATAAGTTTGATGCAAAACATTACCGTTTGCGTCAATAGCGACACCTTTAATTCTTGTACCGCCAAGATCGATTCCGATAGTGATCTTATTAGCCAATTATTAATTATTATTTATTAATTCTGCTTATTCCTGGCCATCACTTACTGTCCAGCCGCCATCGACTGCTATTACCTGGCCTGTTGTAAATTTTGATTGATCGCTCATCATGTACACCGCAATTCCATCACAGTCTTCGGGCTTACCAATTCTCCCGCCGTCCAATGGTTGTTTTGTTTTAATGAATGATAAAATATCTTCATCATTTGCCGCTCGTTGCGCCATGGGTGTTTCTACCAATGCCGGTGCGATCACATTGATCCGGATATTATCCTTTGCGTAATAGGCCGCAATGGATGTGCTGAATCCAATGATCGCAGCTTTTGCCGCAGCATATGCATGCGTAGAAAAATATTTTGGTGACGGAGAAAACCCAAGCACTGAGCTCATATTCAAGATAGTTCCGCCTTTCTTTAATTCAATCAATTTTTGGATCGCTGCCTTGTTTGACATCATGAGCGAGGTGAGATTCAATTCTAAAGTTTTATTCCATCCTTCGAGTGTCAATTCATGCAAAGGTCCATCACCCATTTTTCTTCCGCTGCCACCGGCTACATGATATAAGCCATCAAAACTTCCGAATTCATCGATACAGGTAAGAATTGAATTACTCGCTGTTTCAGGATGTGTGGCATCGGCAGCAAGCACTTCAGCATTGTTCCCTAATATTTTTTTTGCTGCTGCTACACTATCAGCGTTTCTTCCTACTGCAACAATTTTAGCTCCTTCCGCAATAAATGCTTTTGCTGCTGATAAACCGATGCCGGTAGTGCCGCCGATGATGACAATATTTTTATTTTCCAGTTGTTTGCTCATCTAGTGATATCCTGAAATTACTTTACAATAGGCCATGGAAATTTACTCTTTAATTTTATTCTTGTTCCTGTCGCCTGCGATTTTCTTGCAGCTTCTATCACCTCCAGTACATGCAATGCATGTTCCGCGTTTATCCGGGGCTCAATACCCTTTACCAATGATTCACCGATAACTGTCGCTCCTTCCTGCCATACATAAGTTCCTTTGTCGGTAGCAACCAACTTAGGTGGTTCATCCCATGATGTATCCATGATCACACCATTGGTTTCCCAATCGTACCCAATCAATCGCATATTGCCGGCATCGCCATAGATCTGTATCGAATGTAACGATTGATTACCTGCTTCATGCCCGTGAGGATCAAAAAAATTAAAGCCGCACATTACATGAGATAACACATTATTATCATGTTCCATCAATATATGCGCATTATCTTCTGCTTCAACTTTTATTTTTCCTTTGTCGTCAACCGTTCTTTCAGGTTTTACAATGCTCAGCATCGCCATCACCGATTTTGCAGGTCCCAACAAGCCGGTCAAGGTTGCCATATTATAAACCCCAAGGTCAGGCATACTGCCACCAAGCTTCTCATAAAAAAATGCCGACCAGGTTGGACCGGTATGGCCATATTGCCCGTGCGCCGATGCAAGTTTACCAAGCTTGCCTTGTTGAATTTGTTTGCTCATGAATTCAAACTGCGGACTATTAACAACAGCCGGGGCTCCCCATATCCTTAACTTTTTACTTTTTGCAAGATCATACAATGCTTTGCCTTCGGCATACGTGTTGGCCATTGGTTTTTCACTCCACACATGTTTGCCTGCCATCAATGCTTTTTTATTTAATGCGCCATGCACCTGCATATCAGTTGTGGTTACCATCATATCAAATGGTACGCCGGCAAGCATGGCATCAATGTTCGGGTATGTTTTTGCATTTACTTTATATTCTTCATTACGTTTTACAGCCCTGTCATATTTTATATCACAAAGGCTTACGATCTCGATCAATGAAGATGTTTGCAGGTGCGGAATATAGCGGCCACTTACACTTCCGCAACCGATCAATGCAACACGTAATTTTTTTTGTGCCATTTCCAACGCCAGGCCTTCCAATGAGGAAAGCAACGTAGCGGCGCCGGCGGCAGCAGTGTATTGCAAAAATTTTTGTCTTGAAATTGCGTTGCTCATAATTATTGTTTTAATTTTTTATATGTGGGCTTGTGAAGCCAAGTTTTTTCAAACCATTTTGTATATCAGGAATTTTCATAAATAATTTCCAAAGCAAACCAGTGCGGTAATTCTCGATCATTGTTACGATGGGGCCCTGGTCAATTGCCAGATGTGATTTTGCATACCAGTTATGATGAATGCTGAAGCCATCTACAAAACCATATTTACTCCAGATCTTGTTTCCTAATTCTTCATAGAAATACCTCAGCGCCTGCATGCTTTCCTTTGGTGTAAATGGCATCGATGCAATGGCGGCAGTTGGTTGAATGACTCCCTTATCATTATCAGGATGCGGACTGTGCGCTACATAACCTTTGTAACTATCACCCGCAGTTAACCCCCAGCTTTTATCGCTATAGCCCTTATATTTTTTTGGATTTTCAATACAATAAGCACGATTGATGAGTGTATGGTTTTTTCCCTGCAAAAAATAATCAATGCCAATAGAATCTTTTAATCCATTGGGATCGATACCCTGGAAAGTATATTGTTCAAAAAATAGAGGGCCGCCTTTGTCTTTATCATAATTACCTAATGGCAATATATAACCATAATATTCTTTTCCATTCTTAAATCCTAAACTTCCTGCCCATGAGCCATCATAGGCTTCTTTCGAAATTGATTTAGATGGTGATGATGCTGCCATAATGTATGTGATCAAACATTCGTTCCAGCCCCAAACAGGAAAGTTCATATCAAATCCATTATTAGGGCTCCAGTGCCAGTATAATTTATTTTCTTTATTGGTATGCCAGTTCCAGTTAGCGGCTCCCCACATTTGATTGATACGTTTGCGCAGGTATACTTCTCTTGGCGTTTGTTTATTGAAATACTCTCTTGCACACAGAAATCCCATTAATAAGTAAGAGGTTTCAACAATATCTGCTGCATCATCCAATCTGTCAAACCTGATCGTTTTGCCTGTTCTGCCATTCATGAAATGCGGATAGATGCCATGATAACAATCTGCATTAATTAAAAAATCTGCGATCTGGATCAATCTTCGTACAGCGGTATCTCTTCCTATCCATCCTCTTTCAACGGCAACGATAATCGACATAACTCCAAAACCGGTTCCGCCAATAGCACCAGCATCAGGCCCAAATGTGGTTTTGCTGAAGTTTGGTTCATCCCAGGCCTCGTTGATATAATCCCAGTAATGCTCTGCTAAAACTGTATTGCTTCTTTCCAATGCCAAGCCACTTATCGGATGTGCGCCATGCCAGAAGAAACGAAACGTTTGCTTTTGTACTGTTTCCAGTAGCTGGTCATCACTTAATCCTTTGATCACACCAACAGCGGGAACACCATCAGGCCCATCGCCATACTTTCCTTTTTTATTTGTTTGGCCACATAAAAACACAGCGATCGAAAAAGCGGCAAGCAGGCAAATCAATCTTTTCATTATAAATATTTTTTCAGGTTATTTTTTAATGACAACCCATGTATTCAGGTAATTATATGGCATTTCTATAGCTATCTTATACAGATCAGATGACAAATTTTTTACATCTATTTGTGCCGAACCGCTTGCGACAGGGACTTCAACGGCCAGCTTATAATCGTCTCTTCCACCTGTTTTAAAATTATTGGTTGTCGTCATCCATATTTTTGCCGTGCCTTCCTTGTTTATCGCCTTCCATTTTACTTCAATAACTCCATTTGCTAAACTTGCTTTTGCATCTGTTGCAGAAATTTTTCCTGTTAAGGGCACTCCATCAATTTCCATTTTTCTTTCTTTCGGGATGTCTATCTTCAAAAATTCTGCGATTGACGGCATGATATCCACTACTGCCGGGTGATTCTTAAACCTTTCATTCAGGTCTTTTGCATTTGTGTAAATCCAGGTTGTTCTTTCGCGTTCAGATTGACCACCATGGTTAAACCCTGTACTGTCTCGTCCATGATCGGTGGTAATATAGATCACCCATTCTTCGTTAAAATCTTTTTCCCTGTACTGAATTGCTTCCCAAATCCTTTGCAATTGTTTATCCATCACGATCACGGCCTCATCCAACTGCTTACTATTACCATAGCGATGACCCATGTCATCTGTGTATTCAAGATAAATCCAGGAAAGATCAGGAGATATACGTTTGATAACCGCAGCAGCAGTGTCTGCAACTTCTTCATCAATCAAATGAATATATCTTGCAAGCGTGTCATGCGGATACCTGATAGTGTCAAGTTCCCGCCCGTCGAAATAATAATCCGGCTGCAGGTTACCTGCCTCTTTGGCTTCACTGCCGATAAGCTTTGTACGATTGTCAAGCCATGTTGAAAAAACTCCCGTTGTGTTTTCAGGATATTGCGTTTCTGCGAGCCTGAAAATATTCCAGTAGTTGTAATTGATCCCTGATATGCCTTCATTATAGTTATCAAATACATTGTGTTTATTTACCCATGTACCGGTAAGCAAACTATTATAACCTACAGCAGAAATAGTAGGTGTTTGGGAGTAACCACCTTTTTCACCACCAACATAAGCTCTTGTATAGCCTCCTTGTTTGCTGATCGCTTCCAGGGTAGGCGGGTTTAGTCTTTCAATAACATCGGCAGGTATTCCATCTGCAATAACAAAAACTGCCTTTCGTGTTTTCGGTGCAGAGGAGCTGGTATTACATGACATCAAAAAAAATATTGACACGACGCCAATACCCGTTGACAGTATAATTTCTCTTATTTTAAAAAGACAATTCAGCATGTTTTGGTTTTTTGATCAATGGACTTTGAAATCCAAGCTTCTTTAATCCATTTTGTATCTCCGGGCAACTCATAAATAATTTCCATAACAAACCGGTGCGGTAGTTTTCGATCATTACAGGAATTGGTCCCTGGTCGATCGCCAGGTATTGTAACGGATACCAATCAGCTGTTTCACTAAAAGCATCATAAGGCCCATAAGGTCCCCATACTTTATCATTCAGATCATAATACCAATGCTTCAATGCCGCCATTGAATGTTGCGGTGTATAAGGGAAGGATGATAGAGCTGCTGTTGGCGTTATCACTCCCAGGTCATCATTTGGATTGGGCGCATGCGCTGCATAGAATTTTGTAGAATAGCTTGCCGTTAGTCCCCAATTATTTTTACCATAACCTTTAAAATTCTTTGGATTGGTTACACACCATGTATAATTGATGAGGGTTTGATTGGTGTTTTCTTTCCAATAATCAGTGTATTTATCTTTTAACCCTCGTGGGTCCAAACCAAGATAAGAATAGTGTGACCAAAACAAAGGCGCGCCGTTTGGAGGATTGCCCTGGTATCTCAATTGTAACTGATAACCTAATGCCTTATGAGGAAATTTGATCTTGCCGGATTCGGCCCATCCTTTATGATACACTTCTGCAGGAACGCTATGCGTAGGAGAGGATGCGGCAAGCACATACATTATCAAACATTCATTGTAACCACGAACGGCAAAATTCATTTGCCAGCCATAGTTTGGGCTCCAATGCCAATACAAAACATTTTTTCCATTCCGATACCAGTCAAACTCAACTTCACGCCATAATTTATCAATTCTTTGGGCAAGCGATTTTTCTTTTTCATTGCCATCTTTATAATACTGGCGAACACAAAGCAGCCCCTGCAGCATAAAAGATGTTTCTACCAGGTCACCACCATCATCTTTTTTACTGAACGGTTTGACCTTGCCTGTTTCCCCATTCCACCAATGCGGCCAGGCTCCATGGAAACGATCTGCCCTTTCTAAAAAATGAA
>Ga0075418_10008766_pt1 | contig 11344 bp, 12 predicted proteins | sample SoiMetdeltSBSDD2_FD_81776 | JGI IMG/M metagenome (GOLD analysis project Ga0075418, IMG submission 81776) | Bulk soil microbial communities from a Populus tree surrounding site in Tennessee, USA - Soil MetaG P. deltoides SBSDD2 | ecosystem: Environmental > Terrestrial > Soil > Tree plantation...
CAAGTTCAGACCGAGCTTTACCGCAACGATCGAGTCAACGACTTGAAAAGTATCGCTACCTGCGATGGACGGATCAGCTCTGCTGTCCTGACAGAAGACCCTAACGTGACTGAGCAGGAATATGCTTTCGATTTTGTCGCACGGGCAGCGAATCTTGAATCTCACATCCACTTCGTCGAACGGATGCCGCCCAAAGATCCAGACAAGCCGGCTCAGTTCGTTCCGACCCGATTTATCTACAGCAACAAAATCAACAGAGACGATAAACTATTACTGGCTTTCGACGCACGCGTGTTGTCCGAAGTAATCGGACGCGAGGTGAGTCTCGGTAGGATCATCCACGGCGGCGACCATACCACGCTGAAGGTGAAAACCTCTGCGCCGGCTAAGGAGGTACGGCAACTGATCGGAAAGATAACCAGTCTTTTGTCCAATAATTCCCCGCCAGACCTAGTTCTAAATCGCCACTGTGCCGAGTGCGAGTTCAAAGCTCGGTGTAGAAACCAAGCAATTGAAGCGGATGATCTGAGTCTTTTGTCTGCAATGACAGAGAAGGAACGTAGCCGGCATCGGAGCAAGGGCATTTTCACGGTCAACCAGCTTTCTTATACGTTCCGGCCACGCAAAGCGCCGAAGAGAGCCAAGAATCCGGCCAAGCCGCACTACCTGGCCTTGCAAGCGCTCTCACTTCGGGAAAACACAGTATACGTTCACGGTAATCCACAGCTTCCTATGTCAGACTGCAAAGTATTTTTGGATATCGAGGGGCTCCCAGACGCGTTCTATTACTTGATCGGGGTGTTGCTTGTAATCAACGGGCAAGAAAGTTTTCACAGCTTCTGGGCCGAGGAAAAGTCTGACGAACCAAATATTTTTGCACAGTTTGTGGAGATAGTTTCTGCGTTGCCCGATTTCCGCATTTACCACTTTGGCAATTACGAAACCATTGCGCTAAAGCGCGCAAAACAAAAGCTGCCGGAACACCTTCGACCCAAAGTCGATATGAATCTTGAAAAATCGGTAAATGTTCTCTCTGTAGTCCACTCTCATATTTACTTTCCGACCTATTCGAATAGTCTCAAAGAAATAGGACGATTTCTGGGGTACGCCAGAACCGACACAGATGCCACCGGCCTTCAGACTATTGCCTGGCGAAAGGACTGGGAAGCAAGCAAGGACTTCGGCGCAAGAAGCAAGCTAATCCAATACAATAAAGACGATTGTATACAGCTAAAACGTCTCTGTGAATTTCTTGCGTCACTGAACTCAACCGATTTCACAAATACTGCTGGTGACCTTACCCTTCCGAAGCTTACTCGCACGGAAGAACTTACAAAAGACCGCCCGCACTGGCGAATGTTCGGTCCCAAAGAGTACGCGCTGGAAGATTTCAAACGCGTCGTTAAATGCTCCTATTTCGATTACCAACGCGAGAAAGTTTTCATCCGTACCCATCAGCATTTCAAAACAATCAACAAGTACCACCGAAAGCATGCGCGCACCAACACTCGACCAAACAGGATAGTAATCCTTAAACGCTACATCTGCCCTCGGTGTAACAGCAAAAGGATCGACAAAATAAAAGGGATGAGCCATACAGTGATTGATCTAAGGTTTTCCAAAACCGGAGTGAAGAAGTGGGTCACGCGTACCGATTCATCGCGATATCACTGCCAGAAGTGTCAGCACGATTTTAGTTCTGAAGACCGACGACCCAATCCCCGCAGATACGGGCATAGCCTGATGACTTGGTGTGCATATTTTAATGCGGTCTGCGGAGCAAATCTCAGTAGAACACGAAGGAGTCTAGGTGATCTTTTTGAAATCTTCCTTGATCATTCTAAAACATACGTACTCAAACGCTATCTTACCGAGAGTTATAAGCCACTTTATGAGGAAGTCTGTCATGCCATCGTCCGAGACCCGATTCTACACGTCGACGAAACGGTAGTTCACCTTAGGGGAGGGGCATCAGGATATGTATGGGTTTTATGTAGCATGGACAAGGTTGTCTATTTGTATAAACCTTCCCGAGAGACCTCATTTTTGGCAGAGTTGTTAGCACCGTTCAATGGAGTTCTGATCTCTGACTTTTATACAGGATATGACTCGTTAAATTGCGCCCAACAAAAATGCCTTGTACATCTTGTACGGGATATCGATGACGATCTACTGAGAAACCCCTTGGACAAAGAGCTAAAAACCATCGCGTCAAACGTAGGAACCCTATTGCGCGATATTATTCAATCTGTGGACCGCTACGGTCTCAGGAAACGGCATTTGGGAAAACACAAACGAAGCGTATCTCGTTTTCTCCAATCGATGATTTCCAAGACTTTCGTTTCTGACCTCGCCAGTAAATATCAGAAACGGTTTCAGAAGGGTGGCGCAAAGATGTTCACATTCCTGGATCACGATGGAGTACCTTGGAACAACAACAACGCAGAGCATGCAATAAAACGGTTTGCCAAGCATCGAAGAGAAGGGGACGGTCGATTTACAGAGCGAACTCTCAAGGAGTACCTTGTTCTCGCAACTATTTTTGAAACTTGCGAGTTCAATAACGTCAATGTTCTCAAGTTTCTGTTGTCTAAGGAGACTAGCCTGGCTGGCCTTTTCAAGATGGCAAAGCGAAAGGATCGGGTTATTTTGCACAACCCAGATCACCTACCGCTGTTGCAATCCGAAATCCAATCTCAATGATCGGAGACCTCTAGTTGAATTTAAAAAACTGTGTTGGAAGTTGACGCAGTTCGGATCTGGCGTGAGCAAAGTCTAGGTCAGTCTCCCAGATCGCGCGTCATTGTTTGCTTTAGGTCTCACCGGCTCTTAGTTCGGCGATCAACGCAGCCCCAACTCCTTCTGCACTTCCCGGAGAACACTGAAATCGGCGATCTCGCCTAGTGGAATCTCTCGGGTAATCTTCACATCTTTTTTCGCCTGGTCGATTAGCAAATTCAGGCCGTCGGCGGGAATTCCGCCGTCGTTGCTGATCACTCTCACGGTCGCGTCATAAGATGCGTAAGCGTGTTCCGGTTTGGCTTTTGCCCATGCCATCAAGACTTTTACCGCTTCTTCTCTATTTTCACGGATGAAACGGCTCGCTTTGATCAGGGCTCTGATCATTCTTTTTACTTGATCGCGGTTTTGTTCGACGGACTTGATACTCACACCGACACCCGATAGCGGGTAGTTCACATACTCGTAGGCGCGGGCGAGGATGTTGTATCCCAACCGTTTGCCTTCGAAGTCCAAGGGCGGAGAGGTGACGACTGCGTCGGCGAGTTTTTGTTGAAGCGCGGCGAAGCGCGCGGAATCGGTGCCCAGTGGAACAAATTGGACTTCCTTTTCTGGATCGATGCCGTTGCGCGCGAGGATCAGTCTTGCCAGCACGTGGGTCGCATCGCCGAAGCCGGCAAGACCGACTTTTTTTCCGCTGAGTTCCTTGATTGTCTTGATTTCCGGTCGCGCCAGTAATACGTGCGGCGAGCTCGTCATCAGGCCGGCGACCAGCCGCACTGGCAGGCCGCGAATTGCTGCGCGAATGACCGTGCCCGTGAGCAGGGTGCCGTCGATATCACCGTTCGACAGGGCGGCGATCGAAGGGGCCGCGCCCATGACGACAATTTCCGCGTCGAGTCCTTCGTCTTTAAAAAAACCTTTGTGCAGCGCGACTCCTGAGGAAAGAAAGATCATGTTGTAGCCGCCGGACACCGAGATACGGATTTTTTCCGCCGCGTGACCAGCGGGTGGGACTGCCAGAAAGCATATCAGAAAGGCCGTGAGGCACGTCGAAGAATTCAGCATCGGAATTCCTATTAGCCGTCTCGGCGTCCAAGTGTCAACAGTCGCGAGTGAGCCTCCAAACATCCTGTACATGAAACACGATTACGTTTGTCGGACTTGACCCATTCCGTGCGACCAGTGTAGTTGTGGCGAAACAAAGAGGGGCGTACGCCATACGCCCCTACGGAAACCCTGGCTTAACGAAATGCTGGCTGTTGAAACATTTGTTTTTTGAAGGAGGAATGTATGCGTGTGCTCAAAATTAACGAAATAGCGGAAAAGCCGATGGACACCGCGACGCCGATCGCCGGTTGGACTGGCGGGGCGGTGAGCCGGACGCGGCAAGCGATTATCGGCGATGGGCAGTCGGAAAATTTTCGCTGCAACGTCGTTAACTTCCGAGTCGGCGCGACGACCGGCTGGCATGTCCACGACTGCGATCAGATTCTCGTGGTCACGGCGGGCAAAGGTTTTGCGGCAACGGAAACCGAGCAGCGCGAGATTGCCGTCGGCGATGTTGTCCATATCAAGGCCGGGGAGCGTCACTGGCATGGCGCGTCGGCGACTTCGCCGCTGTCGCACATCACTGTGACCACTGTCGGCAGCACGTCGAAGCATTGAGCAGAGTGGTTGAAGAAATAGTTCTCGTGCTTCGTATGGATAGTTCTTAGTCCTTTCAATTGTTTTTCCGTTCATCCTGAGCGTGTCGAAGGACTCCGAGAAAATCTTTCCGCGTGGCGATTAGACGCGAACAGGTATTGATCCGATTTTGGCTTCGGAGGAGGAATACGCATGCAAATTCTAAAAGGCGACTTGAGTAACGTCAAGGGAATCCCTCCGAGCGGGCTCTGCGTCGGTGTTCATCGCGCCGGCGCGGTGCATCAGAAGATGGTCGCGAAGCATGGCGACGGTCTCGCAGTTTGGTCGCTCCGACCCGATCTTGATTTCATTGCATTCAAAAAGGAAGGGCTGGGCGAGCAGGGAATTCGTTCCACCAGCGATATGGAATCGATCGACGCCGGTGAAAAACTGATTTACGGCGTGCGCGGGGCGCCGCCCGAGGTAAGAGAGAAAGCGCGGGAAAAAGGCCTCACGCTGCTGGCCGACGCGACCTGTCCTTTTGTCACGCAGCAGGAAGAGGCGGAGATCGAACTGCTGAACGCTGGCTGTCACCTGGTGGTTCTCAGCAGCCGCACGCATCACGGCATTCCAAGGCTTCAAGGCATCGCGCAAGGGAAGGGGAAAGAAGTCTTTATCGTCGAGCGCGAGTACGAAGTCGATTCGATTCGACTCACTCGCTTCGAGCCCATCGGTGTGATTGTGCAGACGACCTTCTGGCTGGAAACGTACAAGAAAATTATGGCGCGCATACTCGAGCGCTTCGCCAACGTCCAGGTTCGGAACACGGCGTGCATCGACTCACTGCAGCGACTTCCCGAAGTAGAAAAGCTTGCTAAACAAGTCGATGCGATCATCATTTTCGGCTGGACCGAAGGGATGACGACCCGCATGGTCGAAGTCGCGCGCGCTTTCAACTCGCACGTGCACAAAATCGAAAAGGTCGACGACCTCAGGCTCGAGTGGCTGCGGGGAAAAGAGAAAGTGGGCATCATCGGCGCCAACGAAACCCCCGAGTGGATGATCAATGAAGCGATCGAGCGCATCAAGGCTATGGCGGCCTGAGCTATGCCGAAAGTGACGTTTATGCCGACGGGGACGTCCTTCGAAGTCGCGACGGGAACGACAATTCTAGTTTCGGCGATCCAGAACGGCTTACAGCTCCGCCACGACTGCACGGAAGCAATTTGCGGGACGGACCGGGTGAAGATCCTTTCCGGTAAAGAACACCTGAGCGAAAAGAATGAGAATGAGGAATTAACCCTCGAAATGATGAACGCGGGGCCGGATGAGAGACTGGCTTGCGTCGCGCGGGTTGGCGGCGACGTGACTGTCCAAGTGATCGAGTAGAAAACTCAGGGGAATCGATGGCGGCGCCAGTGGCGATCTTAGCAAAACCGGACGATACCGCGGTATCCTCACCATGGCGGAAGAGGTCGACGCGTTTATTGAGGCGTTTCGCAATTGAGCAAAAACCCGCTGGTGGCGGAGCTGCGGCGGCGCGGGCATCGGCGGACCGATTTACGACAAGCTTTCGCGGCGGCGCAAGCAATTGGTGATCGACTTCAAACCGGTGAATCTACGACGAGACGTGGACGGAGGATTAGGTTCGATTGAGTTTGTCGTCGTTGTTCGTCGGCAATGTCAGCACGGTCGGTCCGTTCAACTCGCGGGCGGAGGCGGTAAAAATTGTCGCTATGTGCACGCCAACCCGGATTGCGACGCGTATCGCTATGAGGTCTTGGAATCGGTGCCACATATCTTGTCGAAGAAGAATCTAGTTGCCGCGCGCCTTGATCAAAGGAGGTGTTATGCCCTACATCCGCACGATCCCGCCGGCGGAAGCGACCGGCAAGCTTAGGCAAGCTTATGATACCGGCGGCGGTCCTTCGGCGGCTAGAGGAAAGGTGGCGATGATTCGCCAGGTGCAGAGTTTGCATCCCGATGCCCTCGCGGCGTGGAGCGAGCTGGGTGCCGCGATCATGCATGGGCCGTCGAACCTAACGCGGCGTCAGCGCGAAATGATCGCGACCGTCGTGTCGGCAACGAATCACTGTAGCTATTGAACGATCGCTCACGGAGAGGCTCTCCGTACAGAGACCCACGAGGATCTGTTCGTCGAAGCGATCAAGCAGGAGTACAGCAAAGTCGATTTGCCGGCGAATGAGCGGGCGATGTTGGACTATGCTGTAAAGCTCACCATCGCGCCGTCGACGGTAAACGAAGCGGATGTGCAAACGTTGCGTCAGCATGGTTTCGACGACCGCGACATTTTGGATATCGTCTATGTGATCTGCCTTTACAATTTTAACGACCGGATGGCCGATGCCACGGGAATCAAAGCCCACGATTTTCTACGATGAAATGATCAACCGCTTGTTGTCAATAGGCGGTGATCACGACGCTGCCTCTGGACGAAGCTAACGTTGCGCGTTCGGCAAGCACCATAGCGGAAGGAAGGATTTGTGCTCGAGCTCTATCACAACGACAGTCGGTTTGCGCGCAGAAGGTGCGCTTTGCTCTCGCGGAGAAAAAGCTTGCGTGGGAAGGCCATCATTTGAATCTTCGCGCCGGCGATCAGCAGGGGCCCGAATATTTGAAGCTCAATTCGAATGCTGTGGTGCCGACGCTCGTGGACGAGGAGAATGTCATCATCGAGTCCACGGTCATTTGCGAATACCTCGACGACGCCTATCCTTAGCCGAAGCTTAAACCGGCAAATGCGCTGGGGCGCGCGCGCATGCGCTTGTGGACCAAGCAGCTTGACGAGGGCGTACACGCGGCGACCAGCGTAGTCAGCTCGGCGATCGCGTTTCGTTATCAGAAGCTCGCCATTGGCATGGAAGCGCTCGAAGAGTTTCACAAAAAGATGCCCGATCCGGTGAAGCGCGAAAAGAGCTGGGAGAATGTTACCAAGGGAGTCGACTCGCGATTTTTTCCCGAGGCCGCAAACGCTTCGACCGCCTGCTCGCAGACATGGAAGAAACTTTAACCGAATCATCGTGGCTCGCGGGAAATGAGTTTTCCCTCGCGGACATCGGCTACGCGCCGTACATTACGCGGCTCGATCACCTGCAATTGCAGTTTCTCTGGGACAAGCGTCCCCATATTCCTGATTGGTACGACCGCTTGCGCGAGCGCCGGGGTTATGTTGAAGGGCTGGAAAAATGGTTCAACTCCAACTATCTGCCGCTGATGAGAGAAAAAGGTCTCGAAGTGCGCGACAAAGTCAAAGCGATCGTGGCGGAATGACTCTGTCTGACTTCCTGAGAGGTGAGTCATGGAAGGCGCCGGATTGGTGTTGGATGCTTTGGGTCGCGTTCGTCAAATGGTGCGCGACGCGATCAGCGATTTAAGCGCGGAAGAAATGCTCGCGCCGCCCAAGCCGCATATCGCCTGGCTCACCTGGCACATCGCGCGGGTCCAGGATGCCAACGTTTCCGGTCTGCTCGAACGACCGCAGTTGTGGATCACCGATCGCTGGCACGAGCGCTTCGGTATGGCGCCCAACCCGAGAGATTACGGCTCCGGCCATCGGCACAATCCCGAGCAGGTCGAAGCGTTTACTGTCACGGACAAAGCATTGTTGCTCGATTACCTCGAAGCCGTCTTCGCGCAAACGAAAGATTATTTGTCGACCGTTGCAAACGCCGATTTGAACCGAGTCCTCAACGAACCGCAATACTCTCCATTGCCCACCCTCAGCGTCCGTTTCGCCAGCGTCATCAACTGCAACACGCGTCATGCCGGTCAGATCGAGTATCTGCGCGGCCTGGTCAAGTATGGCGGCTGGTTTCCTGGAGAAGAAAAACGAAGCGGTGGATAGCCGTCTGCGTTTCGGGGTGCGCCTGGCGCGCGCGGGCCACACGTCACCTGCAACGCATTGTTATGCGGCACTTTACGGCGCGAGACCGCTCATTTGCTTGTGTTCAGCGATGGAAACGCATTCTGCAACGATTGCATCAAGTACTGCCTCGATTCTTTCGTAATTGTAGCTTTCTTTTGCACTACGCAGCTGAAGAAACCTCTTCATGAACTGTGTCTTGTGTTCCAGCTCACCGTGGTACACGCCAAGTTCTCGGTTGAATGAAGTCCATCGCACTACTGGATCTGGCAAGCCATCCGCGTCCAGGTCAAGATAGCACTCGATGGCAGCGGCTTTGCCGTTGATATTTTCAATCGTCGGGCCAGACGGACCAATGGTGTTGAACGTTTCGAATGCCTCAAGCGGTGGCAGCTTAATGGCTCGGAAATTTGAGGGGAGTGAAAGAGACCGTGTGGCGCGCAGCTTTGATGCTCCTTCGGCATCATTGTCATACACGATGAGGATATTATTTTGGATTCCGATGCTCACAAGCCCTTGAGCGAAGCGATGTAGATTGCCGGTGCCACTAAATGGGTATCCCTCCTCCATATCGACAAAACGAAAGAAGTCAGCAATGTGGGGGCGAAATAGTTGAAAGGCCCGTTCAATTATTCTTGCGTCGGAGCTTCCTTCGGTGACGATCAGAAATTGTTGCTCTTATGATGCTCCCGCTTGAAACTGTTCACGGGTAGCCCAACCAGATTCTATTAGAGGCGTGAAGCCCCAACTCACCTCAAGCTTGTGATTGTCTTCGTTTTCCGCCAGTAACCGAAGCGCACCGTTCGCCCCAAAATTCTCAAGCAGCAGGTCAATTTCCCAGTGGTCTGGTCGAAGTTGACCATCACGGTAGTAGTGGGCCTCTGACGTAAGTGAAAGCCTCTCAAGGATTTCCTTTCGAACGAACTCCCCAGGCTCAAAGTCAGTTCCGTAATTTCCACTAACCCGGTTCACATCTACGTGGGCCAGGACCTTCTGAAGCTGAGAAAACGGGATAGGCGGTTCGGAAATATCATGAAATTGATGCAGCTTTTCGTAGTGATGTTCTACGGCTTGGAGCGTGTGACCCAGGAGCTCTAGTCTATCGCGTACTTCCCCGAGTGGTTTACTCATCCCCTCGTTCATTTCAACGATTGGATCACCGTCGGGCCAATCTTCGTTGGCGTAATACGAAGCTACTGGCTTGATATCCGAGTCCTGAAACAAGGCTCCGTGATCACTGAAAAAATTGTTCTTGCCCCAATCGACTTCTAACCGGCCCAACGCGAGGCTAATCATCGTGCCCATTTAACTATTACCTATGCTCGGTCACCCATTGGGGTACTTACCGCATAACTATTTAAATGAGCCGCCGAAAGCCGCGACAATTGCTGCTCAGTTTATCCGAGTGTCGTGGAACCAAAGTTCGCAACAAAATTAAATCGTCATTCCGGGCAAGCTGGCGATAGCTAGCGCGACCCGGAATCCAGGAGTTTCAAAGACTTCTGGTTGCCCGGTTTTCACCGGCATGACGGTATAACGGTGAATGACTTACTCAAACAACTTTAAATCCAGGACGCTAGCGACGGCTTCCGTAGATAAATAATAAAATCCAAATTGGCTGCAATATCCGTCAGCTACCGCATTATGTCAATGTCGGTGTTGCCAACAAAAACCGACCGTCGCGTCGGGGTATCTCTTGTTGATGGGCCGCTTATTTCAATTCAAAGGTCGAGAGCATCTATCTGTTACTTGAACGTGCCATTGCGCCTGGATCTAGTTTACAGATTTCTCTTGCTCCCCGTTCCGATTCCGCAGTAGAAATTGAGCGAGAAGGAGCCCGACCATGAAATTCTCCATTTTCATGATGCCATTGCATCATCCGACAGAGAATCCGTCGCTGGCGTTCGATCGTGATATCTCGCTGATCCGCTATGCGGAAGAGCTTGGCTATGACGAATTCTTTATCGGCGAGCATCACTCCGGCGGGTGGGAAACCATGCCCGCGCCGGAAATGGCGCTCGCGAAGGCATCGGCGCACGCCCATCGTATTCGCCTTGGCACGTCGGTCATCAGCGTGCCGTTTCATCATCCGTTCCACGTCGCCGAGCGCATGGCATTCCTCGATCATCTGACGCGCGGTCGCGCCATTCTCGGCGTCGGACCTTGCGCGTTGGTGACGGACAAGAATCTTTTCGGCTTGGCCACGGAAAAGCTTTACCCGATGATGGCGGAGTCGGTGGAGATTATCGTGCGCCTGCTCGAATCTTCCGATCCTATCGACTACGACGGTCAATACTGGAAACTCAATCAAATGGGCTTGCAGCTGCGTTCTTACCAGCAGCCGCGCATGCCCCTCGCCATCGCGTCGTCGGGAAATCCTATCAGTCTCGAATTGGCCGGTAAGTACGGGATGTTGTTGTTGTCGCCAGCGGGAAAAAACAAGCGGAACAATCAATCGAAGGCGGAACAGTGGCATACCGTCGAATCAATCGCCGCGAAGCATGGCAGGCAGGCTTCGCGCGATAATTGGCGCATCGCGACCTGCATTTACCTGGCCGACAGCCGCGAAGAAGCCTGGCGCGATGTCGAGGAAAACATGGGTCGCGATATGCAATACTTCTTTGCCATCGGACTGAAAGCTCCGTATGAAGCCTACCCCGGACAGCCTGCGGGCGAAATCACAGCCCGTTCGGGGGCCGATCGGCGCGACTGGATTATCGGCACGCCGGACGACGCAATTGCGCAAATCGAGCGCATGCAGGCGGAGACCGGCGGCTTCGGCGGGTTATTATTGACGACGCATGAATGGACCGCGACGGAGAAGTTGCGCCGATCCTACGAGCTGTTCGCGCGCTACGTCATGCCGCATTTTCGTGGCCATACGCAGGGCTATCGCGACGAGTGGCGGCGGATCCAACAAGCAACCACGAACGGCGTCCAAATCACTCACACCGATCCGTCGAGCAAAGCGGGCGCGAGGTCATAAGCCCCGCCGCGGCTCCATGCCGTTCGATAGCAGAAAATCTACTGGCGGGAATTGAGTTGTTGGATGTCGTCTGCAGCCATCCTGCGTCTGGCGATTGCTCGCGCTATTTC
>Ga0075418_10008771_pt1 | contig 11342 bp, 10 predicted proteins | sample SoiMetdeltSBSDD2_FD_81776 | JGI IMG/M metagenome (GOLD analysis project Ga0075418, IMG submission 81776) | Bulk soil microbial communities from a Populus tree surrounding site in Tennessee, USA - Soil MetaG P. deltoides SBSDD2 | ecosystem: Environmental > Terrestrial > Soil > Tree plantation...
CGCGCGAGGTAGCCTTTGATCGAGCCGTTCCCTTCCGGAGACTGCACGGTTTCGTAACCGACCTTGATGCGTTTGTCGTCGGGCGGGACTTGCTGCGCCCAGACGTAGTTAGGTCTGAGGCTTTCGAAGATTGCGGTGACAGTCAGACCGCCGACCGCGAACTTTGCGGCGCGATCGAGGAAGGTGCGCCGGCTGATGTCGCCGTGCTGGTATTCGTGAAAGAGATCCAACAACTCCTGCGGGTAATCACTTGCGACTTTCCGTTCCATTCGTTCTCCTTGTATCTGTTCATTGTGCGGCGTGCAAGTTTACTCTAGCGCGTGCATAACCTGCTATTATCGCCGAAACATGAGAAAAATAATTCAGCTCTTCATCGTCTGCTTGCTTTCCGCGATTGTGGTTTGCGGACAGTCTACAACCACATTAAAAACAGCGCTTCAACTCAAACTCGATGAATGGCACAAGGCGGGAAGCTTTCCCGGAGCGACACTCGGCGTCGTGCTGCCGAGCGGCGAATCGTTCGGGCTCGCCGTTGGCTTTTCAGATCGCGAGACCAGAACTCCGATGAGGTCGACTGACCGAATGCCCGCAGGCAGCGTTGGAAAAACATTTGCTGCCGCAACCGCCTTGCAGTTGATCAAAGAAGGCAAGATCGGACTCGACGACAAAATTGAAAAATATCTTGGCCATGAACAGTGGTTTCCGCGTCTGCCAAACGCGAAAGACATTACCGTACGCCAGTTGATGAACCACACCAGCGGTCTCGTGCGTTATGAATTCAAAGAGCAGTTCACGAAAGATCTCACCGCGAATCCGGACAAAGCATGGAAACCCGCAGAGCTAGTCGCCTATTTACTCGACGAAAAAGCGCCCTTCGAGGCCGGCAAGGGCTGGGACTATTCAGACACGAACTACATCGTGTTGGGAATGATCATCGAAAGGGTCACAGGCAGAAAGTTCTACGACGAAGCAAACAGGCGACTCCTCAAACCGCTGAAGTTATCTGACACGATTCCGCAAGATGGTCCAAGGCTGAAAGGCGTGGTCCAGGGTTATGCAGGTCCGAACAATCCATTCGGCGGCACGGATGCAATGCTCGTGAACGGGAAGTTTTCAGTGAACCCGCAGTTTGAATGGACCGGCGGTGGCTACGTTTCGACGGCGCACGATCTCGCGCGTTGGGCCAAGATATTTTACGAGGGCAAGGCATTCTCGCCTGACCTCCTGCCGCAAGTCGTCGACGGTGTTTCTGCTCCAATGCTCGGACGCGAAAGTAAATATGGCCTCGGCGCAATCATTCGCAAGACGTCGGCCGGAACATCGTACGGTCACAGCGGCTTCTTCCCTGGATATATGACGGACATGATGTACTACCCGGAGCAGAAAATCGCAGTTGCTGTGCAAGTGAACACCAGCGTGGGACGCAGTCTCGGCAAGCCGCTCAGCAGAGTTTTGGTTGAGGTGATGGACGAAATCGCTCGTCGAATGTAAGCCACAAAAGGCACAAAAGATAAATCATTTATGTGCATTTTGTGGCCAAATCTGTTCATAGGAGGCGGGCAATGACTTTATCGACCCTCATCGCAAGGTTCTTTTCTGTTAGCCTGCTTATCGTCGGGGTCTCACATCTGGTTCAGTCAAGGCTGTGGCGGGATTTCTTTCTGAGAATTAAGGACACGGGTGTTGCCGGCATCATCATCGCAATGTATACACTGCCGCAGGGACTCTTGATCGTCCTCGGTCATAACGTTTGGGTACTGGACATACCTGTGATCATCACGATCTGCGGATGGGGCATGACCATAAAAAGCATCGTCTATGCCCTCGTGCCCAGCAGAGCGGAGGCAGTAATACCAACCGGCCCCAATGCACATCGTAAGTACGCCTGGGGAGGCGCGCTGATGATTCCCGTGAGCCTTCTCTTGATTTGGCATTCGTTCTTTCGAGAGGTATGAAAGTCAAAATGGAGAGTTTGAAGAAGAGATTTAACGACTATCTATACCTGGAGTTCGACCTCGATGAGGACGACGGGGACGAGTCTCAGATTTCCGAGGATTGGCCCTTTGTTCTCCGAGAGGTCGGCAAGATATCAGGCCTGACCGTCTTCGAGTTCGAAGATCGTGGCGACGAATTCTTTGCTTTCGAAAGCCCCGCCCTCGACGTTCTACCGAAGGCGGGTATGACCTTCGACGACCTGGCACTTCAGCGTTCGGGATCAGCCTGGATCGGTGCACGCGATCCGATCAGCCTCCAGACGAGCATGCTTGGGTATGAATCCGTGCCGTCTACGTTGGAACGGCGTAAAGCATTGGAGTCGATTGGGGCCGAGGTCCTGGATGGAAAGGAACCTGAGATTCTCGAGGGACTGTTCCTCCGAAAGGAGGGGCGTTATCTGGGCTTGTTCAAAGCCGCAGGTGATCAAACTGCCGTTATCGGTGGCCTTCCTGGTCCATCGAAGCTCGAAGTGTTATTCCCCGACGCTTCGGCGTGGCGCCGCCTCTCCTGGGGCATCGGCGTCTGGCTCCGAAATATGACTACCGAAAATGCTGGATAAAACATCTTCTGAACGAATGCGTTCCCGGGTAAACCATCGGATCGCGTGGGTGGTGACGCTCGCCGTGCTGGCTCACCTGGTTGTTGTTGTGCTCCACGGGCAGGCGCACACACGTTTGGCGATTGAGCTCGCAAGCTGGCAACAGGTGTATGTCATTATAGTTATTCTGCTGGCGCCGCTGGTCGCACTTGTCTTGTCGTGGACAAGATACGTGAGAACGGGCGTGTGGCTTTTACTTGGCTCGATGCTCGGCGCGCTCATTTTTGGCGCGGTGTATCACTACATCATCATCTCTGAAGATCACGTGGCCCACCTGCCTCCGGGCGACGCACGCGGCTTGTTTCGTATCACTGCGTTGCTGTTATTAGTAACGGAGACCGTTGGTGTGATTGTGGCGGCGATGATGGCTCGACTTAAATCAAAAACATGAAAATTCTGTTTCTTACACTGTTACTCTTTTCAGTCGCGTCTGCACAAACAACGCCCGCAGAACGAAGGGACGGCGATCTCAAGTTCGAACCGTTCACGATTCCGTTCGAGAGTCAGAATGTCGCGGCGGAGTTGGGACGGCTCGTCGTCAGAGAAAACCGCAGCAATCCTAAAACGAACCTGATCGAGCTGGCGTTCGTGAGGTTGAAAAGCACAGCGGAAAAGCCCGGGTTTCCCGTTGTTTATCTCGACGGTGGGCCAGGTTCTTCGGCGATCAATATCGCGCGAGCGCCGGAGTACATGCGCGCGTTTATGAAGCTGCGTGAAGTAGGCGACGTCATCCTGTTGGACCAGCGCGGAGTTGGCCGGTCGAAACCAAATCTTTCGCGCCTCTCGAGTGAAGCGTTGCCCCTCGACGTGTTTGCCGACAACGATGTCGCACTGCGTGCTTTTAGAGAACGGACAGTTGCGGCAGTGAATTATTTCCGCAGCCTGGGCGTCGACATACAGGCCTACAACACGATCGAAAGCGCAAATGACGTCGACGATGTGCGCAAGGCATTAGGCGCGGAGAAGCTGAATCTTGTCGGTTTCAGTTACGGCACGCACTTGGGACTGGCGTGCATTCGCTATCACGGCCCAAACCTAAATCGCGTCGTTTTGATCGGGACTGAAGGACCGGACCATACAAACAAGCTACCTTCCACCTCGGATACCTCATTGAAGCGACTCGCAAAACTCGCCGCAACTGCCCCAGAGCTCGAAGGCAAGGTTCCTGATCTCGTCGGAATGTTAAGAGAAGTGCTGACGCGTCTCGAGAAGGAGCCTGTCACCGTGCAGGTCACAGATCAGCGCACCAGGAAACCGGTAGACTTGAAGATCGGAAAGAGCGGGCTCCAGTTTCTCATCATGCGAGATTTAGGCGATAGCAATGACCTGCCGATATTTCCTGCGTGGTTCTACACGATGCACCAGGGCGATTACTCGATCCTGTCGAGATTCGCCGAGAAACGTTACAACCAGTTCGGTGCAGGAATTTCGCTGATGACGGTTGTCATGGATGCTTCGTCAGGCACGACCAAAGCACGCATGGCGAAGATCGAAGAAGAAGCGAAAACAGCGATGCTGGGCCACATGGTGAACTTTCCGTTTCCGGGTATTGATGAGGCAGTCGGAAGTCCGGATCTCGGTGATAAGTTTCGTTCACCAATTCACACCAGCGTTCCGACGCTGTTCTTCAGCGGCACGCTCGACAACAACACGCCGCCGTTTCAAGCGGATGAAGTGCGCAAGACGTTTCGAAACAGCACTCATCTCATAGTCGAGAACGCGGGTCACGAGAGTATGTTGGTCGACACGCGCGTGCAGCAGGCGATCGTCGAGTATCTGCGTGGCGGCGATGTCAGCAACACAAAGATCGCGCTGCCGCCGTTGAAGTTCAACGAGCTGCCGAAACCGAAGAATTAATTGGATATGAAGGTTTAGCGGGGCTTAGTGTCGGCATCGAGTGAAGCCAGTCGCTGTCGTAACTCAGCGATGATACTTCGTTTCTCTTCGTCGCTTAGAGTGGCCTCCGTCTGAATTAACTCGATTTTGTTAGCCAGAAATGCGCGCTCGGCTTCAGTGCTTTCAACCTTGTTCGCTAATTGTCGAAACTGCTCTCTCCGATCAACGCAGTCTCTCGCATCAGGCCCCGGTGGTGATGAGTCCGACTTGTTAGACATGTGTAAGCTGCTCCATAGATTTCGACATTAGCTAACCACTCCCCAACTATAATTCTTATCTAAGAAAGTCGTGACGAAGCCCTTGTTGTCGGCGCGAAAGTCACTCTGCGTCGGACTCAATTGGTTCCACTGGCTCCAGTTGCCCGCAGCGTCGCGACTCAGGATTTGTGCTTTCAACGATCCCATCAGGTTTGTGCCGGAATACGCGTCTTGAAATGTTTCGACTATCGGTCCCCACGATCCGACGAAATCACCGATTTGATCCTGCAAGCTAGCTTGATAACTGAATTGATAAACGAGGTTCCACTGGTTCGCCTTAATGTTCAGCAGTCGAACTTCGTTTACCCAAATCCCAGGGCTCTGCTGGAAGGTTGTATTCATCACCGCGATTACTTGGCATTGATTGCCATGTGCCGATTCGATTCCCAGATAGTCTCCTAAATTTGCGAAGGGCGTAGGGTTTTGCCAGCGGTCTGCCGCTGGCTTGGCCCAATCAAAAATATTGAAGGTGAACGCGTTTTGCCCTTGATAAGCCACAAAAGCCTCGACGCCCTTGCTCGATCTGTTTGTCGCTGTCACATAAAGCCAGGTATTGACATTCCCCCCAGGTAGCATAGGACAAATAATCTCCCAACTGATTGCAGTTCCCGTCGCGAAGCCGACCTTGAAGGCAGAGTTGTAGAACACTCCATACCCGACCCCACCGGGCACAGGCCCAATATCCTCCGCTGCGTAGACTCCCCTGAACTTGCCTACCGCTGCCTCACGATCTGCAGGGTGCAGGTAGGGATGTGTTCGGAGTAGCTTTAGCTTGCTTGCGACAAACGCTTGTTCGGCTTCCAGATCAGGGCGTGGTGCGGTGCTTAACTCTGCAAATTCCTCACGGCGATCAACTGCGCCCGCCTCGGATCTTAAAGGTGGTAATGGATGACTAATCCTATCGCGACGGGAGCGAGTCTGCTTCGTGCTGCGCTTGCTCGCTTTCCTGGTAACACCAGTCTTTTTTGTCTTCTTCGGCATACTGAGCTGCGCCTCCGGTTAATCTTTAGCGCTTCAAAGTAACAAAAATCAAAGCCGTCGGCTAGATTATTGACAGTTGTCATTCTGCATGTTACGTTGCGCTCGATTTCCCACAGATCTTTTCCTTGCAAAGGCAAAACAATGAAACGACTGCTTGCGCTCTTCTCCCTGAGCGTGCTTGTTCTTTCGCATCCCGTCGCGGGCGTCGCACAAAAAACAGTAGTAAAGAAGGCTGTCACCCAAAACTCGGGACTAACCATAGAGCTGGTGGTTAATCTTCTTAACGCCGGAGTTCCAGCCGATCAGATTGTAGAAATGATCCGCAGGACCCCGTCTGACTTCAATCTAACCTTAGAGACGATTGATAGTTTACGTAAGGCCGGCGTTCCTACGAATGTCTTAGACGCGATGATTAAAGCGCGAAGGACTGTCGTGGTTGTGACAAATAATCCTCCGACGCCACAACCTACTCAACCGAGCTCTGGTGGGCCGCCCCCACCAACAGACATCAATCCAGCTACGGGAGGGACAGCTACGGGAGGGACAGCTACGGGAGGGACAGCTACGCCTCAAGCTACCCCCCGTACGGCGACTGCGGCCGAACTCGCACGGGTAGAAAGCGCACTCGCGGTCACCATACCGGCTCCGTTCGAACTGCCGAAAAACGAAAAGGACCCAGGTTGCGATTCCGTGACGCAAGGCAAGAAAGCAAACCAGGTAGATCTCGATTACGATACTGGCAGCAGCTCTCATTCACATCTTGAGAAGACCGGCCTTTATTGTTTTGCGTTACATAAGGCTAATCCGCTGTATGACTGGACTATAGTAGTAAACGTTTCGGAACCGACCGGTAATCCTTTTGACTTGCTCAACGACGCGATTCGTATACTCGGGAGCCTCGCGACAGGCGCTTCCGATACTGCGGCGAAGGTTGCCGACAGGAAACCCTCACCGTTCCCGGAGAAGTGCCCTTCCGCCGACGATATCAAGGCTGTAGCACAGAAGGCCGAAGCTTTAAAGGGGATGCTTGCCGGCATGGTTCCTGGAAAGAATAGTGACGGAAAGGTCGCGTACATTCCTGTTGCCGAGACTCGAAAGAGGTGGGTGGGAATTCCTGAGGCCTTCAACGCCTTTGAGAAAGCCGTTAAAAAACTCCAGGCGAGTTTACCTACAGACCCAAAAACACAGTGTGATGCAGACTTGTTAGCGCAGGCAGCGTCAATCATCCTCGACTATCCCAAAGTGCGAACGGCATATGAAGACTTAGCCGTCAGACTCAGCAAGCCCGACGTGGTCTATTATGCGCGACGTCTCGAAGCTACATCATCGGCGGACCTCGTTGCCACACCCTCATATGCCGGAGTTGCAGATGGTTCGAAAACTTTTCACTTCTCACCGAGCTTCGGTATTCTCAGCTCGTCGGCAGGTTTCCTACTTACCCGTTTGCCTGCTCGGGCCTACTCGAGCGTCACTGCACCAAATCCGGCTGATCTAACTCAAACTCAAAGCGTATTAGGCGTAGACTTTGGCGCGGGCACGAGGCCGGCTTTGGTTGTTCTCTTAACGGGAAACCCGCCATGGTTGAACAGAAGAAACTTCGGACTCGGCATCTCGGCTGGACCGGTGTTTGATATTTCTGCTGGTAAAGCGGACACGTCGAAGTTCGGCTTTTTCACAGGTGCTTCGTTAAGGGTTACGCCATGGATCTTCCTGACCCCTGGTATCCACTTTGGAGAATTCGCAGACTTCCCACCGGGCTTCACTCGGCCGGGTCAAGTCATTCCGCAAGGTACCGGCACGCCCGTGCCTGCAAAACGGTACACTGGCCGTTTCGCATTCTCATTCACTTTCAAGCTTAAGGATCTCGGCGCCGCGATCAGTAGCGGAGGCGAAAACAACAAGCAATGATGACTCGAGAGATCTCTCGCGGTTAAGGGCGAGTCAAAATTCAATAAACAAGAATCTGTAGGAGACCACCGTGGCACGTCCACTTACCTTGATGTCTGCGGCCGTATTAACGGCGGTTGCCTCTGGCATCTTGCCGTACGTATTGCCGGTAAATGATGGTCGAACACCTCCGACCCCGCTGGCGATCTCCGGAGCTCCGTTACCATCATCTTTGACGCCTTCCGGTGGACCACCGCCTCCTTCTAATATCGCTCCCACGGCCAGTCCCGCTGCCGGCGGTTCCACCATGGTTCTGAGTCCGAGTGCAGTCACCGTAATCAATCAAAGCCAGTCAAAGGTCGTCAACCTGGATAACACTCCGATCGTGTTCGAGCGAAAGGATAAAACCTACGTCTCGAACCTGCTCCTGCGTAATTCGAGTGGGTGGCAGCAACAGGTCAAGATCGATCTCGCAGTACTGCGTGATCGCAACGGGACACCTTTAACGGCAAAGATTGAGAACTTAAAAAGTGAAGGCTTGCAGATAGAACCGTTTGCTGTAGTAAACCAGCGGCTGGACATTACTGTAACGCCTGCTTCCGGCGAGCCGCTCTTATTGCCGGCATCAGGTTGGCTTCGACTTCTTGCAACCCCTAAGAATGCTGATGCGATAACTGACGTTGTAAAGGATTCGAAGTCGAAGGAGCCGGCAGATCCGGGTTATCTTTACCTATCGATCGTTATTAGCGAGCCGAAATTGGAAGGTCTTTCGATAGTCAAAGTAGTTTTTTTCGCGTCCCTATCAATTGCAGGTCTGATCGCTCTGATATCGGCGATTAGGCTTTGGAGAAAAAGCATTCGCTTGTCACGCCCCATGGGCGGTGCAAGTTGGAGTTTTGAGCAAAGTTGGGGCGCCAACGTGACGATCGGCGCCGCTATATTGACTACTTTTCTCACAACTCTTGCCTTTCCTGTCCACCCCCACGTAATGGAAAAAACGTCGTACTCCTTGCTTCAAATCATGTTCACGGCCTTAATAGCCCTGGCTCCTTTGGTCTATGGTTTGATACGGAAGAGCGTTCCGGTAAATGCGAATGGCCTGGTAGCGGTGGACACGCGAGGTTATGTCGTCATGTTTTTATTAGCGGGAGGGCTGGTGCTTTGGGGAGCGTTTGGCCAAATACTCACGCTGGGCGTGTTGATAGAGGAGTTTATCTTGAGTGGCAACCTGGCACGTTCACTCGGTCGCGCCACTCAAGGATTGGCGATTATTCTTGCTCTTCTTCTTATAGTTTATGGCCTTCAGTCGCTGTACCGAACGGCGAAAGATTTGAGTAAAGACCCGGATGAGCACCAGCCAAAACCAAGTTTTCGCTCTGGAACGGCGCTCACGGAAGATGAACAAACCAGATTAAAGCGACCCATGCCCGAATGGCCCTTGCTCTAGCCAAGTCGGATCAGCAGGTGGACCTCTCAACCCAACCCGATTCGTTGTAAGAGCTGCGCAAACCTTGGATCGGAGCGAAGTCTGTCTACCGTTGGCGAGACTTTGAAAAACGCGAGGTGGTTCGAGCGCTCGTCATACGATTTCTCGAGCCACGCGAACGCTTGATCCTTGTCTCCCAGTCCTATGTAGAGATAGATAAAAGTCATCGGTGGGACGTACCTCCGCTTCTGCAACTCAAATAACTCATTCAGCACTCTGCGAGCTTCGCGCTCCTTCCCTGCCATACCGTAGGCGAACCCGAGTACACCCAACGCAGCGGGTGCGCGTCCAGACACCTCAACTGCCTTTTCAGCTTCGTTGATGGCTTCAGGAAGCTGGTTGTTAGCGACATACGTAAGTCCCAGGAACCAATGTGCCTGATAGTAGTTCGGATCGATTGCAATTACGCGACGGAGTTGATCTATCGACTCTTCGTAGCGACGCGCATTTTCAAGGATAAAACCCCTGCCCGCACTGATAGAAAGTGACAGAGGATCTAACTCCTGCGCGCGATTGGTTTCGGCAAGAGCTTCATCGAACCGCCCCAGTGCGACGAGGTAGTAGGCGTATTGGCTGTGAGCGCTTGCGTAATTGGGGTTGAGATCGATGGAGCGTTTGAACTCTTCCTCTGCCGTGGTCCAATTCCAATTGAAATAATTCACATAACCAAGTGTGGCATGTGCTTCGGCTACGTCGTTGTCAATTTCGAGAGCTTTCTTTGCTGCGGCTTCGGCAGTTTTCCTCGCTTCTGACGGAGGCATCACGCCAATCATCACGGTCCCGAGCTGGTTGTAACAATCAGCGAGTCCTGCATACGCCTGAGCATAGTTTGGGTCTGCCTGGATCGCGCTTTGAAAGAATTCGATCGCCTTACGCATGTTCTGTTCTGTGCGGCTGTTCAGGAAGTACCGACCTTGCAGGTAATTGTCGATAGCTTCACGAGCAATGACTCTCTTGGAAACGAGTAGTCGTTGTTCGGCCGGCGTGATCTTGATGCGCACCTCGCTGGCTATGGCTCTCGCGACCTCACTCTGCAAATCGAAGGCGTCACGCAAATCGCGGTCGTATTCGGCCGTCCACAAGTGTGAGTCGGACGGAGCATGGATTAATTGTGCCCGGACGTGCACGCGGTCACCAGAGCGTTGGACGGTCCCTTCTACCACCGCGTCAACTTTCAACTCCCGCGCGATCTCCGGAAGCGATTTGTTTGTGCCTTTGTAGTGCATGGCCGAAGTTCTGGAAATTACGCGCAACGCCCCAAGCTGCGCGAGATCTCCGATCAGAGCGTCGGTCATACCGTCCGCGAAGTACTCCTGCGCAGGATCGCCGGAAAGGTTCTGCAATGGCAAAACGACGATGGACGTGATGATCGGAGTCCGGGCGACACGGCGCTTAAAAATAAAGAAGTACGCAACGGCCGCGATGAGAAGTGCGGATATGATCAGGACAGGAAGCCAACGCCTGCTAAACGCCTGAGGTTTTGCCGGAATGTTTTGCGCTGCGGGCGCTTCGTCCGTCTTCACCTTCCGGACATCGCCGATAAACCGGTAGCCACGTTTCGGTACAGTCTCAATGAACTGCTGGCCGTTATCACCTTCGCCCAACGCCCGGCGCAGCATTGAGACGTTTTTGTTGATGTTCCCTTCTTCGACGAATTGTTCCTGCCAAACCACGCTCATCAACTGTTCTTTGTCGACGAGGTGCCCACGGTTCTCGATCAGAACCAACAGCAAGTCAAACACCTTTGGCCTGAGCGGAATCGGACGTCCATCACGCAGTAACGTGTGCTCCTTCGGGTCTAAGCGAAAGGGGCCGAACTCGTACAAATAGTTGACCTGCCTATCCATAACCACGTTCAAGAAAAATTCCGAATAAATTCCGCGCCAGGTAAGGACGTCAGTACAAGGATCGGGTTACTTCGTCGTTGCGATCGGCGCACGGACGAAGAACACGTTGTCGGGGCAGGTCGGGGGGAACGCCGGACATTTTACTCCTCGGAAGCAAGTTTCTTAACCCGCGCTGTGTCGATCGAAATCAAACGATCCAGAGAGGAGCAGAAATGAAATCAAGATTTAGCTTCGCAGCACTCAGTATAGCTGCGATTTTGGTCGCCATGACGATCGGTCCGAACACTGCGCGAACCGAACACGTGCCGGTCAAGCCCGTGACTGCGCTAACAGGTTCAGCAGTGCTCGATGATTGGGGCAACCGGTTCACGTTCCTCGGAACTGTCGTGAACGAG
>Ga0075418_10008773_pt1 | contig 11341 bp, 10 predicted proteins | sample SoiMetdeltSBSDD2_FD_81776 | JGI IMG/M metagenome (GOLD analysis project Ga0075418, IMG submission 81776) | Bulk soil microbial communities from a Populus tree surrounding site in Tennessee, USA - Soil MetaG P. deltoides SBSDD2 | ecosystem: Environmental > Terrestrial > Soil > Tree plantation...
GCCTGCGCTTCTTCCATTTGTTTCTGCATGCGTTGCAGTTGTTGCATCATGCCGCCCTGCCCCATCTGTGGTCCTTTGTTGAATCCTTTAGCCATACGTATGCTCCAAAATCTTTCAAATATTTCCCGAATTGATTATTATTCCTGCCTCTTGCATTTGTTTGGCAAGAGTTAGCTTCCAATTGCCGATTGAATCCAGAGGGATATAAACGACCCTAAAAGATTCCGTTGGTAATTCTATGCTCTTAACGGGATCACTCTCGAACAAAGCGCAAACATGCTTATACCCTAATTTACCACGAAAAAACCCTAACTCATAAATGACATGTGGACTGGCGTGAAGCCTGGTAACATCAGACTCCGATTTCGATACGACCAGATCGTCAGCAGTTAGAAGCACAACTGCAAATATAACCTCCTCAGCAAAAATATCGAATTGGCGATCTTTTGGTTGGTTAGACCGTACAACTTGTAATCCCAGCCTTTCTATATAACTTGCAACAGCCTGAGCAGCTTCCATGTCACGCCCGTGTATAAGTAAAACTTGATTGAGATCCTTATAAGCGAATTTTTCAGGAGGTTGGGTTCTCCAAGAGGGCGCACTTTCATTCAATACACGCCGGGTCTGTCTGCGGATCTGGTCCGCGGTTACACCAAGTCTACGAAGCACCTCCAGCGCAATATCTTCCACGCGCACGAGGCCCAGCAGGATGTGTTCCGTTCCAATGTAATTATGTGCGAGGCGGCGAGCTTCTTCCACCGCGAATTCCAGGGCCTGTTGGGTCCCGGAGGCAAGTTCAACATGACTGGGGTCGAAATCTGATGGAGTGCTTGAAATTTTCTTGACCACTTTCCGCACGCGATCCGCAGTCAGGCCAAGTTCGCGCAGAACGCGGCCAGCCACACCGCCTTCTTCATCCAGTAGTCCAAGTAAAACGTGTTCGGTACCGATAAAATTGTTGCGAGCGCGCTCAGCTTCCTGATGTGCCAAACTCAACACCTTTCTTGCCCTCTGCGTAAATCGTTCCATGCCAGCCATAAGATCTTTCCTCGTGAACTATCTGGCTAATCCCACCAGGCTTCTAAAATCACATACATTTTATTGTCCACTTCAGAGGTTCCCAGCATATCGCCGGCGCTTTCGCCACCGATCCAGCGAACTTCATCCGCGTTGAATTGCTCTTGCAGCACTTCCTCCAATTGAAATTGCCAGCCATCCTCAGGATAGATGTAGAGTGTATCGGCGTGCCAGTGGCCGTCTTCCATATCGCGCAGTGAAATAAAGTCCAGCGGCAGCAATACCGCACGCCACATCTTGTGATTCTCTGTTAACCACTTCGCCAATTCTCTGCCATTAAAGAGATTAAAGTTTGTTTGGGCGATGATATCGAGTTGCATTAGCTGTGCTTCACTTATCTTTTTTACTGGCTCTGGAGGGACAGGGTTGATGATAAATTCGATTTTTACTTCCTTGCGTTTCTTCCCACCCTCTGAGGAACCCAGGGCACCACCTTCGTTTTTCTTCTCTGCCATATTAACCTCAGTTATCAATTACGAATAAAGCAATACGCCGTACAACGTTCCGCGCGGCTGGAATACCAGACCTCTATCTTAAACTTAAACTAATCCTGCATATCGACGATTTCGCCACCATGCTGGATCGCGGTAGCGACCATCCCGTCCTGTGCCACATTCGGTGGAATCTTGCCTTTGGCATTCGTGACCATACAGTGGATGTTCACGTCTACACCAAATTCATCTTTGATCAACTTTTGAATGGATGCAATCTGATCCGGTTTGTCAATCTTGGAAACCAGCACATCACTCGCCAGCCCGAGGATCAACGTCTTGCCCTGCACGTCAATCATCCTGACAGAGTTCATGAGGGCAGATAGGTTCGCCTGTGCCTTTGGCAAGGATATGGACATTTGTTTCCAGGCTTTGATGACATCTCCCGTGTTGAGGACAGGTTTCTCTCCGGTAGGCTCTTCGACTGCGCTCCCGGGTCGAGTCGCTCCGCTCGCGTCGTCGCGATGCTCTTTCGCGGGCGCGGAAGCTGGAGGACGGGACGGCGACTCGCTTTTTGGAGAAGTAGCAGGCTGCGGCCTGGAATGAGACGTCCCACCCAGAGGTGATCGCGCGGGAGAGGTTGGCGTCGTCTCATTTGGCGCGTCCAACACTTCTGCCAGGGCAAGCTCGAGCCCCAAGGAAGGCTGCCACCCGCCGCGCAAATCCGTTGCGGCGGTATTGAAGGCTCTCATTATCCGCAACACGTCGCTCGAAGTAAACGATCTGGCATGGGCTTGCATTTGCTTCTTGACATCGGCCGTGGCTTCGACCTGGTTGGCGTTACCCATTTGAATGAGCATAAGCCCACGCAAATATTCGACGAGTTGCCGCGCCAGCGAACGCGGATCGGCGCCAGCATCCAGAGCTTTGTGGATGGCTTCGAGGCCGTGGGCGGGATCGTGTTCCACGATAGACGTGATGATATTCAGTACAGATTGACTCGTGGCCGTACCAAGCACAGTCTGAGCGAGAACAAGTGTGATTCTGTCGCCGGTGGAGGCAAGTTGATCGAGCAGGGATTGTGCGTCGCGCATGCCGCCCGCAGACTGGCGCGCAATTTGGATCAGGGCGTCATCATCAGCCTGGATGTTTTCGGCTTTTACGATCTTCTTGAGATTGGCAACGATCTCATCCACCGGCACGCGGCGGAACTCGTGACGCTGACAACGGGAGAGAACGGTCGCGGGGATTTTGTGAATTTCAGTTGTTGCCAAAACGAAGATTGCGTGCGGCGGCGGCTCTTCGAGGGTTTTGAGCAGGGCATTGAATGCCGCGGTGGACAACATATGAACTTCGTCGATTATGTATATCTTGTATTTGCCCTGCGAAGGTGTGAAATTGATCTTATCGCGGAGGTCACGAACATCATCAACAGAAGTGTTTGACGCGGCGTCGATTTCGATGAGGTCGAGAAAACGATTCTGGTTGACCGCTTTGCAGTTTTCGCACTCGTTATCCGGTCGTTTGGCAGGATTGGGATTCGTACAATTGACCGCTTTGGCCAGCAGACGCGCGAGCGTGGTCTTGCCAGTTCCACGCGAACCTGCAAAGAGATAGGCGTGCGCGACACGATCCGCCGCGATGGCATTCTTGAGCGTCGTGACAACATGGTCCTGCCCTACGACGGCTTCCCATTCCTGAGGTCGATACTTGCGATAGAGTGCCTGGGTCATCTTTGTTGATACCCGCTGGTTGAGTAGCTCTGCGCGTTTTCGCAGGGAATATCGAAACCAGCTAAGTGATGAATGCTTCTAATTTCTTGTTATGTGGTATTGATGGTCTCGACACTTGCACCTGGCGCAAGTGCAGGTGTATGCCCCGGAAGTCACGGGGCTACTCGACCAGCAAAATTCTCACGGCACGTTGTACACTGCGCGCATATTTCCACTTGGATCCAACAACTGCGCTTCCTCGCCGGATTGCCAGACCGGTTCGGTTTCACCCCAGTATAAATCAATGACAGTGTTCGTCCCGGAAATGGAATGGATTTGTACCGCACCGCCACTGTTTAGCGTGAGGTTTGGGAAGGTAAACACGTTTCTGTCTGAATCTTTGAGTTGCCAGCCGGCGAGGCTCAACGATTCTGTTCCCGCATTGCGAACCACCACCCACTCGGCATTTAAAGTCCCGGCACCTACAATGCTGACGATTTCCACAGGGATATCGACTTGCGGGTTAAAAGCCTGTTGCTGGGCAGCCTGGTTATTGACGACAGATGCAGGCGGGACCGAGGACAGAGCTGTAGCGCGGTAATTGCGGTCATACCAGAACAGGATTGCGCCGGTCACACAAGCAGAGATGAATGCATTCAACAGCAAATAAAGGATGAGTCGGCGGCGATCCATGGCGCTTGAATCATAGCACAGAACGTCTCACGTTGAAGTTAAAAAATCCTCCGTTCAGATAGAACGGAGGGAGTGTGAGGCAGCACGTTGGACCATCAAGGCAAGTCTGTGACCAGAAAATCATCGAACGAAACATTTGCATTGGTCGATCCCTCGCCACTCCAGGTCATCAGACCAATGCCTCCCGATGAGTAGGAGGGATCGGTGACGGAATCGATCTCTTGACCATCCACGTACAACGTCAAGGTGCCATCCGCTCCGCAATCGGCACCAACACGATAAGAGGAAGCATCTTCTTCCACGAGATCCGAGACTCCCCATTCATCATTGTTGGTAAGGAATACATCATTCTCGCCGGCGGTCGCCTTGGCGATCACGTATTGCCCAAGGGGCGTGACTACCAGGTAATAATACGAATCACCATCTGATTGCTGGTTGCAAAGAAAGCCAACGGCGGTGTTGGAATCGGTGTCATTGTTGAGGACTGTCACTTCCATGTGAATATCTTCATACTCTTCGCTGTCAGGCGTGGTCCAGATAAAATAATTTTCGGAGCTGATCGTCATCTGCAGCGCTTCATCGGCATATTGAATGGAGCTTTCTGAATCATCCAGGGTGCCCCAAATACTATCATCGGAAAAATCATCCTCCATAATAATTCCGCCCGTGTCCACAGGTACTTCTGTCGGGACGTCGGTGGGAATCTCTGCTTGTGTAGCAGTTGGTTGAGCAGGTACCTGGGTCGGTACACTGATTTGTGTGGGGTCGGGCGGGCTTTGGCTTAACATACCGGAGGCGTAAACAAAAATGCCGCCGGCTGAAATTCCCAGACACAGGAGCGCGATACAGCCAATCACGAGGCCGGTGGCCGGCGCCGAGGATTTGGTAATCGTTTGGGTTGCTGTAACAGGCTTACTCTGAGGCTGAGGCGGACGGGGTACGCTTAACCGTGTTTGTGGCAGGGAGGCAGGAGCCTTTTGTGACTCACGCGCCAGCGTGTCCATGTCTTTTAGAGCACGCTTCCAGGCTGCGACGAACTCAGCCGTCGTCGCAAAACGGTCATTAGGATTTTTAGCAAGCGCTTTGAGAATGACCTGTTCAATCGCGGGTGAAATGTCGGACTTGACCACGGAAGGCAACGGCAGCGGATCACTTACATGTTTGAGAATGACCGCCAGCGGTGTATCCGCCACGTATGGAACGCGGCCGGTAACCATTTCATAAAGGATGATACCGAGCGAATAAATGTCGGAACGTTGGTCCACTGTCCCAGCCTGCGCCTGTTCCGGACTGATATAAGCCGGTGTGCCCATGATTGCATCGGTTTGGGTCAGCCGGGGTGAGGCGCTTTCCAGTAATTTGGCTATTCCAAAATCGGTGAGGAAGAGATTTCCGTCTGAATCAACCAGTGCATTGGCAGGTTTCAAATCACGATGAACAATGCCGCGGGCATGGGCGTATCCGAGCGCATCGGCCAGTTGTGTGAAGATACGGTCAATCTCCTGAATCGGCAGGGGACCAACCTGCATTTTGTCCTTTAGCGTACCGGCCTCGAAATAACGCATCACAAAATAGGTGATACCGTTATCTTCCCCATAATCAAATACCGGCAGTATGTGCGGATGCTCCAGCCTGGCAATGAAGCGCGCCTCCTGCTGAAAACGCTTGACGAACTCCGGGCTGTCTGCAAGCTGTCCGGGCAGGATTTTTATCGCCACATGCCGATCCATGGACGGCTGGTATGCCTTGTAGACCGTTGCCATTCCACCCTGGCCAATCTTGTTGAGGATACGGTAGGCACCGAGCATTTGCCCGGGTTGAAGGTTTTCCATACTCATCTCCTGAGACCATTGAATTCTACACTGTTCCAGTCAGATTTCTATTGCGAATTCGGGACAAGGAATCACCGAGGCTGTTAATTAGGAATGAGCCAGGCGGTAAAGCAAGAATCCCGCGCCCACTGGCACGGGATTCAAATGTAGTCACTCTATTCTTACTCGGCGGTCGCGAGTCTGGTCATGACAAAATCATCAAACGTGACATCGGCCGAGGGCACATCTTCGCCACTCCATGTCAATACGCCTACACCACCATTGACATAGGAAGAGTCGGAGACCGAGGCGATCTGCTGTCCATCCACGTAGAAAGTCAGGGTACCCGTGCCACAATCCGCGCCAAGACGATAAGAAGCAGCGTTCTGCGCAATGGTATCTGACTGTGCCCATTGGTCATCATTTGTGAGGAAGACATCCGTCTGTGCCAGAGCTGCTTTGGCGATTGCATACTCGCCACCCGGTGTCACTGCAAAGTAATAGAACGAGTCGGTAATCGTTTGCTGGTGGCACAAAATTCCGAATGCGGTGGTTGAGTCGGTGCCATTGTTGATAACGGTTACCTCAATGTGCACATTCTCGTAATCCTGATCGTCGGGTGTGCTCCAAACAAAATAGTTCTCCTTGAAGATCTTCAAGCGCAGACCACCATCGGAATATTCCACCGAGCTATCCGCATCTGTACCGGTACCCCAGTTGCTGTCGCTGCCGTCGAAGTTATCCTCAAGCACCGGGCGATTACCCAATGCGGATAACGCATTGCAACCTAATGAGGCCGAAACAAGAACTGCGATGGCGAGCAAAATTCGGGAAAAGCGGTTGTTCATCTTGCATTCTCCTTGTCAGAAATTTGGGATATTGTATCTATCTCACACAAATCAACAATCGAACTTACGGGTGATTTCGGGTCAACTTCCCGTCCGGGCTTAGCGATGCATCCGCAACGCAACCCAATCCCCGATCTGTTTTCGTTCGATCATTTCCAAACCTTTGGCCTGCCCGGCTGCGATGACACTTTGTTCCTGCTCAAGCAGGATCCCGCTCAAGATGATCGCACCATTATCATCCATTAAATCTGCAAGCCTGGCATCCAACAACCGCACGATCACCGGTGCAAGTATATTGGCCACCACCAGCGGCGCTTTTTTGAAAGCAAACTTTCCATCCAAAATCTCCTGTACGGAACCAACGCCAAGCATCAACTCATCCCCCACTCTGTTCGTGGTCGCATTCTCGCGCGAATTTGTGATGGACTCTGTATCTATATCAACACCCAATACCTGCTTTGCTCCCAATTTCAACGCAGCAATAGACAGGATTCCAGAACCGCAACCGATATCAATGACAGTCTTCGATTGATTTTGGATTTTGGATTGATTAAACCATTCTTCCATCAGCTCCAAACACAATTGCGTTGTTGGGTGAGTCCCGGTTCCAAATGCCATGCCGGGATCGATCTTGATGGCTACACGATTCGGTTCAGCCGAGTCCATCCACGCGGGCAGGATGACGAGCCGCTCCCCGATGAGAATCGGCTTGTAGTGCTGCTTCCAGGCCTCCATCCAGTTTTGATCTGCTATCTGTTTGTAGGTGGGCACAGGCAACGGCTGAATCATCCCCAGATAAAAAAGGGACTCCTCCAGCTCTTGCCGCTTCTCTTCGATTTGTTCATTCATCTCCAAATACGCGCGGACAATGATCGGTCCGGTTGGCGTACCAGCATCTTCGGCATCGTTATATTTCACGCCCTGCTCCATCATCACACCGCTGTATGCAAAACGGGCAAAGACATCCGCCACCGCTTCAGCCAGCTCACCATCAACAGTCATGGATACTTCAAGCCAGTTCAAGTTGAGCTCCAAACAGGTTCTTGTGAATCGAACGGATCAAGTTCTTTTCATCGAACAACATGGGCGGCAGGCTGTTCACATCGAAGTACTGCATCTCTGAAATTTCATCACTTTCCCTGAACTCACCACTTACGATTTTACACAAATACACCAGGCTGACGTGCCGTATATAGCGCGAACTCTCGGCCAGCAACAAGCGTTCCACCGCAATCGTCATTCCCGTTTCTTCATAAAATTCACGGAGGATTCCCTCCATAGGTTGCTCGCCATACTCAAGAGCACCCGCCGGGATACCCCACTCCAGTTTGCGATAGGTATGCTTGAATAAGAGAATTCGCTGATGCTGGTCGAACACCAGGGCCGAAACAGCCACTCGAAATCGGGGCCTCAAAACCTGAGCCGCCAGCACATGGGTCCACTGCGGAAAATGTCGCCATATCCGTAAGAGATTTCGCATCATAAGGGTGCCCGCATTATAAAAGAAAATTGGAAAGCCAATTTGATAAACAAAGAGAGCGGGTTGGTCCGCTCTCTACGTCAACATTTATTGTCTGCCTGGAACTATCCCCCCAACGCTTCATTCAACCAATCCAAAAATCCCTTTTCCTGCGGCTTGACGTTGGTGCCCAGGCTTTCGGCCAATTGCTCAAACAACTGGCGTTGTTCCTTTGTTAATTTGGTCGGGATCGCTACATTTACGATCACAAGCTCGTCGCCGCGATGATTCTTACTGCGCACGTGCGGTACACCTTTGCCTTTGATATGGAACACCTTGCCGGGTTGGGTACCGGCTGGAATCTTCAGCTTCTCATCACCATCGATGGTCGGGACCAAAATATCCGCACCCAAGGCGGCCTGGGCAATATTAATATCAAGGTTCAAAATGATATCATTCTCGCGCCGCTTGAAAAACTGATGAGGTTGCACATCCAGAAGTAAATATAGACTTCCGTGCGGGCCGCCATTTTCACCCGGCCCGCCCTCACCTGACAAGCGGATTTGCGTTCCACCATCCACGCCGGCGGGAATGGATACCTTTTTCTTGGCACGCTTATGTTCGAGACCATTCCCATTGCAAGTCTTGCAGGGAGAAGAGATCGTTTCGCCGCGGCCATTACAGGTGGGGCAGACCGTAGTTTGCATCATCTGTCCCAAGAAGGTCTGGCGCACCTGCCGCACTTCACCCATACCATTGCAGGTGGAACATTTCACCGGCGATGTACCTGGCTCCGCGCCATTCCCGCCGCAATGTGAACAGATTTCGTCTCGCGAAAATTCGACTTCCTTCTCAATGCCAAAGACCGCTTCTTCAAACGTCAACGCGATTTGCATTTGCAGGTCGCGGCCGCGACGCGGCGACTTGCGCGAACGACGGCCTGTGGAGAATCCAAACCCACCGAAAAGATCTTCGAAAATGTCGCCGAGATCTACGGTGTAGTCATGGAAGCCGCCACCCATGCCACCCAGCCCTTCCTTGCCGAAGCGATCATAACGGGCCCGTTTATCGGAATCCGAAAGCACACCGTAGGCCTCGTTAATTTCTTTGAATTTCTCCTCGGCACCCGGATCCTTGTTTACATCGGGATGATATTGGCGCGCGAGCTTCCGGAATGCGGCTTTGATCTCATCATCACTCGCATTCCGTCCCACCCCCAAAATGTCGTAATAGTCTCGGTTGCTCATACGTTGACTCTGCCATTGCGCCTGACACAAGGGCCATACGCCACGACAGCCTATTATTCTTTTACTTCACCTTCGACCACGTCGGGCCCGGCGTCGCCACCAGCTGGACCTCCGGCTGGTTCCGCTTCAGGACTACCCGTGGCCGGTCCCTGCTCATAAACACTGGCACCAATTTTTTGAATGGCCTGCCCCAACGTGTCGGTCGCAGACTTGATCTTCTCGATATCGTCACCCTGCGCCGCAGACCGAACCTCTGCCACCCTGGCTTCGATGTCGCTCTTCACGTTGGCAGGAACTTTATCACCAAACTCACGCAAAGCCTTCTCAGCAGCATACGCAGTATTATCGGCATGGTTGCGCGCCTCGATCATTTCCTTGCGCTTGCGGTCTTCGGCAGCATGCGCTTCGGCCTCTTTCTTCATCTTCTCGATCTCCGCATCGGTCAAACCGGAAGAGGCGGTAATCGTAATGTGCTGGGAACGTCCGGTCGCCTTATCCTGCGCGCTCACTTTCAAGATGCCATTGGCATCCACATCGAAGGTGACTTCAATCTGCGGCATACCGCGCGGCGCCGGCGGAATTCCATCCAGGATAAATTTACCCAGCGACTTGTTATCGGAGGCCATGGGGCGCTCGCCTTGCAACACATGGATCTCGACCTGCGTCTGGCTGTCACTGGCCGTAGAGAATACCTGACTCTTGCGTGTCGGGATTGTCGTATTGCGCTCAATTTGTGGCGTGGCCACGCCGCCCAAGGTTTCAATGGCAAGCGTGAGAGGCGTCACATCGAGCAGCAGAATATCCTTCACTTCCCCACCCAGCACACCAGCCTGAATCGCCGCGCCAATTGCAACGACTTCATCCGGGTTCACACCCTTGTGCGGGTCCTTGCCAAAGAAGGCACGTACGCGGTCTTGAATAGCGGGCATACGCGTCATACCGCCCACCAACACTATTTCGTGGATATCGCTCGCGTTCAATCCAGCGTCAGACAAAGCCTGTTTGACAGGAGCAATCGTTCGGTCGACGAGATCTGCGGTCAGCTGTTCCAGTTTGGAACGGGAAAGAGTCATCACCAAGTGCTTTGGTCCACTTGCATCCGCAGTCAGATAAGGCAGATTGATTTCCGTCTGCATTACAGTGGAAAGTTCGATTTTGGCTTTTTCAGCCGCTTCCTTCAAGCGCTGTAATGCCTGACGATCATTGTGAAGGTCGATACCGTTATCCTTTTTGAATTGCTCGATCAGATAATCCATCAGACGCAGGTCAAAGTCATCGCCGCCCAGGAAAGTATCACCACTCGTGGCACGAACCTGAAAAACACCATCTCCCACATCCAGAATGGAAACATCGAAGGTACCACCGCCCAGGTCATACACCACAATGACTTCGTTCTTTTTCTTATCAAGACCATACGCCAGTGAGGAGGCCGTCGGCTCATTGATAATGCGCAGCACTTCCAGGCCTGCGATCTTGCCAGCGTCCTTGGTTGCGTTACGCTGAGCATCATTAAAGTAAGCAGGGACAGTAATCACCGCTTGCGTGATAGGCTCACCCAGGTAAGCCTCCGCATCGGCTTTGATCTTAGCCAAAATCATCGCTGAAACTTCGGGAGGAGAATATTCCTTCCCACCCAACTGCACGCGGACATCACCATTGGCAGCCTCAGCCACACCATACGGCACACGCTTCTTCGTCCGTTCCACTTCGGGGTCACCTGTCTTGCGACCCATGAAACGTTTCACCGAAAAGATCGTATTTTGTGGATTCGTGATTGCCTGATTACGCGCTACGCGACCCACCAAACGCTCATTATTCTTGTTCATTGCCACCACAGAAGGGACAAGTCGTTCACCTTCGGCGGAAGGAATCACAATCGGTTCACCACCGCTCATAACCGCCGCGACGGAATTGGTTGTACCGAGATCAATGCCGATAATTTTTGCCATGCAATAAGTTCTCCTTGAATTTCGTCATTGCGAGGAGGCGAAGCCGACCAAGCAATCTCCAATCTGACGAGGGGATTGCTTCGGGCGGAAGAACACCGCCCTCGCAATGACGGA
>Ga0075418_10008774_pt1 | contig 11340 bp, 14 predicted proteins | sample SoiMetdeltSBSDD2_FD_81776 | JGI IMG/M metagenome (GOLD analysis project Ga0075418, IMG submission 81776) | Bulk soil microbial communities from a Populus tree surrounding site in Tennessee, USA - Soil MetaG P. deltoides SBSDD2 | ecosystem: Environmental > Terrestrial > Soil > Tree plantation...
AAGTGGACCGGGACTTCGGTGAGGTGATTAACTACGCCTATGAGCACGGGGTAGGGGCAGCCATCTACAGCCCCCTCGCTGGCAGATTCCTCACCAACCACATTGTTGCCGGAGGCGAGCGCCATCCCCTGGCAGGGGCTCGGGACACAGCCTCCGAGGCGTATCGCCGTTACCTGGAGATGGCCCGGGCTCTGAGCTTCCTCATACGTGAGGGGCAGCAGACCCTGGCCCAGGCGGCGATCCGGTTTATTCTCACGCACCAAGGCGTCACGGTGGTCTTAGGCGGCTTTTCGGCTCTGGAGCACCTGGAGGAAATGGCAGCAGTCTCGGGCACCGGCCCCCTTGAGCCTGAGCTGCTGGCGCGGGTGGAGATGGTCTGGCGCGCCAACTTTGGCTTTGCCGGGCCACCGCCGTCAGCCGGAGGCGGTTAGGGCATCATCCACAGGGGCACAGGTATGGCAGCACCATACCAGGCCCTGCAGCGAACGGGAGCTGAGCGTACCGACCTCGGTATCCAGGTAGGTCTGAAAGCGCGTATCCGTGGCCACAGATGGTTCCCAGCAGAGATACCGCACGGCGCGAGGCGCGAGGCGTTGTTGCGGCTCCAGGAGGTAACGCTGCCAGTCCAACACGTAGGCAGCCGGACAACGGCGTCGCACAGCCATACGTGGGCCCAAGGTGGCAATGACGTTTTGCAGCGACGTCAATGGCGGTGTAGAGGACGGCAGGGCGGTTTGACGTAACACCTGCGCCACACCCTGGAGGCGACGCAGGGCAGCACGTAAGGCTGTCCCTGGCTCACTGACGTCCATCAGGCAGTCTCTCTGGCGGCGGGGGTGTGCTCGAGCTGAGCACTGCTTGGAGCTGTCGTTGTTCAAGCGAACGTACCCGGATTTTGAAGACCACACGTCGGCTACGGGCTTTATCTTCTCTGCCAGCTGCATCACGGAACAGTTCGCTACTACCGCGGCCGCTGGCGGCGAGGAAGGTGAGAAAACACATGCGCAGAGCAGGTTCAGGGCTCAAAACTGCTAAGCTCTCTTGCACCACCGCCAGGGAACGGGCCTGACTAAGTGGTAAATTGATTGCATCGCTACCCGAGGAATCGGTGTGCCCTTCAATGACAATAGTGCTAATCTCGTCTCGAAAGGTCTCGGAACAAATCGCCGTGGCCAGTTTGGGAGTAAAGCTCCGCAGAAAAGCCAGGCCGCCTGGCGGAATGGTATCGCGGTTTAACGCAAACTCCAACAGCCCCTCTGGCACCAGGACGAGCACCCCGAGGGGATCGCGGGGATCGGCTTCTGCCTTCACCCCCTGCGCAGCAAAGACGTCGAGCGCCTGTTGCAGCGTCACCAGAATGTTCTGGCGGGTGGTGCGCGTCTGTTCCTGTGCCTTCAGGAGTTCACGCTGTGCGGCTTCAAAACGGGCCCGCGTATCATCGAGTTGGTCCTGTTTGACGTTAAGCTGCTGTTGTTTATTATTGTGTGAGGCGACCAACAACAAAATAAAAATCACTGCCAGCGAGGTCATGAGATCGGTCATGGAGCTCGATAGGCCAACATGATCGTTAGGATCGGCCATTGCCACCTCCAACACGTCCAAGCCGCTCCAGAATATCGGTTAAGTCTTGCAAATGTTCGTCGAGCCTATTAACTGTGTCACCCAGACGCTGGGAAGCAGCTGACGCCATCCCATCCCGTTGCGGCACACCATACGTCGCCGGGAGGTTGGCGAACTGGGCCCTAAGACGGTCGTAGACACGCTCCTCGTGGCGCACCAGTCACCACAGCCGTATGAGATAGGCCAGGGTGCCAGCCAAAATCAGGAGCGCCGCCAACCAGATGAAACGTGGTGCGGTAATGCCAAAAGCTACCCACGGAGTTTTGAAAAGGGCCACAGGCAACGCGGAAGACAAGTGGGATATTCCTCTATAATGGTGCTCTGACGAGAGAAAAACGATACATGAAGTTAAAGCACACTGTACACATTGATCCGAGCTGGTTGTGAGCACTCTGAATGGTCTAGTCAGGTAAGTATACCTAAGCCTTGCAAGCCGTGAGTATTGTATCTACTATCGGAGCGCCGGGCCCAGCCGGGGCTGACTCATACGGGTTGATGAAACATAAGGAGGCGCCTCTATGCATACTGATCTCGTCATCGACGCCGACGGGCACTGTAATGAGCCCTGGGAAGATCTGACTCCCTGGATGCCTAAAGAGTACCATCATCGGGCACCCGTAGGTTTCACCGATCGTCATGGCACCTCCCGTATGTATGTGGAAGGCCGTCTGTCCACCCGGACCGAGGGGCTGGGGCCGGGCGTCAGTGGCCCCTTTGCGCCACACATCAAGGGCGGCCGGCCCGGTGAGCGGGGCGCCCGCCAGCGCCTCCCGGATATGGACCAGGAGGGCGTAGACGTCGCCATCATCTTCGGCACCCGCGTGGCCCTGTCCGTCAATGGCTTGCGGGACAAGGAGCTGGCCGGATTCCTGTGTCACGCCGTCAATCGCTGGCTCCTGGAGGAGTATCTGCCGGTCGACCCGAAGCGCCTGAAGGGCGTGGGCCTCATCCCCTGCCAGGACCCGCCGGCGGCTGTCAAGGAGTTGGAGTGGCTGATCCAGCACCGCCAGGACGGAGTGGTAAGCGCCATGCTTCCCGTGAATGTCTATGGCATTAACCTCGGCGACCGCCGCTTTGATCCTATCTACGAGCTGGCCGAAGCCGCTGGTCTGCCGCTCGCCGTCCACCCGCAGACCGGCCACGATGGCCAGTACGGCGTCTGGGGCACTATGGGCGCTGGCTCCGAGCGCATGGAGAAGTATAGCTACGTGCACATGACGGCCTTCGCCTTCGAGCCTATGATCGCCCTCATGCACATGATTGGCGAGGGCGTCTTCGACCGCTATCCTCGCCTCAAAGTGGCCTACGTCGAGGGTGCCTGCGGCTGGCTGCCCTTCTGGACGCAGCGGCTCGACGAACACTTCGAGAAGCTGCGGCCGCAGTGGCACCTCTGCCAGCGCAAGCCCTCGGAGATCATGAGCAGTGGTCAGATCGCCCTCACCTGCGAGCCAGAAGAGACCATCCTCCCCTACGTGCTCGAGACCATGGGCCAGCACCTGATCATGTATGCCTCTGACTACGCCCACTGGGACAGCGAGTTCCCCGAGTCGGTGCGCCTGGTGGCGTCCATCCCTGGCCTGAGTGACGAGCAGAAGCGCCGTGTCCTCGGCCGCAACGCCGTAGCATGGTTCGGCCTCACTCCCGCCGAACTTCCCGAGACCTCGGTCTACTTCCAGCGCGGGGAGGTGGCAGCACTGCGGGGATAGGATGCTTCAGACTCGCACCCGGGCCAGGGTATAGTGTCACGTCCGACGCCGGGACATGTGTGGTGCGTACCTGTCCTGTAGCTCTCTGTGTGCCCGCCTCAGGCAGGGCCGGCTCTCAGATGAAGAGTCCTTACTCCCAAGCTGAGAACCAAGCATCACGCCGCGCCGACTCGTGGGACAGTAAACATGACGATAGTTCTTGCTCGCCAGGGTGTGGGACCCAACTAGGAACGTCTTCTCTAGCTTAAGCTGTTCACAGAGCTGCCGCATGAGTCCCGTCAGCTCCTCGCGAATCTTGTTCCCAAACATTCGGTGTATAATAGACATAGGGGGACAGCGTGTCCCCCAGTAGATGATATGACGGCTCCACAGAGCACTGGTTGCCATGTGCATGTCACACAGGAGCAGATGATGGATGCTACAGAACATGTGAAGAGAGATCTGGTGCATTTCTTTCGAACCTATAAAGCCCATGCGCTGTCCATGCATGTTGGGCCATTGGAGACCCATTTGCGAGGCTACAACGCACTCTGGAAAGACGCCCTGCAAGCAGCGATTGACGCACTGGTTGCTGAAGGGGTGATGGAAAGGCAAGGGGGCAAGCTGGCGCTCACGGAGCAAGGAAAGCAGGAAGTTTTCGCTTCAAAATAGCAGGGTGACGTTATCCCCCCAGGAACGTTGTCCGATCATGGCTCACCACCTTGAGCGCCTGTTTGCAAAGTGCCAGGTACATACTCATGGCAAAAATGATGCCGCATGGCGCCCGAGCTGTGATCACCAGCGGCCGGAGTAGTTCCTTACAGGGCTCAAGGGGCGATTGTCTGTATCTCCTCAGCGAGCCATCGCTAAATGGTGACCCAACAGATCGAGCACCGCCTGCGCTGCCTGGCGTTTATTCCCGTCGCGGTCGCCGGCATCGGCATGAAACCGTTCCGCCACTTCGAGATCATCCGGCCCTGCGAGCCCAAGATAAAATGTCCCAATCGGTAGCCCAGAGCGCCCGCCGGTTGGCCCGGCAACGCCTGTGACAGAAATCCCATAATCCGTCCCTGTGAGATGGCGTACGCCCCGAGCCATGGCAATCGCCATTTCAGGGCTGACACTCCCCTTAGTCTGGTACAACTCGTCCGACACACCTAGAATGCTCTGCTTGAGTCCTCCCGTATAGGCAATCACGCCACCCGGAAAAAATTGCGAACTGCCCGGCACGGTACTGAGCAGATATCCGACCAGCCCACACGTATCCGCCTCGGCCACGGACACGCGCTTTGCCTGCGCCATTAACTGCGCGGCGATTTCTGCAACTGTCATGACAGCACACTCCTCTCTATACCCTGAAAACCCTTACGGCACGCGAGCGCCCCACACAGACTGCGAGGGCACGGAGGGGTTTAGCATGTATGCAGCCGACGCTGATAGAGTGCCAAGAGCCGCTCCCAGTGGCGCTCTGCTGCCGGCTTGTCATAGCACCAGCGTTGTGGAAAGGCGAAGCCGTGATGCACCCCGGGGTACATTTCGATCTCACCGGCAACGCTTGCCCGTGTGCACCAGCCTTGCAGTTCTTCGACCATAGGCAGCGGTGCGAGCGCATCGTGCTCGGCACAGGCGATATAGAGCTCGCCCGTGACCTTGCCGAACGAGCGATGCGGGCTCTCCTCCGCCTCGCTGACCAGCCAGGTCCCGTAAAACGACGCGGCAGCAGCAATGCGGTCGGGATAGCGCGCCGCTGCCGCTAACGCGTAGGGACCACTCATACAGTAGCCATGGCAGCCCACTGCGCCCGGCGTCACCGCCTCCTGCCGATCGACAAACGCGAGCAGGGCGGCGACATCCTGCATCACCGGCGGGATCGTCATCGTCGTGCGTACCGCGCGCATGCGTGTGTACTCCGGGCTGCCCGTCTCGCTGACGTCTGGCCCAAAGATCGTGTCCCGTCCCGCGCGATAGTACAGGTTGGGCAGCAGCACGTAGTAGCCAACGGTGGCGAGGCGGCGAGCCATATCCCGGAGCTCTTCGCGGATGCCATGGGCATCCATCAGAAAGAACACGGCAGGATACGGCCCACCCCGTTCGGGACGGCAGACAAAGGTTTCCATCGGGCCGTCTGCCGTGGTGATGTCCACAGTCGCTTCGATCATCGCGTAGGCTCCTCCGCGTTAGGAACATTCTCGAGATGGCATTGACGTGCCCCACAAGTATAGCAGGAGCACGGTGGAGCAGAGGTCAAAAAGTCGCCGCACAGCCTCTATGGCAGGCCAGAAAACTCCGTCTCACATAATCTCATCTTCCTACACAGTGCGGTATAATGCAGGGCCAAGGAGCGTTCGCTTGTGCAGTACCCATCGTCATGACGCTATGTCTACATACGCAAGGATCTCTCTAAGGATCTCTCTATGGAAGTATTCCCTCTTACCAGTGATGATCGCCATCTCATCGAACGGGCTAAACAGGTGATCGCCACCTATTACCGACGGGACCGGCATCGCGTCGGCGCGGCGCTCCGCACCACCACTGGCACGATTTTCACCGCAGTCCATGTCGAAGCCAATGTCGGACGCATCACTGTCTGTGCGCAAGCCATCGTCATCGGGAAAGCCATCTCGGAAGGGGCGGCGGAATTTGATACCATCGTCGCAGTACGCCGTGCGGATGACGACCCGCACACGTTCTACGTCGTCTCCCCCTGCGGCATGTGTCGCGAGATGATCTGTGACTATGGTCCGATGATCAAGGTGCTGTTTGTGGAGGGCGGGGAACTCAAGAAAGTGCTGGCGTGCGACTTGTTGCCGGGAAAGTATACCCGTGAGCAACGGAGCGCCGCTGTCTGAGTATCACCGTGGCAGTCGTTAGGACTCCATCAGATCACCCAGCGGCAACAGGCTCTCCAAGAGGTATAGCGCGTGTTGCGTCCTGGCGGGGGCGTGCTCGTGAGAACCGTGGCCCCTGAGGTGCCCCTATCAGCACGCACAAACACGCCCTCTCATTACGAGAGAGGACGCTGTACTCCCTTGGCTTCATGGAGGCTTGATGGAAACTAACCACCGTCAGGCAGCACAGCACCGTCATGCGACGCTATACCAGGATGATGCGTTAGCGACGTGGTGTGCGCGCTGGCTTGGCGCGCCACCGATGAGCGTGCTGTTCGAGGTCGCACACTTGTCCGTCGTCACTGGCCTCCGGTTAGCGGATGGCCGTGAGGTCGTCATCAAAGCACGGCCACCCGCCGCCAGACTCCAGGCCTGCGTCGACGTCCAGCGCCACCTGTGGGCTGCCGGCTTCCCGTGTCCAGAACCCCTCGCTGGGCCATACCCGCTGGGTACGCTCACCGCCACAGCGGAAGCCTTGGTTCCGGGTGGCACTCGGCTCACACCGGGGCCAGACTCGCCGCGGCTGTTTGCGGAAGCGCTGGCCGAACTCGTGCGTCTCACTCCCCCTGTGACTGCTCTCCCCACCCTCGCGCCGCCCCTTGCATGGGTCTTCTGGGACCACGACCAGCCGGGCACCTGGCCTCTCCCCGATGATCGCGACGACGATTTGAATTGCTACCCGGAGCCTAGGTGGCTGGAGGAGGTGGGCCGACGGGTGCACTGCCGCCTCGCCGAGTGCCGTCAGCCACCTGTAGTGGGACACGCCGACTGGGAGGAGTCGAACCTCCGATGGGTCGACCGCCGGCTGCACGTCGTCCACGACTGGGATAGTGTGGTGAGTCGCCCGGAAGCCGCGCTCGCTGGGATCGCAGCAGCAGTGTATCCGGCATGTGGCGGGCCGGGGACAGCCACCCTGGAGGAATCCGAGGCATTCCTCGAGGCTTATGAGCAGGTGCGCGGCCAGCCCTGGAGTGTGGACGAATGGCAGGTCGGCTGGGCGGCGGGGTTGTGGACTAGAGCCTACAATGCTAAGAAGGCCACACTGGAGGGCGATGGGGGACCTCTGCTAGAGCGGCTGGCCAGCGAAGCCCCTGAGCGCCTGCGCCTGGCATGTGCCTAGAAGCCGCCAGTGCGGGTAGCCAGGGGGGAAGTCATGCGCTGGAGGTCTTTGCAACGTAGGCATACCATTTGCCCCGCTGCCTCTGCCAGCTACGCAGCAGCTCTTTTGGAGGTGTTCGTCTGTCGTGTCCCACCCAAGGGCCTGGGCCTTCGTCCGGTGATCCGCTGGCGGTAGAGCTTGGTCTATGGTCAAGTTAAGAAACGCGATAAAGGCAGTCGGGTTGCACGAGGAGAGGGGAGGGCAGTCCAGGGCAAAGCGCATCTTGCGCCTGGGCTCTCCCTACGAGGCTGCAGGCAGATTTACCCGCGAGTCGTGGAATGTCACCACGGCACCAGGCGGCTGTGCAACCAGCATAACTGGAGAAATTCGATGTGCGATGGAACCAGCTCTCTGTGCTCCCCGAGTAGCTTCAACGATTGGCACAGCGCAGGTGCATCGTTTTTGTCTAAAGCTGCCCAACATGGGTTCCTCAGAGCGGGCTCCGCCCATTCGGCAATGGAGATTGCCCGTGAAGGCACTCAGAGGCATATGTGGCCCCTAATGCCTGCCTGGGTTGCGCATCTCCCGGGGACGGTGAGAAAGCCGGCTGGGGAGGCGTAGCCATCGAGGAAAGCGCTGTGATGGCAGCCTGTTTCAGTTCAGGCTGCGACTGCGTGCGCCCTTTTTGCATGAAGGCTTATCGATTCCTGTCGCTTTCTCTGTGACCATCTATATGGTAAAAAGTGCCCTGTAGTGAAGGCATGGGATAACACAGCGAGACAGAGCTACTGTAGCATATGCACGTCCATAGACAAATATGGTACGATACTCAGCTAACACAGATGGTGTAATATCGGCAGGAAGATAGTACCCTAGATGAGTCTCCCACCAGTGTAAATGCTGCCTCTTCGTAGATATCGTAGCAGGCTTCCTGTGGTGAAGTACTTCACGTCTATAACAGTCAATGAGGTCTGTAAGGGTATGTCGCTTTGCTTCTGGTGTTAGAAAGTGACTACCTTCTGATATCGTATCTTGAATAAGCTGTGCCCATTTCTTAGCTTCAGAGAGCTTTGAGAAGTGGTAGTTTGTGTAGCATAGTCTTTCTGTCTTACCCGTATTCGATAGACGGTTGTTCCATCTGGACCTATGCGTTGATCTGAAGATCACTAAGTAGCTCATCAGAAATCCCTAGAAGATACTCTGATGGTCTGTGAAGTCAAAGTGGCTGGTCGACTTCAGCCAGCCCGCATGGTAAGGCCAGATGAGCTGACGCACCTTGCTGAGAACAGCGTCCCTTGTGTCCAAGGCTGGCGCCCCATACCCCTTGGCTTTGAGCCACTGCCAGACGCGTGCAATGGGATGATACGCTGGGGAATAACGGCGCCAAGGGCTCAAGGGCTCCCCAGTCGTGCGGCGTGAGAAAGCGTTTGACCGCCCGGCTCTTGGGCATCGTGGCATTCTCCAGGCGCAGGATCCGCAGAGCCTCAGGAAACCGCTGAGGGAGCGGATGCAGAAACGCCCGACAGCGTGTGGAGGTGCCGCGCATAGCCCGCTTCCAATAGCAGCGTTGGGGGCGCAGATGTAACGCGCCAAACCGGGTGGTACTTTGCCGCTGCACTGGCGTAGGGACTTTGACGGGTTGGCCCGTGCGCCCCCAGCCGCGGTGGACGTAGGGTGCAGTGGTACAATGGGATGCAGCGACAAAAAAGACTGCTACCGGCCGTTGTGCGTGGCGGCCACTGACGGCGGCGATCATGTCGGCCACCCGGGCTGTTTTGCTCGGCGGTGGGAGCGTTACGGGGGACGGTTGTGGCGCAGCGTTTGTAGACCCCATCCCCGGCTTGTAGTTGGCGGCGGACGGTGGCGTCACTGGCGGAGCCTTGGTGCTGGGCGCGATAAGCCCGCCTGAGCTCCACGGTCCAGCCGGCTTCAATAGAGCCGCAGTGGTTGGGCCCGTGCGCTAAGAGCTGTTCGAGCTGTGCCGGGACGCGCTGCCCCATGGTGGCAGGATGCCCCGGATGGGGTGCGTTGTACAGGCCGGGGAGGCCAGCGGTACAATACGCCTTGAGCCAGGTGCGGATCGTGTGCGCATTGCGGTCGAGGCGCCGGGCAAGCTGCGGCACGCTTCAGCCTTGGGCATGGAGGAAAACGGAGTGACAGCGTGCAGCGCGTTGCGGCCGGGGGCGGCGAGTCTGCTCTCACTGGGCTTGAGCATGCGCGGAGAGGACTCTACGGATCATGGAGGCTCCTCTCAAGAGACAACGATGCACGAAGAAATGCTCCCTGAAGAAAATTAGCATGTCTTCTAAGAAATTTTGAGGGGCTACTTATGAGTACTTACGGATAACCGCACGCACCACCGCCGCGATCTTCAACTCCTCAGTCGGGTAAATTGGCTTGAAATCTTTATTGGCCGCCTCCAGGAACACCGCGCGGCCGCGCTTCCGGACATATTTGATCGTCCACTCGCGGTCCACCTGCGCGATCACAATATCACCATCTCGGGGATCCACCCCACGCTCCACAAGCAACAGATCACCCGGCAAGATGCCGGCCTCGATCATGGACTCGCCGTCGACTTTGAGCATGTATGTTGCTTCTTTGTTGGTGATGAGATACTCATCGAGCGTCATGGTATCGGCCAGCTCTTCCTCGGCTGGGGAGGGGAAACCCGCAGTGACCGTCCCCAACAGGGGAATCGCAGCAAAAAGCCGGCCAGGCAGCAGCATGCCCGCCGCATCTTTCTCGACCCACTCGTGCTCCACCAGACGCTGCACCAGTTGGTAGGCAGCATGTTTAGAACGAAACCCAACTACTGCGGAGAGCACGCGAGAGCTAGGCATACGGTGGTGCCTCCGATAAAAGGCCTGGATGGTTGCAAAATGATGTTGCAAGTGTATACAATCTAGTACAGGTGAACATACGTTCACCTATCAAGTAAAACTTTGCACACCGGCAGGGACCTGCCAGGGGATGCCTTGTAGGGCGGATACCAACACTCGAACTAGACCACGCCTGATCGACACCGCAGTGAGGCGCTGATGCAGAGATGGAGCGCCGCACGGTATGGCTATGACGGGTCACAGAATCTTCACCACTCCTGCGTGAGCCAGGCTCCGCCTGCCAGCCTGTTACGGCAGACGGAGGCAGACGATGGCGTCGCGGTCTTCCTTCCCGCACATGTTCCCCTCAGCATACTTGGCCCCCCATGTTGTGCTGCGCTTCACCTGTATCAGACAAGGGCGTATCAGACAAGGGTGTTGTATGGATCGTGGACGCAAAACCTCTCTTATCATCACCCTCACACCTGAGGAACACCAGACGCTCCGCGCGTGGCAGCGGTCGACCACCAGTCGTAGCGGACTGCTCCGACGTGCCCGGATTATCCTCCTCCTCGCTGATGGGGTATCGATCACCGACATTGCTGCGATGGTCGGACTCAACCGGCGCTATGTGTACAAATGGGCATGGCGATTTCTGGAGCAGCGCGTCGCGGGATTGGCGGACAAACCTGGGCGTGGCCACCAGCGCGTACCGCGCCAAGCTCCCCCGCAGGAGCAGCACTTGGCATGACCTCCAGGGTGCGATGGCCGCATGCAGTATGCGCAGCACCTTCACATGCCACGCGCTGGCACCTCACAACCTCAAAGACTGGAACCGGCTAAAGAGAAAACCCCAGTGTCGAGGGCACTTCGGATAACACATTAGGATGTTATCGGGAGTGCTCAGGTGAGAGAGCCCCGCGGTGGACGCACGCCCGGCCCTGAGCACTTCGGATAGCATTGCTTGAACGAAACTCGGCGGCTATGGGTATTGCTTCCAGCAGGCGGGGTGTGGTCGCCACGTCGGAGACGTGAGCCCGCAGTGAGAGGGGCCCACACCGGGGGCCTCATAGAGCCACCAGCCCGCCGCCGCGGCTCGCCAGGCGCTATGCACGCACGAGGTCTCAGCCCAGCGCGGGCGACGGAGGTCCGTCGCCCTTCGTAGGGCAGACCTCTGGCGGGATGGTCTCTGGAGCAAGGGATGCCGTCTGTCCATCGCGTGGTCC
>Ga0075418_10008777_pt1 | contig 11338 bp, 10 predicted proteins | sample SoiMetdeltSBSDD2_FD_81776 | JGI IMG/M metagenome (GOLD analysis project Ga0075418, IMG submission 81776) | Bulk soil microbial communities from a Populus tree surrounding site in Tennessee, USA - Soil MetaG P. deltoides SBSDD2 | ecosystem: Environmental > Terrestrial > Soil > Tree plantation...
GCTATTTCTCGGGCTACGCCGCGATCGTCGATCTACGCGAGACGTTGAAGCGCGAGCAGGCCGGCAGGTTCGACCTGAAGCGCTTCCACGAGCAGTTCTTGAGCTACGGCAGCGCGCCCGTGCGCGTGATCCGCGAGCTGATGCTCGCGGGCTAGCGGGGTAGAGGCGTAGCGGCGTCGGAGCGCGCAATGCGCGCCCCGACGCAGCATCCGACGTCAGTTCCTGACGTTCCCCTCGCCCCCGAAACTCATGACGAACTGGACCCACGCCTCGCGGCCGAAGTAGTCGTAGCCGCTGTAGAGCGGCGCGTTGCCGATCCGGCTGTAGAAGCCCTGCGAGATCGTCGGCGGCTCCTCGTCCGTGATGTTGCGCATGCCGCCCGTGATCTGCCAGTTGTCGGTCGTGTACCGCACCGACACCCACTGCTTCGTGTAGTCCTCGGTGGCAAAGTCGAAGATCGACGTCGCCGGATCCTCCTCGAGGTACGCATAGCTGTCCATGCTGTCGATCCAGTCAACGCCCCAACGGAATTGCCAATTGCGCAGCGAGTAGGTCAAGTCCAGCGTCGCGCTGTTTTCCGGGCTGCCGATCGTGCCGTTCAGCTGGTCGAATTCGTCCTCCTCGAACAGCTTGTTCGACTGGTCCATGTAGTGCGTCGCAAGGAAGTTCGCGCGGATCGAGCCCGGGCCGAGATCGCGCTGGTACCGGATCGTGTAGTCCACACCTTCCGCGAGCTGAGTCGCGATGTTCGTGTACGCGTTCGAGACCGACAACGCGGCGGTCGCAGGATTCCGCGTCACGAGCCGGCAGAAGCCGCCGCCGGCGTGGAACTGCGGGTCGTCGTAGCAGCGGTTGAGGATGTTGGTGCCGCCAGCCTGGTCCACGCCGTTGTCGATCTCGATGTCGAAGTAGTCGATCGCCACGGAGAGATCGCCGGCATCGCCGAGCTCCGGCTGGATCACGAACCCGTACGTCAGGTTCTCGGATGTTTCGGCTTCGAGACCCGCCGCGGCTCCGCCTTCGCTGAACACGCGAATACTGCTGGTCGCGTTGAACGTCGGCGCCAGCCCTTCCGAGGCGCAATTGGCCACCACCGCGCCGACCTTCGCCCCGTAGTTGTTGCACGGGTCGCCGGATTGGTTCAAGAAGCCGCTCGTCGCGCCTTGGAACTGCTCGAACAGAGCCGGGGCGCGGTATGTTGTTCATGGCGCGACTACCACCGAGAACCAGTTGATCGGGCTGTACATCAGGCCGACCTTGTACGTGTCGTCGGAGCCGTACGAGTCGTAGTCCGTATAGCGCATCGACACGTTCGCCGTGAGCTCGTAGGCGCCCTTCCTGTTGGCGATCAGCGGCACCTCGATCTCCGTGAACACCTCGTCGACGCTGTCCTCGCCACGCGTCGGCGTAGCACTCGTCAGGTTGTAGAGGTTGCCCGCGATGCTATTCGCGTCGGGCGTGTCGTCGATCTCCATGTCCCGGTGCTCGAAGCCGAACGCAGCCTGCAAGCGTCCGGCCGGCAGCGTCGCGAGCGGACCGTCGAACGTCACGGCGTACACGTCTTCGTCGTAGGCCGTATTGCCGATAGCATCACGCCAGGTGTAGTCGACGAAGTCGCTCGGCAGGGCGCCCCCGATCACCGCGTTGCTGAGCGGCGGATAGGGAATGCACCGCTCGGCCGGGTTCGTGAGGTTGATGCGGCAGGTCAGCCCGTTCCTGACGAGTGAGGCATCCGTGCCGGCCGGCGCGGCGACGACGTCGCCCGCATAGATCAGCTTGTCGGTCAACCAGGAGTCTACCTTGTACTGCGCATCGGACGTCGAGAAGCTGACGTTGGCGTCGTAGCGCCAGTTCTCGCCGATGTCGCCACGCAATCCGGCGGACGGCTTGTAGAAGTCGATGCTCTGCGTGCTCTCGTCGTTACCGAATCCGATGAACGCGCGGACGCCGACTCGCGCGCCACCGCTCGTTCCCTGATCGGGACCGAAGTCGCTGAACGCGAGGTTCGCGGGGATCAACGGGCTGCCGGCACGATAGTCGAGGGAAAACTGGCGATAACCGGTCTGCGCCGACTCGCGCTGGTGCGCCAGGAAGTCGAGGTACAGCTCGGCGTTGCCGAGGATATCGAGGTCGCGCCCCGCCTGGATGTAGGCCGTCGTGTTTTCGCCCGGCGAGATCAGGCTCTTGTTCCTCAGGCGGGGCTCGAACGTGTCGCGCACGTTGAGATTGTTGACATTGGTGCCGATGCCGCCGCCGACGCCCTCGAACCCGATCACGCCCGTCGTGACCGACGTGTTCGGGCGCCAACGATTGAACCCGGGAACCGTAGCCCCGGCCGCCGGGACGCCCGGTCCGTTTAGGCCGTTAGCTGCGAAATTGGCCGCCGTGATGGTGTTCGTTCCGATCGTGTTGATCGTTACGCCGTTCGAGCCCGTGCCCGTGATCGGATAGCACTTGGGTCGTCCCGTCAGCGGGTCGACGAAGTCGAGCGACGCGCCCGTGACGGGATCGCGACGTCCGTCGACGTTGCACGCCGTCCAATCGCGATCGGCTTGCGTGAGCTCGGCGCGGTCGTAGTACTCGAGCGACCCGCCGAACGACCACTTCTCGCCGGACCAGCCGCCGACCATGGAGACGCGATTCTGCTCGCCACCGCCGTCGAGCGGATTGTTGGACTGCAATTCGAATGTAAGGCCGGTGGGCTCGTCGATCGTCACGACGTTGACGACGCCGGCGATCGCGTCCGAGCCGTAGATCGAGGAGGCGCCGTCACGCAGCACCTCGACATGGTCGATGATCGCGTTCGGCAGCACGTTCAGGTCGGGGGTGCCGACCGCACCACGCGTGCCGGACGGCGCCACGCGGCGGCCGTTGATCAGCACCAAGGTTCGCCCGGCGCCGAGGCCGCGCAGCGACAACGTGTTCGCTCCGGGCCCGCCGTCCGTGACGAAACCGCCGAACGAGTTGTTGATCTGCGCTCCGCCGTTGGTGACAGCCGTACCCTGCAGCGCGTCGGTCGCCGAGGTGAAACCGGCCGCCGTGACTTCCTCACGTGTGATCAGCGTGACCGGAGACACGGAGTTGAACGCGTCGCGACGTAGCCGCGATCCCGTCACTGTGATGGTGTCCCCCGGGTCCGCCGTAGCGCCCGCCGGTTGCCCCTGTTGGCTCCAAGCGGACGTGGCGACGACACAAAGACCGCAAGCAACGGTAGCCGTGACTGTCTTGGGTGCGGAAAGCGCTGAACGCACCGCACGCGAGATGGTGCTTAGAGTCGACACTTGTTGATCTCCCAATTTTATGTTGTTGCGGCGAGCCCCCTGAAGGCCGCCGCGATGGCCGGCATTTTACGGCGAAACGCGCCGCATGACTAAATTGTAATGTTCAGAGGCTAACTGTTGCCTACCTGCAACAGACGGCCGGACGCGTGATCCCACCACCGAGGACGCGAGCGGGGCGGTTTCGGCGCCCGAGAGGAAGCCTGACGTGCCGGGAAGCCGATGCCCTACGCAGGTTGGCGCGAGGGGTCGCGGCGTGCGAGCAGCCGCTGAATCTCCGCGATATCGACCGGCTTGACGAGGTGGACATCAAAGCCTGCATTGCTCGACTTCACTCTGTCGGCGTCTTGTCCCCAACCGCTGAGCGCTACGAGCAGTATCTCGCGGCCGCAGCGGTCCTGACGCAATCGGCGCGCCGTTTCGTAGCCGTTCAACTTCGGCATTCCTATGTCGAGCAGTGCGACATCGGGGTGAAATTCATCGACGACCTCGAGTGCCTCTAGGCCATCGCTTGCCGTGCGCGTTTCGTGACCCATCAGGCTCAGCAGATCCGCCAGCGTAGCGGCGGCGTCCTCGTTGTCATCCACGACGAGAATGCGCTGCGACTTCGGTGCCGGCGCGGACCTTGGTTCGCCCGTCACCGTCGCTTTCGTGGCCGGCTCTTTCGCGAGCGGCAACCGGACCACGAACTCACTGCCGAGCCCGGCACCTCGACTGACGGCTTCGACCGAGCCCTCATGCATTTCGACGAGGCGTTTGACGAGCGACAGCCCAATTCCGAGTCCACCTTGGGCGCGCTCGAGAGACGTATCGGCCCGCACGAACATCTCGAAGACCTGCGGCAGCAAGTCCGGAGGAATTCCAATGCCGTTGTCGATGACACGGATGATTGCGAAACCTTCGTGCACTTCGGCTCTCACCGTGATCTTGCCGTGAGCCGGTGTGTACTTGGCGGCATTGTTCAACAGGTTCGCAAACACCTGAGTGAGCCGGACGGCGTCGGCATCGAGCGCGATCTCGTACGCGGGAAGCTCTATCGTGAGACTGTGCTGCTGCGCGTGGATCAGTGGGGTACTGGTCTCAATGGCCTGCCGAACAATCTTGTCCAGCGAGGTTGTTTCCTTGTTGAGTGCAATCCTATCGTTGCTGATTCGACCAACGTCCAGAAGGTCGTCGATGAGCCGGACCATTTGCTCGACCTGCAGATCCATCATGTGTCGAGTTCGTTCGATCAATGCGGAATCGTCTTTGGCGATCTTGAGCAATTGCAGACCGTTGCGAAGCGGCGCCAGCGGATTACGCAACTCGTGAGCGAGCGTCGCAAGGAACTCGTCCTTGCGCCGATCCATGAGACGCAGCCGGTCGGTGCTTTCTCTCAGGGCCTCGTTGAGCTCCGCCAACGCTTTCTCGTTCGCCCGAGACTGCCGTTCGCTCTCTCGAAGTGCGGCCTCGGCGGCACGCCGGTTCTCGACGTCGCGTAGGATGGCCGTGGTGAAGGCGCGCGTGCCGTCCGTCCACGGGGCGGCCGAAAGCTCGAAATAGCGCAGCTGACCGTCTTTGAGGCGAACCTGAACCTCGACAGGACGCTCGGACGCGAATCCGCTGGTCGCGACCTGCCAGATGCTCAACCACGTGGCCTCGGATTCGAATAGATGAGCCGCCTTCCGACCGATGAGCTCGTTGGCCGAATAGCCGAAGTGCCGGGCCGCTGCGGCGTTCGCCAACCGAATGATGCCTTCGTTGTCGACGTTGAGAATCACGTCGGGCGCGTTATCGACCAGAGCGTAGTAGCGCGCGTTCTGACGGTCCCTCAAGAAACGCTCTCGTCGCGTCCCCTCCGTCACATCGAAGATCTGCACGAGGCAGCCGTTCGACCCATCCGCGAGCGGCGAAACGATCACGTCGTGAAGCAGCGGCTGGCCCGCCAGGGTCTTCAGAGGCAATAGCTCCGGGTGCATCGCACTGGTCAACAAAGTCGATGCACCTCCCTTCAACGCGGAATCGATGGCTCCTTCGATAATCTTGACTGCAGCGCTCGGAAAAACTTCGGCGAGTGTTTTTCCGGTGGCTGCGGCGGCGGAACGGCCGCTCGCCGCGGCCATCCACGTGTTCCATCGAGCGACGGTCCCGTCTGGTCGAAAGACGATCAATCCGGCGGCAACGCCGTCCAATATCGATTGTTCGGTTTCCGATGACGGCATTCGATTTCTACCCGCGAGACGCTCCACTCGTCCGCCGAATCAGAGCATCCAACAAATTCCTCAACGCCGCGAGCGAAGGTAGGTCCATCAACATGGCGATGTAGCCCTCGATATTGCGACGTCGCACGAAGAAATTGATGTAGACGAACAGCACGGTCGACCCCGCCGCCGGCGGCGGCGGCAGGTTGAAGAATCGCGTGCTCTCGCCGCGAAGCACTTCTGGCAACGAGATCTTGAGGCGGCTCTCGAGTGAATTCGCGATGGTTGCTAGGCAGCTGTTCAAAATGACGTTCCCCGTCTCCGCGAGCGCTTCTTGCTCGAGCTCGATGATTTCTTCGTTCGAGAGGTCGCTGTGGACCAGAGACCTCACGAGCTCCAGGCTCCTCTCCTCGGGGAAGATCAAGAACGCCCTGCCGACGATCTCACCCTCGAACGTCTGGTGCACCGCCACCAGTTGGCGCGAGTCGCGTTCGCCGAGCGTTCGAATCGCGTCGGCTCGACTCATCAACGCGACCTTCGGAACGGTCAACACGACTTCCTCGCGAACCATGACCGCCAGGTTCCCCGCGGCTCGGCTCACGCCGAGATTCACGAGCTCCGTGAGGGCATCCAGCTGGAGCTCGGACAAAACGACGTCGCCGGTCGCGTTCGTACTCACGATGCGAGCCCCTGGAGCCGCTGCGCTGCACTCGTCAGGAATTCGCGCAGCGACTGCTCGGTGAGCGGCTTCGGCAGGAACGACGCGCCGAGCGCGCGTGCGCGATCGACGACCGCCTGCTGATGGTTGGCCGAAATGACGCCGATCGGCATGTCGGGAGTCAGTGCGCGCAGATCGACGACCAGCTCGAGACCGTCCCTGTTGGGCATGTTGAAGTCCACGATCGCGATGTGCGGCTTCTCCTGTTTCACGGCCGTCAGCGCGTCGGCGGCGTTACCGGCTTCGACGCGCGGCCAATCGGGATAGCAGCTACTCAACACCTTGATGACCGCCATTCGCGCGAGCTTGCTATCGTCGACGATCAGTAGCTTGTAAATCATGGCACTTGATCCTCCTCAGTTCGCGTCACGTGTGGCGCGCGCGTCACACGCGCTTCCCCTGCGCGTAGCGGCTGCTTCACCAACCGCTCAAGAATCGGCGCGATATGGGTCGCCAGAAACGCATTTTTCGGCGCACCGCGCATGAGCGGCGCTCCAACGAGCAGTACCTGAAGGACGGCGGAATGGAGGTGCTCGCAGTCCGACCATTCTACGGTGGCGCCGGACATTGCCAATAGGTGGTGCTGCAACACCTCCGCATCGTCCGCACCGCAGCGGCCCGACAGCTCGATCACGCCCTGGCTTTTCAGATGCACGCTCATCGAACGAGCTCGCCAAGATCGAGGACCAGCAACACGCTGCCATCGCCGAGCAACGTGGATCCCGCCAAGCCAGGTACCCCCGAAAGCAGCCCGTCGAGCGGCTTCAGAATGACATCCATTCGCTCACCGATTCTGTCGACCTGCACAGCGCCGAGATCTCCACCGAGCTGCGCGATCACGATCGGCCCCGAATCATCGCGCTGGTCAGTCGCGCGACGAGTCAGCACATCGGCGAGCCGGACCAGCGGAATCGTGCGATCTCGCAACACGATCGCATGAGCGGCACCGACTGGAAAAATGGCATCCCTCTCGACGCGCATCGTTTCCACGATCGCGTCGAGCGGGATTCCGAATAGCTGCCCCCCCGCTTCGACGGTCATCACCTGGGTCACGAGCACGCTGAACGGCAGCGTGACTCGCACGGTGGTTCCCTTGCCCACCGCGCTGCGAATGTCGACTTGCCCGCCGAGCCGGCCCACTGCCGTGCGGACCGCGTCCATGCCGACGCCACGGCCTGAAAGCTCCGTGACGGTCGTCGCGGTCGAAAAGCCGGGCAAGAAAATGAGATCGAGCGCTTGGTTGTCGGTCAAGCCGGCGAGATCGTCCGCCGGCACTAGGTTTCGATTCTTTGCGACCTGCTTGACCTTCGCGACGTCGATTCCCGCCCCGTCGTCGGTGACCTCTACGATGACGTGCTCTCCTTCGCGAAATGCGCGCAGAAGAATCGTCGCGACCGGCGGCTTGGCGGCGGCGGCGCGCGTGACGGCGTCTTCGATGCCGTGATCGAGTGCGTTGCGCAGCAAATGCACGAGCGGCTCTACGAGCGTCTCCACGATTGCCTTGTCCGCTTCGGTGTCTTGGCCGTCGAGCACGAGATTCACCGGCTTCTTCAACTCGGAGGACATCTCGCGTACGAGGCGCGGAAAGCGTCGAAAGGCTGTGCTCAAGGGCAGCACGCGCATTCCCACCACGGCCCGTTGCAACTCGGCCACCAGGCGATTCAAGGCGGCGTGTTGGTTCTTGAGCGTGACAGCCAAGGAAGACCCTTCCTGCTCGGCTAGCCTGACCGCATGGCCGATCGCGTTATTGCTGACGATTAGCTCGCCCGTCAGGCGCACGAGCGCGTCGATCCGTTCGGAGCTCACGCGAATGGTCTGGCCGGCATCCTGACGACGAGCCGTTGGGGGCTCGGCCGCGCCCGCCGACAAAGCTCCGCGAGCGGCAGCGCCGATCGCTTCCAAGAGCGGCTCGAGCCGACTTTCGGCGATCGCGACCGCAGCGGCGGTCGCGACGACCTCGGCCTCGGAGCTCCTACCGACGTGACGCAGCACGTTCGCCGCAACGAGGCCCGCCGACGCGATACATCCGTGTTGATGGGCGTCCTTCGCGGACTCGAGCAAGGACAACTGGGCCTCGAGCAGCTCGTCGGCCTTCCGCGTGAGGGATTCGTCGGCGCGCGCGCCCGAACGGCCCGACAGCGACCGTACGTCGCAGTAGCGCGACTCGGCGCCGAGCGCCGCGCCAACTTCCGAAGGCGATGACGCGAGCAATGCCGCGATCGTGAGGTTGCAGGAGAACGGATCGAGCGCGTCGAGCGTTGCCCACGGGGTGCGCGGTCCGAGGGCGACGGCGAGCAAGCCCGGCAAGGCGGCGATCCGCGCGAGCGGATCCTCCGCGCGGAAAAAACAGTCGGAGGCGGGTGCGTAGCGAATTGCCGTTCGAGCGCGCGGAGCTACGCCAGCATTCGCGCTCAGCAACGTTGCCACCCACGGATCGTCGACCGCACGCGGCTCCAGCGCGGCGACGGGCGGCGCCGCACGGGCGAATAGCCCGACGATGTCGGCCGGATCGACGTCAGCGGGAATCGCGCCGACGCTCTCGATGAGATCGAGCCATTCGATGACCTGGTCGAGGCAGCGGAAGCAATTGCCGATGTCCGGGGCGGAGACCGGCCGAGACTCGGTGCGCGCGGCGGCGAGCGCACTCTCCGCGCAGTGCAGCGCCGTTTGCATTGCGGCGAACTCGACGATGCCTGCGCCGCCCTTCAGCGTGTGGAAGGCCCGAAACACATCGTCGAAACGCTTCTCGTCGTGCGGCGCTTTCTCGAGCGCCAGCAAATCGTCGACGGCCTGGTCGACGAGCTCTCGCGATTCGATCAGGAATTGTGCGAGCAGCTCATCCATTTCGAGCACCGCATAACAACGACGCGTATTGGACGAGCGCTTCGGCGCGGAGGGGCTTCACGATGTAAAAGTTGGCGCCCGCGGCGCGCGCGGCCGCGACGCGTTGCGGCGCCGACTCCGTGCTGACCACCAACGCCGGGATCGATGACAACGGGAGGCTCTTGGCGCGCAGGGTTTGCAAGAAGCTGAGGCCGTCCATCTGCGGCATGTTGACGTCCACGATCACGAGGTCGAAGCGGCCACCGAGCAGATGCTCGAGCGCTTCGAGACCGTTGAGAGCCTCCGCAACCTCGAAGCCCGCCGTTTCGAGCGCATCTCTGTAGTAGCGCCGCACGAGGCCCGCGTCATCGATCACCAAGACTCGTTTAGCCGCGTCGTCAGCCACGCGCCGCTACCTCGCAGGCCTCTGGTACACGATCGCATCGGCGAAACGTGCCACTTCGAACAACGGCGAAATCCGGCTCATCGATTCCGTATGCCCGAGGCAGATGAAACCGCCGGGGTACAGGTTCTCGAATAGATTCTCCGCGGCGGTCCGACGCGACAGATCGTCGAAATAGATCAGCACATTCCGACAGAAGATCACGTCGAATTGCCCGTGCGGCTTCGTCTCGGCACGTTCGACGATATTCACTTGCGTGAAGCGTACGGACGCCCTCAGGTCGTCCAGGATCTGCCAGTTGTCGCGGCCGTCCACAGCGAAGTACTTGTCCACGACTGGCGGCGGCAATCGCATCAACGCGCGTTTTCCGTAAGCGCCCGCACGAGCGATCGCGATGACGTCGGTGTCGATGTCCGAGCCGACGATCTCGATGTCGAATTCGTCCACGTGCGACCAGTTTTCGAGCAGCCAGATCGCGATCGAATACGGCTCCTCGCCGGTGGAGCACGGTACCGACCAAATTCGGATCGGCTCTCCTCGCGCCTTGACCTTCAGTCTCTCGGCCAGCAGCTCCGAGGTCAGGCAGGCGAGTTGGTGCTCTTCGCGATAGAAATACGTCTCGTTGATCGTGAACGCGTTGACGAACTGCTCGACCTCGCCCTGCAGATCGGCGCGCAAACGTCCGAAGTACGTTTCGAACGAGCTCGACCCCGTGGCCGTCATTCGTTCGATTACGCGCCGCTCGACGTAATAGCGTTTGGCTTCGGTGAAGATCATCCCGGTTCGTCGATAGAGGAATTCGCACAGTCGGCGAAATTCGTCCTGTGTGAGCGCTGGAAACTCAAGCACGTGAGTTCGAGGTTTGCGAACGGACGCGATCGATCGCCAGCTGGATCGAGAACGTCAGGAAGGGCGTGTCGCTGAACCGTTGCGCGCAGCGCTCGAGAGCCGGCACCGCCGACGATTCGCCGACTTCCGCGAGCACGTCGATGGCCGCTGCGCAGACGTTGGGCTCCGGCTCCGAATCCAGGAGGCCGCAGCAGAGGCGCACGGCGACCTCCCCGGGCATATCGCGGACTAGCCCGCAGGCGAGAATTCGGACATCGGCGTCCGGATCTCGCAGCAACGGCGACACGTACGGCCACACGACGTCTTTCATGGCCAGCAGAGCGTCCGTCGCCTCGGTCCGCACAGAGGCGTCGTCCGAGCGAAGGAACGGTAGAACCGCTTCGACACTCTGCGTGGTCGCGATGTGCGCCAACGCCGAAAAAACGGCTTCGCGCACGACCGGGCTTCGCTCGCGCCGCAGCGCCTCCGTGAGAGCCGGGACGCTGTCCGGAAGGTCCGCCGCCGCGCGCGCCGCCGACCAGCGCTCGTCGTCGCTCCCGCGAGCAAGCGCGGCGAAAACCGCGGCGGCGGCGGGAGCGGCCGGGGTCGTGCCCGAGGCCTCCGACGGTGGCTTACGGATCAGCGGCATTGGGCGTCAATTCCTGCAAACGAGCAGCGATCGTATGAACGGGCTCCGTCCAGTCGGCACCACCGGCGGCCACGAGCTCGCCGGGCATCCCCCACACGACGGCGGTGTCTTTGGCCTCTGCAATAGTCGTACCGCCGGCCTCATGCAGGCGCGTCATGGCGGCTGCGCCGTCGTTGCCCATGCCGGTCATCAGCACGCCGATCAGCTGCTCCGGCGCCACGTGCCGCATCGCCGAGTCGACGAGGCGATTCGTGCTGGGATGCCACGGGTAGCCAGCGTCCGCGGGAGCGCTCATCGCCATGAGACCGGCGGCTCGCCGTGTGACGATCAAATCGGCGTCGCCGCGGCCGATATAGACGTGGGCCGCTTCCAATTGGGTCGGGCGCACGACCTCGACGACGTGCACCGCGCACAGCTCGTCGAGCCGCTTGGCGAGCGCTCCCGTGAAGCTCGCCGGCA
>Ga0075418_10008778_pt1 | contig 11338 bp, 8 predicted proteins | sample SoiMetdeltSBSDD2_FD_81776 | JGI IMG/M metagenome (GOLD analysis project Ga0075418, IMG submission 81776) | Bulk soil microbial communities from a Populus tree surrounding site in Tennessee, USA - Soil MetaG P. deltoides SBSDD2 | ecosystem: Environmental > Terrestrial > Soil > Tree plantation...
AAATCCGTCCCTTCGTCAATTCGTCAATTCCGCATGTCCTCGTCCAAGAACCGCCATTTCTGGAACCGCACGAGCGACGACTACCAGCGCCGGAACGCCGCAACGCTCGATCGTGCGCCGCTGGCCTGGGGCGTGTGGCGAATCCCCGAAAGCGAGATCTCCGCGCTCGGGCCACTCGAGGGCCGGCGGGTGCTCGAGTTGGGCTGTGGCGCCGCGCAGTGGACGCTTGCGCTTCGCGAACGGGGCGTCCGCGCCGTCGGAGTGGATCTCTCCGAACGGCAGCTCGTGCATGCCAATCGACTGTCGCGCGCCAGAAACGCCTCGGCGTGCCTCGTTCAAGGAGATGCGCTCAGCCTCCCGTTTGCCGACGGCAGCTTCGACGTGGTGTTCTGCGATCACGGCGCCGCCACGTTCGCGCCGCCGTCCGGCATCGTGCCCGAGGCATCGCGTGTGCTGGCGGCCGGCGGACTGTTGGCGTTCTGCATGTCGACGCCCGTCCGCGATATCTGCGAGGACCTCGCCGCCGGCGTCGTCACGGAGCGGCTGCTCGTCGACTACTTCACGCTCGGCCCGCTCGACGATGGCAGCAGCGTGACCTATCAGTTGACCTACGGCGAGTGGATCCGGTTGTTCAATCGCCATTCCCTGGTCGTCGAAGATCTGATCGAGCTCCAGGCGCCGCCTGGAGCGACGACGACCTACTCGGACTACGTGCCGCTCGCCTGGGCATCGAGGTGGCCCGCCGAGCACATCTGGAAGGTACGGAAGCCGAGGAGTTAATCGGTCGTGCCCCTCCGCCCTCGTCGCCCGTAGCGCAGGTAGATCGCCGGCAGCAGGAACAGATTCAGCAGTGTCGAGGTGAACAGCCCGCCGAGAATCACCACGGCCATCGGGTGCTCGATCTCGTGACCCGATCGGTCGCCGCCGGCCACAATCGGCACGAGCGCCAGCCCGGTCACGAGGGCGGTCATCAGGATCGGCGCCAGTCGCTCCTCCGCGCCGCGGATGACGAGCTCCGAGCCGAACGGCACGTCTTCCACTTCCTCCAGGTGGCGGTAGTGGCTGATCAGCATGATGCCGTTGCGGGCAGCGATGCCGAGAACGGTGATGAAACCCACCAGCGAGCCGAGCGACAGGATACCGCCGCCGAGGAAGGCCGCCGCAACGCCTCCGATGAGGGCGAAGGGCAGCGACACGAACACGAGCGACACCAGGCGCACCGATCCGAAGTCGATGTGGAGCAAAAGCAGGATGCCGACGAGCGCCAGCGCGCCGAGGGCCAGCAATCGCCTTCGCGAGTCTTGGCGCGCGGCGTACTCGCCGAGCACCTCCGGGTGATAGCCGGTGTCGAAGCCGATCGTGTCCAGCGCGGAGTCGATGTCGCGGGCGACGGCGCCCAGGTCGCGCCCTCTGACGTTGCAGGTCACGTCGATTCGCCGCGAGCTGCCCTCGCGGGTCACCTCGTTCGGCGTCGGTGCGAGCGTGACGTCGGCCACCGAGGCGAGCGGTGCGTATCCGCCTGCGGGCAGCTCCACGGGCATCCTCCGCAGCGCGAAGAGATCCTGCCGAACCCAGGGGGCGCTCCACACCATCACGTCGAAGATCTTCTGGTCCTCGTAGACCTCTCCAACCTTGGTGCCCCGCAGCATCGTGGCGAGCGTCTGGCGCACAGCCGCCGGCGTGACGTTCACGTGCTGGGCCTGCTCGGGTCTGAACCGGACCTGCACGTGCGGCACCAGCGTGAGCGCCTGCACCTTGACGTCGGCGGCGCCTTCGATTCCGCCGATCGCCTTGCCCACCTCGGCCGCCTTGTCCGCAAGCACGTCGAGGTCCGGGCCGAAGATGCGCACCACGATGGTCGCGCTCGCGCCGGTCAGCACTTCCTTGATGCGCTCGCGCAGATAGGTGAGGAGGTCGCGCTGGAGTCCGGGATAGCCGTCGACCACGTCCTGGATCCGTGCCACCGTCGAGTCGTAGTCCACTTCGGGATCGACGCTGATCCAGAGCTCGGTAAAGTTGGGCCCCACGACCTCGTCGGCGACCTCGGCGCGACCGATATGCGCACCAAAGTTTCGAACACCGGGGATCTGGCGAAGCTCGCGGCTCGCTCGCAGCGTGATCCGGGTCATCGCGTCGAGCGACGTGCCGGGCTTCTCGACCCAGTGCATGAGGAAGTCGTATTCCTTGAAATGCGGCAGGAACTCCTCACCCAGCAACGGCACCGCCGCCGCTGCGATCGCCAAAGCCGCCACGAGGATGGCCACGGCCGAGCGCGGTGCACGCGCGAAAACCGGCAGGACCCTGCGATAGCGGTCCTTGAGCCACCGCACGAACGGCGACTCCCTCCGGCGCGGCGAGTGCGGAAGCAGGATGAGCGCCATCGCCGGGGTGACGGTGAGGGCGACCGCAAGCGACGCCACGATGGCGAGCACGTACGAGAGCGCCAGCGGCCTGAAGAATGCGCCCGCGAGGCCGTCGAGCAGAAAGATCGGCAGAAACACCAGGACCACGATGGCGCTGCCGTAGACCACCGCGCTTCTCACTTCGAGCGAGGCCTCGAGCACCATCTGGAAAGCCGGCTTCGGATCGGGACGCTCGCGATTGAGCCGGAGCCGGCGGACGATGTTCTCGACGTCGATGATGGCATCGTCGACGACCTCGCCGAGCGCGATGATGAGCCCCGCGATCACCATCGTGTCGAGCGTGCCGCCGCGATAGCGCAGCGCGACGGCAGCGGCAAGCAGCGAGAGCGGAATCGCGGTGATGCTGATGAGCGCCGTGCGCCAGTCGTAGAGGAACACGGCGAGCACCAGGATGACGAGCACACAGCCGATGAGCAGCGCTTGATTCAGATTGGCCAGCGACATCTCGATGAACGTTGCCGGCCTGAAAATCGTGGGGTCGATCTCGACGTCCCGCAGCCCTGGCGCGAGCGCGTCGAGTGCCCGTTCGACGTCCCGCGTCACCTGCAGCGTGTTGCCATCGGGCTGCTTCTCGACGATCAGGAGCAGGCCCGGACCGTCGTTGATCACCCCGTCGCCGATCGGCGGCGGGAATCCCTCCACGACCTCGGCGACGTCGCCGATGCGTCTGATGCCGCCCGAGCGAGGGCTGGCGCCGTCTCTTCCGGGGCCGCTCGCCGGCATCGTTCCCCCGACCACCATGTCCCGCAGATCCGGCGCCGAGGTGACGGCCGCGGCGTGCGCGACCGCCAGCCGCTGGTTCGGAGTGTCGATGAAGCCGCCGGCCGCGACCGAGGTGGCATCGCGTGTGGCGGTAATGATGCTTTCGAGCGTCACGTTGTTCGCCCGCAGACGATCCGGATCCACGAGTACCTGGATCTGGCGATCGCGCTGCCCCCAGATCGCCACGTTCGCCACGCCAGGAATCGACATCAGGCGCGGGCGAATCGTCCATTTCGCCAGCGTGGTGAGCTCGACCTGCGACAGCCGCTTCGACGAGACGCCGATCTTCATCACGCGGCTGAGTGACGACAGCGGCGACAGAATCACCGGTGGCCGGGCCGCCGCCGGGAGGCCCGCGGCCACGCGAGCGAGGCGTTCCTGGACCAGCTGTCTCGACTGGATCCGATCGGTCCCGTCTTCGAAGATCATCACGACCGACGACAGGCCGAGCACCGACTTCGATCGCAGCGTCCGCAGATCCGGCACGCCGTTCATGGCGTTCTCGAGCGGAACCGTGACCAGCGCTTCCACCTCCGCGGTGGAGAGACCCGGCGCCTCGGTCTGAATTTCCACGAGCGGCGGCGCGAACTCCGGAAACACGTCGAATGGCGCCTGCTGTGCCGTGCGGATGCCGACGATGACCGTGAGAATGGACAGGGCGACCACCGCGACACGCAGCCGCAGCGCGCTCGAAACGATGTGGCGCATCATGAAGCTCGCCTCACTTGCCGGCGCCAAACTCGGTGCCGAACAGTTCGGCGGCGCCCTCCGTGACGACGCGTGTGCCCGGCTCGGGGCCCTGAGACAGCACCGCGAGCGTGCCGATCTGATCGGCGACGACCACGCGCCGCCGCACGTAGACGTGTGGATCGCGTGCCTCGTATACCCACGTGCCGCCGAAGGCGTCGTAAAGGAGGGCCGCAGCCGGTGCGACGAGGCTGTTCGAGGCGCCCTTTTTCAACAGCCGCGCGCCGACCCGCTGACCGGGCCGCAGCTGTCCATCGGGGTTGCGTGCCGCGAAGTACAGGTCGACCGCAGCGGTGGTCGGGTCTGCCGATGGCGGCGCTGCGACCGGCTGTGCCACGAGACCTGCGGCATCGGGTCGCGCGCCGAGGCCGACGATGGTCGCCGCCGCTCGTGTGTCGATTTCGGCCGACTCGCCAACATAGAGCGGAACGCGAATCCACACGGTATCGAGGCGAACGACGTCGAAGAGCGAGGTCCCGGCCGCAACCGGCTGGCCATGGGTGACGTGGACGTTACGAAGAACGCCCGAGATGGGAACATCGATCGTGACGCCTCCGTCGGCGGTGGTGGTCCGGCGGGCAAGTGCGAAACGGTCGCGAGCGGCCTTCAGCTCGGCGTTGGCAATGCCCAGGTCGGCCTGTGCCTCTTCGACAGCGCGCCGGCTGCCCGAACCGTCCTTGACGAGCATCTCGGCGCGCTGCACGCGCTGGGTTGCCAACTCCTGGCGAGCCGACGCTTCGCCGACCGCCCGTTCTGCTTCGACCGGGGCGTCGCGCTCCGAAGGCACCAGCGGTAACAGGCGGAACACCGCCCGGCCACGTTCGACGCCGCTGCCTGGCGTTGGAGGCTCACCAGTCGCCTCGAGCGTGCCGGCAAACGGCGCCGTGACGACGACCGCGGCCCCTGGTTGAGGGACGACCTCTCCGCCAACTGTGCGCGTCCGAGGCACCGCGCGCCTCTCGATCGTCGCAGTCTTGATGCCCAGCCGCGCTTCCGCTTCGGGCGAGAGTGTCACCGTCGTCAGGTCCGCCTCTTTGACCGGTGCGGCCACGGTGGCTGGCGCCGTCTTCGGAGGAGTCGCGGATGGGCCGTTGTTGCACGCCGGCAGCCATGCGAGGCAGATGGCAGCCACGGAAACGGATCTTGTCATTCGCCGGTTCCTTTGCGGAGTCTTGGAAAAACAGCCATTCCTGGACGAGATGGCTGGCTCGGAGGTGTCGCTCATCGGCAATTCCTGCCGACGGCGCGCTCAATGCGGGCGCGCGCCCGCTTCAGATCGGCGTCGAGCTCACCCGCGCGCCCGCGCGCCTCGGCAAGCCGCCGCGTGTTCTCGAGCACGAACAGGAACGACGTTTCGCCGTTGCCGAACGAGCGCTCGGCGGCAGCGACGTTCGCTTCGAGCGGTTCCACGACCGTCGCGCGCCAGGCCGATTGAGACTCGGCGGCTTGCCCGTACTGCACCGACGCCTCCATCACCTCGAGCGCGGCGCGTTGCCGAGCGGCGGCATAGGCCGCTGTTGCCTGCTGGATCTCGACGGCGGCACGCGCTTTGCCCACCTGATTCCTGTTGAACAACGGCAGCCCCACGTCGATGCCGGGTCCGATCTCGCGTCCCTGGGAGCCTTTGCCATTGGCGTCGATGAGGGCCGTAATCGCGAGCACGCGGGAACGTTCCCATCCGAGCTTGCGGGCAGCCGCCTCGATGGCCAGTTCGGCGGCCCGAACATCGGGACGTGCTGCCAGCGCCTCGGTCAGGAGCGATTCCGATGCTCCGCAGGGGTCGAGGTCGCCTGGGGTGACTACGAGCGCGGGCATGGAGACCTCGCGCGGCAGCCCGATCCGTCTTCTCAGACGCTCGGCGGCGATGGTGATGTCGTGGCGCGTGCGCGACGCGTCCTCCATTGCACGCGCCGAATCCACGCGTGCGGCGCGCGCCTCCAGTTCGCCGATATCGCCCGCCGCCAGACGCGTCGCCGTGAGATTGCTGATGCGTTGCACGAGCGCCGATGTCTCCGCGGCGAGACGCGCTCGTTCTTGTGCCAATGACAGATCCGTGTGCGCCTCTTTGGTCGCCGCCGCCAGGTCCAGTCCTGTTTGAATGAGGCGTTGCGCCACGACATCGCCGGCAGCGCGCGCCGCGGCGATTCGGCGCGGGCGTTCCCACAGAATCTCGATCGGGAGCCGCAGCGTCGCTTCGAGCTGTTTGGGACCCACTGGAAAGAGAAGCGAGAGGACCGGATTGGTGATGAGCCCGGCTTCGAGCAGGTCGGCGCGGGCGAATCCGAGCCCGGCAGCGGCCACCTGAAACTCCGCGTTGTTCCACAGCGCCACTGCGACCGCCTCGTCGCGCGTGAGGCCGTCGTCCAGCACGACGCCTTGAGGCAGCGAGAACGCGACGGCCCCATCGAGGCGAGCCGAGGCACCGGTGCGTTCGCGAAGAGCGTTGGCCGTCTCTTGGGTGTCGGAGGTGGCGCGTGCGGAGACTGCCGCTGACACGACGAGAGCAGCGACGAGACAACGAGAGATGCGCATCATGGCCGTGGATTATGGTCTCCACCCGACAGATGTCACAAATCGTGCGCTCAGCAGGTGACCGGCACGTGCCGATGTTCGGGCAGATGGTCGAAGCGAGCGGAGGCGGAACGACGATATGCTGACGATCGCGCGCTGCCGATCGCAGATTCTTGATCCCTCGAGGGATCACGGCGTTGAAATTTTTGTTACACTGCTTCCTCCGCACGTTCTCCTGTTTTCCTTTTCATGGCCGAAGCTGTCGTTGCTGCCGCGGAGCGTACGCTTCCGCACAATCTCGATGCCGAACGTTCTGTGCTCGGCGCCATCCTGGTACACAACGACGCGTTCAACCTGGCCGCTCAGCTCATCGACTCGGGCGATTTCTATCGTGACGCGCACCGCCGCGTCTTCGACCGGATGGTGGCGCTCAACGAGCGTGCGCAGGCGATCGATTTCATCACGCTGAAGGAGGAGCTCTCGCGCGCGGGCGAGCTCGATGAAGTGGGCGGGCCGGCCTACATCGCCTCTCTGGCCGACGGCGTCCCCCGCGCCACCAACGTCGAGTACTACGCGCGCATCGTCAAAGAGAAGTCGACGCTTCGCCAGCTCATATACGCGGCGAACCGGATTGTGACGAATGCCTACGAGGCCGAGCAGGAAGCGGACCTGATCCTCGACGAGGCGGAGAGCGCGATTTTCGCCGTCGCCGACGCGCGGATGAAAGCCGGCTTCGTGCCGATGAGCGATCTCGTCAGGGACAGCTATCCCCAGATCGAACAGCTGTTCGAGCAGAAGCGGCTCATTACCGGCGTGCCCTCCGGGTTCGTCGATCTCGACGAGATGACGCGCGGCTTCCAGCGCGGCGATCTCGTCATCGTGGCTGCGCGCCCCTCGATGGGGAAGACCAGCCTGGTGCTCAACGTCGCGCAGCACGTGGCCACGCAGCCCGACTTCACGGTCGGATTCTTCAGCCTGGAAATGTCGCGGGAATCGCTCTTCATCCGCCTGCTCACCTCGGAGGCGCAGATCGACAGCCATCGGCTGATGAGCGGCGCCATCGGGCAGAAGGACTACGGCCGCATTTCCCATGCCCTCGAGATGTTGAGCGGCATGCGGCTGTTCATCGACGACACGGCGAACGTCAGCGTGCTGGAGATGAGAGCCAAATCGCGCCGGCTGCAGTCCGAACACGGCCTCAACCTGCTGGTGGTGGACTATATCCAGCTGATGAGCGCGCGCGGGCGCTACGAGAACCGGACGCTCGAGCTGGCCTCGATCTCGCGCTCGCTCAAGGGCCTCGCCAAGGAGCTGAACGTGCCGATCATCGTGCTGTCGCAGTTGAGCCGCGCGCCGGAGTCGCGTTCCGACCATCGGCCGCAGCTCTCCGACCTGCGCGAGTCTGGCGCGCTCGAGCAGGACGCCGACGTGGTGATCATGATCTATCGGGACGATGTGTACAACAGGGACCCGAACAACCCCGAGGCAGGCACGGCGGAGCTCATTCTCGCCAAGCAGCGCAACGGTCCGACCGGAGTGGTGCGCCTCGCGTTCCTCCGCGAACAAACGCGGTTCGCGAACCTCGCACGGTAGCACCTACGCAGAACCGAGCTCTGGCTCGGTTAGCGGGTCGCGCGCGGCGAGCATCGCACGAAGACAGGTGTTGTAGAACCGAGCTTCAGCTCGGTTGACGCGTCGCAGGCGCGCTTGTCTTCACCACGTACCTCGCCTAAGTTAGGCTTCGGCTTCCCGGCTCTGGCCGTGGCGCTCAGGATTCATCTTTCAGCATCTCTCTGTACTCGAGTGGCCATGATGAAGCTCGCATCGACGACGCGCGTCCTGCCGGTCCTTGGCGCCCTCACCTCGCTCTGTCTGCTGGCGCTCGCCACGCTCGAGGGTCAGACGGCGCAGCGGCCGCTGCTGGCTGAGGACGTGTTCAAGAACGTCCAGGTGCTCAGGGGAATTCCGGTGAACGACTTCATGGGCACCATGGGGATCTTCTCCGCGGCGCTCGGCATGTCGTGCGAAGACTGCCATCGTTCCGGCGACAGCAGCTGGCAGAACTACGCCACCGACAGCCCGCGCAAGCAGATGGCGCGGCGCATGGTCGTGATGATGGCCGCCATCAACAAGACGCACTTCGGCGGACGCCAGGCGCTGACCTGCTTCTCATGCCACCGCGGCAGCCAGCGCCCGCAGCTGATGCCGAGTATGACCACGCTCTACGGCGCGCAGCCGCTGGACGATTCGGGCGGCATCATCGAGCAGGCCCGCTCGGCGCCATCGGCCGACGCCGTCTTCGACAAGTACATCGAGGCGATCGGCGGCGCCAGCCGCGTTGCGGCGCTCCGCAGCTTCACGGCCACCGGGACGAGCGCCGGGTACGGACCGGACGGCGACCAGCGGCCGCTGGAGATCTTCGCGCAGTCGCCGAACCGGCGGACCACCGTCGTCAGGACGCCGAGCGGGAACAGCAGCACGACCTTCGACGGGACCAACGGCTGGATCGCCGCTCCCCATCGTCCCGTGCCGGTGCTGGCGCTGGCCGGGGCCGATCTCGATGGCCTTCGGCTCGACACGGAGCTGTCGTTTCCGGCGCGCATCAAGCAGGTCGCCGAGAAATGGCGCGTGGGCCTGCCAGCCAGCATCGACGATCGCGACGTCCAGGTCGTGCAGGGCACCGGCCGCGGCGGGGTGACGGCGACGCTCTATTTCGACGCCGAGTCCGGTCTGCTCGTGCGCCAGCTTCGCTACGTCGGCTCGCCGGTCGGCCCCGTGCCGACGCAGGTGGACTATGCGGACTACCGGGAGGTGTCTGGCGTGAAGATGCCGTTCCGCTGGACCGTGACGTGGCTGGACGGACGTGACACGATCGAGCTCACCGAGGTGCAGCCGAACGTGCCGATCGACGCCGCGAGGTTCGCCAGGCCGCCGGCGCCGTAAGTCGAAGGCCTTCGTGGTTATCCGCGATGCTCGCCCGGGGAAGCAAGGAGCCCGGCGTCGCGCTACGAACGATGGCCGCTTGGCGTTGCCCTGACCGTGACCTCCTCGATCACCGGAGCGAGACGCAGCGCTGCCGTCTGGGCGTTGTCGCCTGGCTCGAGCGTCGCCTTACCGATGTACGGCGAGAATCCCGGGAACTTCACCACGATTTCCGTCAAACCGGCCGACACGGCCGGAAAGACGACGACGCCCTTGTCGTCGGCGGTCGCCGTCACGCCGGGGTTGCCGTCCAGCGTGAAGATTGTGACGGTCGCGCGTGGCAGCACGGCGTTCGTCTGGTCAACCACGCGAACTCGGAGCTGTGCCTGCGTTTCCGCCTGAGCGGTGGCGGGCAGCTGCAGCAGGGCAGCGGCCAGAGGGAGCAGCGCAGCGAAGGCAGTCTTGATTCTCATGTCTGGATAGACGGATCCGGCGGCGGTTTTGGTACTAAGCCCGCGCAAAGTTCTTGTTAACGATGCAAAATCACGGCTGGAGGGAGCTCTGGACTGCTGCAGTTCGATAGGCGGCAGAGACTCCCGTGTGCGGGGGCTACCCGGCAGTGGCACACGTAATCAGACTCACCGACGTCGTGGATCCGGCGGTTCGAGCAGCGATCGTCGATCCGCTTGTCGCTTTCAACGCCGAAAAGACCGGGAGGAATGACTTCAGGCCGCTGATCCTCACGCTGACGGACGCGGACGGCAGGGTGGTCGGGGGGCTCTGGGGACGTACGGCGTACGACTGGCTGTTTGTCGAGCTGCTGGTCGTGCCGGAGGGGATGCGCGGGCAAGGCATCGGGACGGAGCTGATGCGCCACGCCGAGCGCGAGGCGCTTGTCCGCGGATGTCGGAACGCGTGGCTCGATACCTTCGAGTTTCAGGCTCGCGGCTTCTACGAGCGGCTCGGTTACTCCTGCTTCGCGGAGCTCGCGGACTATCCACCCGGCTTCTCGCTCTTCTTGATGAAGAAGGTGCTGGCGCCCGGCTGAGCGGATGCGGCTTTTGACAAGCGGATGCCGCTTTGCAAGCGGATGCCGCTTTTGACAAGCGGTGCCGCGGGTTTGACAGACCACCGGCAGAGTGAGAGATTGTCGCGTCCGGGGGTGATGTATGACGACACGCGTGCGGTGGCTGTGCTGTCTGCTGTCGGGTCTGCTCGGAACCGCGATCGCCGCCGGTGCGCATCATGGTGACGCCGATCGCTACAACCAGGAGGTCATCACCGTCACCGGCGTCGTCGTCGAGATTCAGATGGTGAATCCGCACGTCGCCATCATTTTCGACGCCGATGAGGGCGGCAAGGCGGTTCGCTGGCACGCGGAGCTCGGCGCGCGCGAGCCGCTGATCAAGCAGTTCGGCTGGACGCCGTCCACGGTCAAGAAGGGGATGAAGCTGACGATGATCGGGCGGCGAGTGAAGAGCGGTGCGGCGTATCTCAATCTGACCGAGCGCGCCAACATCGTCGTCACCGACACCGGCAAGGAGATCTATCGCACCGCGAACTTCGGACAGCCGGCGCCGACTGGTCCGAAGGGCACGCTCGACAACCAGTAACACCAGGTGACTCCCATGTCGTCGCTTGTCGCGTGGGGAAGGTGATGAGACGCCCATCCGGAATGACGGCGGCGCTCGGGCTTCTGTCGTGTGCGCTTGCCGGCGTGACAATCCGCGGCGACGCGCAGGCACGAGGGCCCTCCAGCGCGCCCCCGAGCGAGAGCGTCCGTCAGGTCGCCTACCTCAAGGCGTCGAACCCCGAGGCCTCCGATCACTTCGGGTGCGGCGGAGTACTTCAGGGCCACACCGGGCAGGGGGTCGCCATCAGCGCCGACGGAACGACGCTCGCCGTCGGAGCGCCTCACGAGAGCAGCAACGCGCGCGGCAGCCGGTGCAGCGCGCGGTTCCTCGCGAGGGCGA
>Ga0075418_10008780_pt1 | contig 11337 bp, 7 predicted proteins | sample SoiMetdeltSBSDD2_FD_81776 | JGI IMG/M metagenome (GOLD analysis project Ga0075418, IMG submission 81776) | Bulk soil microbial communities from a Populus tree surrounding site in Tennessee, USA - Soil MetaG P. deltoides SBSDD2 | ecosystem: Environmental > Terrestrial > Soil > Tree plantation...
TGTACGACGAGACGCAGGAAGTAGCCCAGGCATACAAGGCAGCTTGCACCCCCGATTTCTTCCTTTACGATGCCCGGCAACGGCTCGTCTATCGCGGCCAGCTCGACGACAGCCGCCCATCCAACGGCATTCCTGTTACCGGCCGCGACCTGCGGGCAGCGATCGATGTCGTTCTTGCCGGCAAGCAGCCATCTGAGAAACAAACGCCGAGCATCGGCTGCAACATCAAGTGGAAGAAGGGCGCCGAGCCGGTTTACTACGATCCGGTAGGGGTCAAGTAAGGCGAGCGGTTAAGAGGCAGACGAAACAACGGCGCCTACCGCTTCGGCCCACTCTCTTCCATCTTCAGGATGTACTGCCGAAGCCGCTCGTTCTCGTCGGTCAAATCCTTGACCAGGAGCATCGTTTCGACGCGCTTGAGCAACTCGTACTTGTTGACCGGCTTGGAAAGAAAGTCATTCGTGCCGACCTTCACGCCGCGCTCGATGTCTCCCTGCTCGTTCAGGGCAGTGACCATCAGGATCATGATCTTCTTCGTCGCCGCGTCGCTCTTGAGCTTCTGACAAACCTCAAAACCCGACAGTCTGGGCATCATGACGTCCAGGAGGATCAGGTCTGGCTGAAAGGTTTTGACCTTGGCTAGCGTATCCTGACCGTCTACCGCGACCGCAATTTCGCAGTCCACGTCTGCCAGCATCGCCTCGAGCAGTTCGCGGTTGGGCTGGTTATCGTCGGCAATCAAAATCCTATTTTTCTTGGTGGTCTTGGCAGCCATCGCAGCGTCCGGCTTTGAGCATCGAATCCCGGAATTGAGCCATGCCGACGTGAGTTTACCCGCTGAGGCAGAAGCCCGGAACCCGAGAGGTGCCCGGTGCGTGGGATTATGAGCCCGAAGTCTGGCCCTGGGAGGGTGAAGACTGTAGCGGATCAGGCGTCCGCAGCGCAGCCAACGCTTCATCCCGCGTGTTAAATAGCCGCCATAGCGTGTCCAGCCGCGCCAGGCCAAGCACTTCGCGCCCCACGCGGGAGATATTGCAGGCCGCCATCGTGCCCCCTTTGGCCTTCATTCGATTCCAGAGCTGCACGAGCCAATCAAGTACGGTCGAACCAAAGTAAGGAAGCTCTCCCAGATCGACAACCAGCCGCTTGAAGGTCGGCGAATCCAGCCGGTCGAGCACCAGCTTCCATTCCCGGGCTACTTCGGGGTCGACGAGGTTTCCGAAGGCCATGAGTGGTGAGACCACCAGCGCATCCCCACGCTCTTCCATACGGACGAACTTCTGCTCGCTCATGACGCCGGGCCCGCATTGTTTGGGAGATGCCCCGAACCGTTCGCGCCGGCATTTTTGATCATCGTGACTTCGTTTCCGCTGGAATTGAACCGCACTTCGTCCATGAACGTCCGCATGAGAAGCAGGCCGCGTCCGCTGACTTTTTCCAGATTGGCCGGATCGGTAGGATCCGGAAGAGTCTCGGGATCAAAGCCCGGGCCCTCGTCACGGATGACGAACTTGCCTGTCTTTCGCGTGACCCGCACCTGCACGTGTAGCCGTCGATGCCGCCACGGATCGCTCGCCAGCCGTGCGGACAACATCTCCGAGTAACGATCCGGATCACCCTCGCGCACTTCCGAGCTGATTTCCAGATTGCCGTGAAACATCGCGTTACGCAGCGCCTCCTCCAGGGCGATGCAGACCCGGACGCAGTCGGTCTCATCGCACAGGCCTACGCTCAGGGCGATGTTCTGAACGTAGCTCACCAGCGACGGGATCAGGTCCGCGTCGTTGCCCAGCGTGAAGGCGAATTCGCCCGTACCCAGACACTCCATGAGGCGCTGGCAGCTTTTGCGATCTTGCGTCATGGCCAGGATGTCCAGTGCGGTCTCCACCAAGAGCTGGTTGAGCGCGGTTTTGGGAACGTAACTGGCGGCCCCGGCCCTGAGTGCCGCCACGGCAATTTCTTCGCTCCCCTTTCCCGTCATCAAAATGATAGGAATTTGGGGGAAACGGTCTACTACTGCCGAAACCAGCTCCAGGCCGTCGAGCTGGGGCATAACCAGGTCGGTGATGACCAGGTCGGGCGATTCAGCCTCGATGAAGGCCAGGGCCTCCCGTCCGTCAGCGGCGAATTGCACCGCCAGGCCGGGGACCTTGGCGAGCATTCCTCCCACCAGCCGGCGATCCACCGCGGAGTCGTCCACCACGAGCACTATCGCCATCGGTTGGTTCCAGGGGCAGTATTCAAGGTTAAGGAGGAGAGGGCCAAAGATAATCGTGAAGGTCCCACGTCATATCCAGCCGGACAATCAAATTGGCGGGCATGACGATGAATGAATGGCAGCACCGATCTGGACCTTTGCCCTATGTTTCGCGGCGTTTCACCAGGGTCACTTCATTCCCGCTGTCGTTGAACCGCACGTCATCCATAAACGCCCGCATGAGCACCAGACCCCGACCCACTTGCGGATCGAGCGAGCCTGGCTGACCTGCTGGGGGCACCGTCGTTGGATCGAATCCCGGGCCAGCATCGCGAATCACGAACTGTGCTTCTTCCGGTCCCATCTTGACCAGGACGCACACTCGACGATCGCTATATGGCGCCGTGCCGCGCCGTTCATCCACCAGTCGGCCGGCGGCACCGTCGGGATTGCCTTCGCGGACGTCCGGAAGCTGGGAAAAGCTGAGTTCCAGATTGCCGCGGTAGATGGCATTCAGCAGCGCCTCCTTGACCGCAGCACCCACACGGAACCGCCCGGTGGCGTCGGTCAACCGCATCCCGGCGACCATCTGTTGTACTAGGTCCACCAGCGGGTCGATCAAATCCGGATCGTTGTCCAGCTCGAAGTCGAATTCACAGCGGCTCAGGCACGAGATCAGTCGCTCGTAGGTGTGGTCAGCGCGGGCCAGCGACAACGCCTCACCGACGGCGTCCAACAGACGCTCGGCAAGCTGCGGCTTGGGAACATAGCCGGCCGCTCCGCGATGGAGCGCATCGACGGCCAATCCTTCGCTGCCATGCCCCGTCATCAGGATCACGGGAACGCCGGGGTGGTGCATCCGCACTGCCGAAACGAGCTCGAGCCCATTGCGATTGGGCATTTGCAGGTCGGTAACAATTACGTCCGGCACCTGGGTGCGGATTTTGGATAGGGCGTCTGAGCCGTCCTCCGCGAACTCGACCGAATAATCGGCCTGCCGCTTCAGTAGCCCGCCGACGAAGCGGCGGTCCACGGCGGAATCATCCACTACGAGAATCGTTGCCATGACTTGCCTCCGACTGGGCAATGACGATTGCCGAAAGTCAATTGACACTGGAATAACGAAGCCCGAATAACGTACAGGAGCGACGAGAAGCTCGTACTTTGATTCATCGTTTGGAACGGAGCCGTCAACCTATTTTCGTCATTCGACGTTCGTCAGGCGCTTTTGCCTTATCGTTTCTACGCCGGCCCTCCTTTACCTTGGACGTAGTCTAACAGATGCGGCAGAAGCTTTTCCAACTCTTGTTCGAGCAACTGCACTTCCCGCTCCGCACCCTCCACCGTCTGGCCCGCACCCATCTGCTCCAGAGCCAAAGCTCGTTCGTAGACCCCCTGGGCGCTGAAGTACCGCATCGATCCCTTGACGGTATGAGCAGCCCGATTGAGAAGCTCGAAGTCCGGCTGATCGATTCCCCGGCGAATTTCCGCCAGCCGCCGCGGCTGTTCCTCGAGGAAGGCCTCTACAATGTCCCGCAGCAGCGCGTGATCCCCGCCACAGGTCTCCAGTGCCGAGTTCCAGTCAATGACATTGCCGGCGGCGACGTCGTTACTTCGGCCCGCAGGACTAGCTGCAACACTGGCAGCGGAAGCAGGCAGTCCGCACGCCCTTTCTCCTAATACGGCGCGCATCGCTGCCAAAAGCTGCTGCTCGCGAATCGGCTTGGAAACATATTCATCCATCCCCGCCGCCAGGCACCGCTCGCGGTCACCTTTCAAGGCGTGGGCTGTCATGGCGATGATCGGCACGTGTCCGTTCCCGGGCTGCTGCTCGCGACTGCGAATGCGTCGCGTGGCCTCGAGTCCGTCCAGTTCTGGCATTTGTACGTCCATCAGCACCAGGTCGAAGCTCTGCCGCGCCAGAGTGTTGATCGCCTCCTGCCCGTTGTTGGCGACGACGATCTCGTGTCCATGTCGCTCCAGCAATCCCACCGCCAATCGCTGATTGACGACACTGTCCTCGGCCAACAGGATCTTCAGCGGTTGGACGATCGCAGGCGATTCCTCCTGGCTCGCCGCGGCGGGCTCGGCCATTTCCATTCCCAGGGCGGCAGCAATGGCGTCGAACAGCTCCGATTGCTTGACCGGTTTCAGTAGCCGCTGGGCGACAGCCAGCTTTTCGGCGCGAGAGGCGTCGTTCGGCCGGTCACCCGATGTGAGGATGATGACCGTCGTTTCGGACAGCTCGGAGTCCTCCCGCAGCGCCTCGACAAGGCCAAAGCCGTCCATGCCCGGCATGTTGATGTCGGTCAGCAGCAGCTCGAACCGCTGGCCCGCCGCTGCGCCGCTCCGCAGCGCCGTCAGAGCCTCCGCAGCGCTGCTACACGACGTCGGCAGCATGTCCCAACTCTTGAGGATTTCCTCGAGAATCCGGCGATTGGTCGCATTGTCGTCGACCACCAGGCAGCGCGTGCCGCGGATCGCGCTCCGCCGCGGCACTTCGTCCCGCGCAGGCGGCTTGGAGCACAGCGGCAGCCGCACGTTAAAGTAAAACCGGCTGCCTTCGTTGACCTTGCTCTCAACCCACACATTCCCCTGCATCAGCTCCACCAGCCGTTTCACGATCGTCAGACCCAGGCCGGTGCCGCCATACTGCCGCGTGGTGGAGCTGTCGGCTTGCTCGAACGCCTCAAAGACCTTGTTGATCTTGTTTTCGGGGATGCCAATGCCAGTGTCGGAGACGCAGAACAGCAATTCGGCGGTATCGGCGGGTGAAGGAGGTGCGAGAGTGTGAGGGTGTGGGAGTGTGGGGGTGTTCTCATTCGCCTCGTACCCTCGCACCCTCAGACCCTCATACTCCGACAACTGGACCTCTGTCTGCTGACCGCTGACGTCTGACCTCTGACCTCTCGCATCGTTCAAATTGACTGTCACCACAACCTCTCCCGCCGGCGTAAACTTGATCGCATTTCCCACGAGATTGATCATGACCTGGCGGATGCGACCGGCATCGCCCAGAACCCAGTCCGGAACACCGGAATGGATGTCCAGCGCCAGTTCCAGCCCCTTCCCGTGCGCCCGCAGGGCCAGCGCCTTGAGTGCATCGCCGACGCATTCGCGGATTCGCAGCGGCTCCTCTTCCAATTCGATCTTGCCCGACTCGACCTTGGAGAAATCGAGCACGTCGTTGATGATCGACAGGAGCGACTCGCCGGACTGGAGCACCATCTTGAGGTAATCGGTTTGACGTGGTGTGAGCTGCGAATTCAGCACCAGCTCCGTCAGACCGATGATGGCGTTCATCGGCGTGCGGACCTCGTGGCTCATATTGGCCAGGAACTGGCTCTTGGCCTGGTTAGCGGCGTCGGCGGCTTCTTTTGCCGCCTGGAGCTGGCGGTTGGCCGCTTCGGCCGCTTCCTTGGCGCTTACAAGCTCTTGTTCGGTCCGCTTCTGCCGTGTGATGTCGACGATGAAGCAGATGCATTCGGTCTCCGAGCCTTCGAGCATCGTGACGCCGACCAGGATCGGCACCAGATGCCCTTGCTTGTGGAAGTATTCCTTTTCCCACGGCAGGCAGGTGCCGGTCTCCTTGAGTTGAGCAATCGCCCGCTGATCACCCGGGCGATGTTGCTCCGGAGTGAGCGCGTCCCAGCGAACCTGTCCTTGCTGGAGATCTTCGCGCGAATAGCCCACCATCGACAGGAACGCGTCGTTGGCCTCGACGATCGACCCATCCAAGCGAGCGACCATCACGCCGATCAGGCTGGATTGCACCAGCTTGCGGAAGCGGGCGTCGCTGCGGCGGAGAGCCTCGTCGGCGGTGATTCGTACTGTGACATCCCAAAACATTCCCTGCACGCCGACGATCTTGCCGTCGGCGTCGCGCACGGGAGCCTTGAGGACCTGCACGTACAGCTTTTCCCCCGTGGGCTTGAAGTACGCCTCCACGTCCTCGAGCGTTTCACCCGTATGCAGCACGTGCTCGTCGTCGTGGCGGTATTTCTGGCACTGGTGCTCTGGAAAGAAGTCCCAATCAGTTTTCCCCAGTATTTCCTCGAGCGGCTTGCCGAGCGTTTCACAGAATCGCTGATTGGCTGAAACGAACCGGAAGCGATGGTCCTTGTGAAAGACGTTGAGAGGCAGGCTCTCCACGAGCGACTGGTAGGCAGCTTCCCGCGCCCGCAGCGCCTTTTCCGCCCTGTCCCGCTGCGTGTAGCTCTCCAGCAGTTTTTGTTCGGTCCTCTCGCGCTCGGCAAGCTGCCGCCGGTACTCTTCGGCACTGCGGCGCTCCAGCCACTGCGGCAGGAGAGGCGCCAAGGCGATGACGGTCCCCCAAGCCAAGAGCACCATCAGGATCTTGACCGCAGTCGACAGACCGCCGAGCGACAGCCAGGCACTGGTGGCGTCGATCAAATGCATCAGCGCAGCGACGATCAAGAACGCCGAGATCAGCCACCACACCGGGGCGACCTTCCACTGCCGGCGGCGAAGAGCGACGCCGGCGATCAGCGCGAGAAACACGACGAAGGCCAGAAATAGCAGAAAGCCCGCGAGACTTTCGATCCACGACGGCTGGTCCGCCAGTTGCGCAAGGACGAACGGACCTGTTGTACAGTCGATCAAGGTGGCCAGCCTCGCCGCCATGGTCCCGTCTCCCACGTAGAGTGTAATCGTCAACTGGTGGCCTCGCAAACCAAGACACGCCAATCGTCACGCAGCAAGCCAACGCCTCGCTTTCAGGGCGCATCGCAGCGCGTTGACTCCCACCGCACTGTACTTACAATTCAACAAATCCCGCCTCTCGATTAGCTCCTCTCAACCCGACGGACCGTTCGCATGCCCTCCCGCTGTCTGACTGCCCTACCCGTCTTCAATGAGGCCCGCCATGTCAGCGGTGTATTGGACGAGGTGCTGCGCTACAGCCAGCAGGTCCTGGTGGTGGACGACGGCTCCGCCGACGGGACGGCTGAGATTCTGGCGGCGCGGAGCGATATTCGGGTAGTCACGCACGCGGAGAATCGCGGCTATGGCGCGGCGCTGCTGACGGCCTTCGACTACGCAATTCGCCACGGCTACGAGAAGCTGGTAACGATCGATTGCGACGGCCAGCACGAACCGATGCGCATCCCGGAGTTCTTCGAGGCCTGCGCGGGTGACGTCGATATCGTCTCGGGAAGCCGCTACCTCAAGCAATTCGAGGGTGACAGCCAGCCGCCCGAGCAGAGGCGGCGGATCAACGAGCAAGTGACCGCCGAGTTGAACCGCAGGCTGGCGCTCAACCTCACCGACGCGTTCTGCGGCTTTAAGTGCTATCGGGCCTCCGCCCTCAGCAAACTGCGGATCAGCGAGCCAGGTTACGCCATGCCGCTGGAAGTGTGGGTCCAGGCGGCACACGCCGGCTTGAAGATCATCGAGCTGCCGGTCCCGCTGATTTATTTGGATGAAAAGCGGTCGTTCGGCGGGGTCTTGGACGACGCCCAGACGCGGCTGGAGTATTATCACTTGACGCTCGACCGGGCGATTGCCGCCGTCGACCCTGCGCCTGGCATGCGGGGTATCCGCCAGGCGCCCGCGGAGCGGAGTTTCTGCGTCGGTACTGCCTGCGGAGAATAGTTTTCCGTGAGCGCGGCGGACGTTCCAATTCGCTCCCGCCGCCTCCGCGCTCCGCGGGAAGACGGAGCGGCACTGATCGATCCGCCGGTTACCGAGGCGCACAAGCTCGTCGCAGCCAACCTGGCGCTGGCGGAGACGTGGGATCGTGCTTCAGGGCTTCCCATTGCCAAGTGGCGCTCGACAGCCCGCGATCGATTGCTGCACGGTTCGGCGCTGATCCACAACGAGACGGCGGCACAAGACGCGCCTGTGCTTGGTCGGCCGTTGATTATGGCCGGACATCAGCCGAGCCTCTTTCATCCCGGCGTCTGGCTGAAGAGTTTCCTGCTCGATCGCATCGCCAAGGAAGTCGATGGCCACGGCATCAACCTGATCGTGGACTATGACACGGTCCGTCACGCTGGGATCCGAGTTCCCACCGGCACGCTCGCTGCACCTTGCGTGGTCGATGTCCCGCTCGATGCGCCCGCTGCCGAAATGCCGTGGGAAGAGCGGAAGATCATCGACGTCGACCATTTTCGCAACTTTTCGACGCGCGTTCACGAGGCGATCGATCCGCTGTTGGATTTTCGCAGCGGCGGCCGCCGGTTGCTGATCGACTCGCTTTGGCCGCGGGTCGAAGCGTTTGCGATCGACCGCCTCCGTGATCCGATCGCGGGGGGACTCGATCTCTCGGGCCCTTCGCGTCGAGAGCGGCGACTTGGCGACTGCCTGGCTCAGGGACGTCACGCCCTGGAGCGATCTCTCGGGTTGACGACGTGGGAGGCGAACTTGAGTTGGTTTGTGGGATGGTCCTGCGGGATGCACGAGTTTCTGGATCACCTGCTGTCCCGCTGGCTGGAATTGCATCCAATCTACAACGCCGCATTGCAGGAGTACCGCACCATCAACCACATTCGCAGCCGCAACCATCCGGTGCCCGATCTCGCTTCGGACGGCGAGTGGCTGGAGACGCCCCTTTGGATTTGGGCACACCCCGAAGTTCAGCGAAATCGGGCGTATGTGCGGCGAGTCGGCAATCACTGGGAGTTGAGCGATCGAGCCAGACTGCGTGTCAGTCCGCTAGGCGCAGGCGGTGCCGCTCGCTGGGACGAAGCAGGTTTCAAGTCGATGATCAATGTGCGTCCCCGCGCCCTCATCACCACCATGTTCGCCCGCCTGATCCTTTCCGACCTCTTTATCCATGGCATCGGCGGCGCAAAATATGACGAGCTGACCGACGTTTTGATCCGCCGGTTCTTCGGCATCGAGCCGCCGGCATATGTGACGGCAACTGCAACGTTTCGGTTGCCGATCGCGCGGCCGAAAGTTTCGGAAAGCGACGTCCGCGCGATCGAGCGGCGGATTCGCGACACCCGTCACCGTCCGGAATCATTCGTCGGCGAACTCGCCGGCAATCAGCAGCGCGAGCTCGCGCAGCTCGCCGCGCAAAAAAAGGAACTGATTGCCGCCGGTTGGATGGAGAGGCAGAAGAAGGCGTGGCACGACCGCGTGACCGCCTGCAACGAGCGAATGTCCGCCCTATTGGACGGTGTGCGGCAGAAGCTGATCCACGAACGTGAACGGCAACTGGCAGCTTTGCACGCGGCTGACCTCCTGGGATCGCGCGAGTTTTCGTTTGTCCTATTCCCCGAAGAAACTTTGCCCCGCGCGCTACTGGACTTGTGCGCCGCCAGACCTTAATCTGCTGTTAACCTGAATGCTAGGCTGCGGTGTAACGCGCCGCGCAAGTGACGACTCGAAGGTGGGAGCCAATCGCGGGATCGACCGTCGAGACTTCAGATTTCTGCACCAAGGTTTCGATCGTCAGCCCGCCTCCTTTTCCCGCTCGCTATCGCTCGCTTGCCGGCCGATCATCGCATCGGAACAGGGGAAACGTGCGGCCACGACGAGCCGCAAGGATGGAGCTTTCTTCCGGAAGGATTCGCGGTCATGAAGTCCACTGCTACGGCGGCGCGGCGCTCGCGCAAGGCTCGCTCTTCACGCCCTCGTCCGCAATCAACCGCTCGCGCCAAAGTGTCGGAGTATGAGGGTGCGAGGGTGTCGGAGACGCGAAACCCCTTCACCTTCACACCCTCGCACCCGCTCACCTCCGCATCCTCGCGAGCTGACGCCCACGCGCCCCAGCAGCAAACCATTCGGCTGCTCCCGGCCCGCTCCGGCGATCATGCCGCCATCCACCGGCTGCTGCTCTCAATCTTCCACGGACCCAGCGGCGCGGAGTTCCACGCCCAGCTCGACGAGCCATTGTACGAACCGACCGATCGACTGCTGGTCAAGAGCGGAGAACGGGTTGTGGCCCACTTGCGGGTCACCAAACGGCTGATCCATTTTGGCAGCCTGACGATCCCCGCAGCCGGCTTCATGGACCTGGGGACGAGCCATGAATTCCGCTCCCGCGGATTCGCGACGGCGCTAATCGACGCCGGCCAGCAGCAGGCTGTGGCCGAAGGGGCCCTCATCGGGCTGACGCGGACCACCGCCCCCGATCTCTTTCTGCGGCAGGGCTGGTCGGTCTGTGGACGGCACTCGTTTTCCGTCGCCAATCCGCGGCAGATCCTGGCGCATTATTGCAGCCAGTTTCCGCACGATGAGCCGAAGCAAGTTGACGCAGACGATGCGACGATTGAAATGTTTGCGCCAGCGCCTGTAACGAGCGTCGTGCGGCCCCTGCGGCGGATCGAGCTGCCCGCCGTCATCCGCCTTTACGAATGGATGTCCCGTGCTGGTTTCGGCGCGCTGGTGCGGAGCGAAGTCTGGTGGGATTGGTTGATGTCGCGTGGTGCTTTCGATCGAGCCTATGTAGCGGTTCATCCGCGCGAGGGGGCGGACTCCACCATTCCTGACGATCCAGCGCTGCTCGTTCCGCACTCCGACCAGGAACGGGTCGTCGGCTGCGTGTTCGTTAAGGAGGGCCGGATCGTCGAACTGCTATTTGCTCCGGGGCAGGAGCGCGTAGCGCGGCGCTTGGCAGCCCGCGTTTGCACGGACTGCGTGGAGCGGAATCTGGCCAGTGTGCGGCTGGATGCGCCCCCGAGCGATCCGCTGCATCGGCAATGGGCCGATGCCGGCGGCGCCACCCACCGCGCGGCGACGCACCAGGGAGAGACATGCATGGCGCGGGTCTTCGATCCGCTCGCCATGCTGCGGCTGTTGTCCGATACGCTGCTGGCGCGAGCCAAAGCGGCTGACCTGCCTCGCCCGTTTTCGCTGGGCCTGGACGTCTTCCATCACGATGCCGACCTTGCCCAGTGCCGCCGCGAGGACCTGGCGGTCGGCCTCGATCGTCACTCCATCCTCGATGGGCGCCACGGCGAGCGTGATGCCCCGGGCGTTTGCTTCCAATGCTGCGGCGACCGCAACTTCCTCGATGAATCGGGACACCTGGAATTGCTCCCGATACGGGGCGGCCAGGGTGAGCCGGACGTCGGCGAGCGAACGCTCAATGAGCGTGCGCAGTCCCACGAGGCTGCGACCGAGCACGCCTCCCGTCTTCCCTGCGACGCCGACACTTCCGGTCTGGAGAA
>Ga0075418_10008782_pt1 | contig 11337 bp, 6 predicted proteins | sample SoiMetdeltSBSDD2_FD_81776 | JGI IMG/M metagenome (GOLD analysis project Ga0075418, IMG submission 81776) | Bulk soil microbial communities from a Populus tree surrounding site in Tennessee, USA - Soil MetaG P. deltoides SBSDD2 | ecosystem: Environmental > Terrestrial > Soil > Tree plantation...
GCGGTTTCGCTGGCGCTGTTGGCCGCGCCAGGGCGAACGGCCGTGCGCGCCGAGCCGGAGGAGCCCGCCCGGGGGACCCTGGTCGAGCGGGTCACGAGCGAGGTCGTCCTGATTGAGGTCTTCGCCACCGACCTGAAGGGACGCCCCGTCAAGGATCTCCGGATCCCGGATCTCGAGCTCAAGATCGACAACCACATGCCCCCCAAGGTCATCTCCACGCTGGAGTACATCGAGCCGGTCCAGCCAGCCGGCGGCGCGTCGGAGCCTTCCGCCCCGGGGGCCGCCGGAGCGTCCGCCGCCGCGCCCGCGCCGTCCGTGGCCGGGGACGGGCAGACGGCCTCGGGCCGGCGGCGATATCCCAGGCGCTTCATGCTGTTCTTCGAGGATTCCACCTCGTCGCCGATCGGGCTGACCCTGGCGCGACGGGCCGCGGAGCAGTTTCTCTCGGGCGGCGGCGAGCCCGACGACCAGTTCGCCCTGGCGGCCTACGACCAGAGGCGGCACCTCCAGGTGCTGCAGGACTTCACCTCCGACCGGGAGGCCCTGGTCCGGATCCTCCAGAAGAGCATCGAGGACCGCGGGCGGTTTTCCGACTACGTCTCGGAGCTGGGGCTGCGGCACGAGCAGATCGAGGCGGCCAACCGGGGAGCCGAGGCGAGCGTGTTCAGCACGCGCTCAGGCTCCCTCTCCCCGGAGGCGCGCCGGCTCGCGGAGTCGTACGCCTCCCAGGACTTCCAGCGCATGAAGCTCGTGCTCTCCTCCCTGAAGACGCTCGTCGACGCGCTCGCGCCGTGGCCGGGTTACAAGGCGATCGTGTTCCTGGGGGACGGAATCCCGGAGGAGCCCGCGAACGAGTATGGTCTGGGCGACACGCGGCAGACGCTCCGGACCGACCTGGGGGAGCTGGGGTTCGCGACCGCGGCATCGAACGTGACGCTGCATACGGTTCAGACCGCGGGACTCGTCGCCGGCGAGGCGAACGTCGTGGCGCAGGCGTCGCGGCGCTCGAACGCCCTGGCCAATCTGGCCCTCGACACCGGAGGCGTGAGCCACGACACGAACGACCTGCTCACGGCCCTGACGTCGGTCGAGAAGGCCACGCACGGATACTACCTCCTGACCTACGTGCCCGAGGGGCCGCCCGACGGCCGCCACCACGCCATCATCCTCAAGGCGAAGCGCCGCGGCGTGACACTGCGTTACCGCCGCAGCTTCGCGCGCCTGCTCCCCGAGGAGGCCCGCATGCGGGCGATCCAGTCGGCCTACCTGACGCCGGAGCTGCATGGCGACCTGGGGCTCGATCTCTCCGCCGTGTCCGGCCCGGTGGGAGCGTCGGGGCGGGTCTTCGACGTCGTCGTCTACGTCCCGCCCGGGCGGGCGCTGTTCCTGCCGCAGCCGGGAGGTCCCGCCGCGCGCCTGGAGGTCGGCTTCGTGGCGCTCGACGGCGAGGGCAAAGAGACGCTGCGCCTCGCCCGGCGCGTGCGAGTCGCCGCCGATCCGGCCCGCGCGCGGGAGGCGGCGTCGCAGGCGCTCAATTTTTTCTCGAGAGTCAAGCTCCCGGCGACGAGCCAGACGATCACGGCCGTGGTCGCCGACGTCCAGTCGGAGTCCGTGGGGGCGGCGCGCCTGCCAATCGACGGCAGCGGGGCCGGGGCGCCCCGGGTGCTGGGACTGTCGCTCTACTCGATGGACGAGACGAGCCTCTGGATCGAGATCGAACAGGACAAGAAGGCCGGGGCCGGGGAGGACAGCGCTCCGTACACCGTCGGACCGGCCCTGCGGACCCGGTTCTCCCCGGGGGAGAACGTGCGCTGCGGGTTCAAGAATGCCGCCTCCGGAGCGCAGGACGCTCAGGACCTGCGGGTCGCCATCGTGAGCGGGGACAAGGTCGTGCGCGTCCAGCCGATCGAAACAGGGCCACCGTCCGGGGACAGCGCTCCGCGAAGGCCGGCCGGCGAGACGATCGTGGCGAGCCTGACGCTCGACGGGCTCGAGGCCGGGGACTACGTCCTGCGCGTGGACGAGGTCATGACGGCGGGACCTACCGAATTGGCCCGCCTGCCGTTCCGCATCACCGCCGGCCCGTGAGCACCTCGCGGGCGGCGTTCCGGCCGCTCGCCCCCGTGACCGTGCCGCCGGGGTGGGTGCCCGCGCCGCACAGGTAGAGCCCGCGCACAGGCGTCCTGTACCGCGCCCATCCGAGGAGCGGCCGCATCGTGAACACCTGATCGAGCGCCTCCTCGCCGTGGAAGAGGTGCCCCTCCGTCAGCCCATAGGTCTCCTCCAGGTCCTTCGGAGTGATCACCTGCCCGCCCTCGATCAGCCCCGGCAGGTCCGGGGCGTGCGCCGCCAGCGTCCTGACGACGCGGTCACCCAGATCCTTGCGGCGCGCGTCGTCCCAGGCGCCCTCCTTGAGGTGGTAGGGGGCGTATTGCACGTGCACTGAGAGGACGTGCCGGCCATCAGGGGCGAGGGACGGATCGAGAACCGTGGGACAGAGCGCCTCGAGCCACGGCTCCTGCGATGTCTCGCCGTACTTCGAGGCGTCGAAGGCGCGCTCGAGCGTGTCGATCTCGTGGCCGATCAGGATGCGGCCGGCGAGGGGAGACGACGGGCCCGTTCCGGCGGCCGTTCCGCCCAGGGCCGTGAAGCTCGGCAGCCTCGAGAGGGCCAGGTTGACCTTGGCGGTGACGCCACGCATCCGGACGTGGGCCAGCTTCTGCACGAAGTCGGGATCGAGGTGCAGCGGGCCGACGAGGTCCAGGAGCGTCCGCTTCGGGTCGAGGCCCGAGACGACGCAGCCGGTCTCGATCCGCTCGCCGCCCTCGAGCACGAGACCCTCGACCGCCCCGTCGCGCGTCTCGATGCGCGTCACGGCGTGTCCGGTGCGGATGGAGGCGCCCGCCGCGCGCGCCGCCGCCGCCATCGCCTCCGTCAGGGCGCCCATACCGCCGCGCGGGACGCTGACGCTGCCTGCCGCGTGGGGGTCCGCGGCCGCCCTCAGGAGGAGGACGGCGGCCGTCCCTGCGGACCACGGACCAGCGCACGCCGCGAAGATCCCGCGTCCGGCCAGGGCGGCGCGCAGCAGCTCGGTGTCGAACCACTCGGCGACCAGGTCGGCGACCGCCATCGGGCCCCAGCGCAGCAGACGGTAGAGGTCGGCCCGGGCGAGATCGCGGACCTGCCGGCCGGTCCTCAGGAGCGCCAGGAGATCCGAGATCCCGGGGCGATCGATGTCGGGCGGCGTCACCTCGAGGAGGTCGCTCAAGGGCCCCGTCACGCGCTGGAGCGCCTGCTGGTACGCCGGCCACCTCTCGGCGTCCTTCTTCGAGAAGCGGGCGATCGACTCCATCGACCGGTTCGGGTCGCCGTGGAGCAGGAGCGCCCGGCCGTCCGGAGACGGCGCGAAGACCCGCGTGTCCGCTTCGAGCATCGTGAGGCCGTGGTGATCGAGCTGCATGTCGGCCGCGATCCCCGGGCGCAGCGGGCCGCAGGCGTGCAGGACCGAGGAGACCCTGAAGCCGGGGTGAAACTCGTCGGTGACCGCGATCCCCCCGACGCGATCGCGGCGCTCGACCACGACCACCCGCCGCCCGCCGCGCGCCAGGTAGAACGCCGCCACGAGGGAGTTCGGGCCGGAGCCGATGACGACCACGTCCTGACGTCCCATGCTCAGGCCACCCCCCGCTGGAAGTCCTTGAGGATCTCGAGCGCCGCGAGACGGCCCGGGGCGCCCATGATGCCGCCGCCGGGGTGGGTCGCGGAGCCGCACATATAGAGGTTGCGGATCGGCGTCCTGAAGCGCGCCCAGCCCGCCACCGGCCGCAGGAAGAACAACTGCTCGAGCGACAGCTCGCCGTGGAAGATGTTCCCCTCCGACAGCCCGTAGGTTCGCTCCAGATCGAGCGGCGTGACCACCTGGCGGTGGAGGATGATCTCCTTGAGATTCGGGGCGTATTCCGCGATGGTGTTCACGACCGTGTCCCCGAACACCTCGCGCTTCTGGTCCCACGCCTGCGGCCCCTCCTTCAGCTTGTACGGGGCGTACTGGACGAAGCAGGACATGACGTGCTTCCCGGGTGGCGCGACCGATGGGTCGGTCAGGCTCGGGATGACGATGTCGATGTAGGGCCGGCTGGAGAACGCGCCGTACTTGGCGTCATCGTAGGCGCGCTCCATGTACTCGACCGATGGAGAGATCGATATCGCGCCCCGCAGGTGGTGTCCGACGCCGGGCAGGCACTTGAACTCCGGCAGGCCGTCGAGCGCCAGATTGACCTTGCCCGAGGAGCCCCGGAATTTGTAGCGCTTGACCTCCTCGAGGAATTCGTCGGGGAGGTGGCCCGGCTCGATGAACCGAAGGAAGGTGTGCCGTGGATCGACGCTCGAGGACACGATGTCGGCATGGATCTCATCGCCGCTCTCCAGCACCACGCCCTTGGCCTTCCCCTCCTCGACCAGGATGCGGGCGACGGGGGCCTCCCTGCGGATCTCGGCGCCGAAGGAGACCGCCGCGCTCCCGATGGCGTTGCTGATGCCGCCCGTGCCGCCGCGCGAGAAGCCCCAGGCCCGGAACGCTCCGTCGATCTCCCCCATGTAGTGGTGCAGCAGGACGTAGGCGGTCCCCGGCGAGCGCACGCCCTGGAAGGTCCCGATGATCCCGGAGGCCGACATCGTCCCCTTGAGGACCGGCGTCTCGAACCATTGATCGAGAAAGTCGGCCGCGCTCATGGTCATCAACTGGACCTGGTTGTAGCGGTCGTCGTACGGCAACGCGCGGAAGCGGCGTCCCATGAAGAGCAGGTTCAGGATGTCCTTGAGACCCGGCCTCGCCGGATCGGGCGGCAGCATCCCCATGATCGGTTTGACGAACCGGCAGAGCGCCTGCATCGCCTTGCCGAACTCCTCGTACGCCTCGGCGTCGGTCCGGGAGTGGCGAGCGATCTCGCGGATGCTCCGCGCGTGGTCGTCCATGCGCCAGAGGTAGTCGCCGTTGGGCATGGGCGAGAACGTCCCGTCGAGCGGCAGGATCTCGAGACCGTGGCGCGGCAGATCGAGGTCGCGGATGATCTCGGGCCGCAGCAGGGAGACGACGTACGACAGGACGGAGAACTTGAACCCGGGAAAGATCTCCTCGGTCACCGCCGCGCCGCCCAGGACGTGGCGCCGCTCCAGGACCAGCACCTTCTTCCCGGCCCGCGCCATGTAGGCGGCGGTCGTGAGGCCGTTGTGGCCGCCCCCGATGACGATGGCGTCGTACCTCGTGGACATCTCCCCCTCCAGGGCCCGCGGCGCCGCGCGGCAGGCCGCGCCGACCAGGCCTCGCCCTTCCGGCGCGCGGGCCGCATTCCGAAACACGGTTGCAGCGAGCGGCCTCATTCTAGGGAAGCGCGACCGCGTTCGCAAGAGCGCCGGAGCCGGATTGCGGATCGATTTCACCAGGAGAAACACCGCGCCGCGGGGCGCGGGGGGGCCGGGCAGGAGCGCCATCACCCTCCCGGCGCGGCCGCTCTGCTCTGCTGCTGTGGATTGACGACAAACAGGCCCTCCAAAGTTGCTCCTTGCGGGTCGAGTGGCTATAATGCCGCGCCTTCGAACTGTCACCGGGGATACGCGTGCCAATAGGAACCGCCGTACACGAGAGGACCCTCCCGCTGTGCGAGAGCCTCAACTATCGCGAGTGGTCCGGCTACTTCGCGGTCAGCTCCTACGAAGTGCACCACCACCACGAGTACAACGCGATCCGGAACGCGGCGGCCCTGATCGACATCTCCCCTCTCTTCAAGTACGTGGTGTCGGGGCGGGACGCCCGGCGGCTCGTCGACCGGATCGTGACCCGCGACATGGGACAGATCGCCGTCGGACAGATGGTCTACACGCCCTGGTGCGACGAGCAGGGGAAGGTGATCGACGACGGGACGGTGATGCGCCTGGACGAGACCACCTTCCGGTGGACGGCGGCCGATCCGTCCCTGCGCTGGATCCGCCAGAACGCGTTGGGCCTCGAGGTCCAGGTCGAGGACGTCTCCTCGAAGGTCGCCGCGCTCGCATTGCAGGGGCCGACCTCGGCGCGCCTGCTGCAGGCGGCGGGCGCCGACGTGTCCTCCCTGCGCTATTTCCGTTTCCTGCGGGCCAGCCTCGCCGGCGTGCCGGTCGAGATCTCCCGCAACGGCTACACCGGCGACCTCGGCTACGAGATCTGGATTCCGTGGGAGCGGGCGGTGACGGTCTGGGACGCCCTCATGGAGACGGGGCGCGGCTTCGACATTCATCCGACCGGCATGCTCGCCCTCGACATGGCCCGGATCGAAGCGGGGCTGGTGCTGATCGAGGTCGACTACGTCGGCAGCCGGCGGGCGCTGATCGAGGACCAGAAGTCGACGCCGCACGAGCTCGGGTTCGAGCGCCTCGTCGGCCTCGGGAAGTCGGAGCCCTTCGTCGGCCGGGCCGCGCTCGAGGCGGAGAGCCGCCGCGGCCCGCAGCGCCGGCTCGTCGGCCTGGAATTGGACTGGAGCGACCTGGAGCGCCAGTTCGAAAAAGTCGGCCTCACGCCCTCGGCGCCCGCCGCGGCGTCGCGCGTCGCCGTGCCTCTCTACCGGCGTGGGCGTCAGGTCGGCAAGGCGACCTCGACCACCTGGTCTCCGACCCTGAAGCGGATGATCGCGCTGGCCACGGTCGGGATCGAGGACTCGGCTCCCGGCACGCGGCTCCAGATCGAGATCACAGTGGAGGCGACGCGCCGGACGGCCGGCGCCGTGGTCGTCCCGCTGCCATTCTTCAACCCGCCGCGCAAGACAGCGGTTCCCGCTGTCTGAGCGCGGCATCACGTTCGCACATCCGAGGAGGATGACTCATGGCTCGTAGGCTTCCAGGCGCCCGCCGGGCGCGGGCGGTGCGCGATATAGAGGCCGGTCTCAAAATGCTAACCACGGGCTTGCGGCGCCTGGCGAGAGACGTCAACACGCTGCGGCTCATTACGCCCAAAGACGCCGCGAAGCGCCGCCCGGTGACCCGGACCCTGCGGCTCCAGGGCCGCTACATGGGATTGATCCGGACCCTCCCCCTCCGCAAGAAGCAGCAGGTCATGGCGCTGCGCGCCGAGAAGGGCGTCGAGCACGCCATCCGCATGGCGCGGGAGCTGAAGGCCTCCTAGCGGACACTCCGGGATCTCCTCACAGCCGGGCGTCCCGCCTCTTGCAATTCTCGCGGCAGACTCCTACGATCGCTGCACCGCCCCCCGATTCTCCCGAGGGAGGTTGTGCCATGCCGAAGCGTCTGGTGCCGGGTGTCGTCGCCTTGCTGCCGCTCCTTGTCTCCTGCGCGCATCTCGTCCAGCCGCGGACCTACACCACGAACGTCGCGGCGGCGGAAAGGATGCAGCGCGACTACCTTCGGAAGGAGCTCGTCCGCGGGCTCCCCGAGGAGGCCTTCCGGCGCTGGTACACGCGCAGCGGGACGTGGACCGACACCGAGCGACCCTTCATCCGGAAGGTCCGCGTGGAAGGGGCCCTGACGGTCTACGAAGTCGGATCGGACCACGACGCGGCGGGCGAGGTCGTCTTCAGGGAGGGGGGGCTCGATCACTGGGTCCGCTGGCGTCTCGTTCAGGAGGCGGTCGTCTCCTCCTGGATGAAGGAGACGGTCGATCCGCCCGTGGTTCCGGACGCCACGTTGCGCCGGATAGCACCCCTCAATCCGCAGGCCGATCCTCCGATCTCCACCGAGGCGGGCGGCGCCGCGCGCTCCTGCGAGTTCAACGCCGGGGACGAGGTCGAGACGCTCGTGCCGATCGTCTACGATCGGGAAGCGGGCAACCGGCTCGAGCGCTTCGCGCCGGGCTCGAAATCCGACGATCCGTCGGGCCGCTTCGCGCTCCTCCCGGCCGGAACGCGGCTCACGATCAGGCGCTGGAACCCCCTCGAAGGGCGTCGCGTGCTCGATGCGGACGGAGTCGAGTATCGGATCGACGCCCCGCTCGGGATGGCCACCTTCGCGGACGTCCTCTGCCCGGCGGGCCAGTGCGTTCCGGAGGGCCGGGTGGCGGTCCTGACCCGCGACCTCGAGGTGGCGGTCCCCGACGCCGGCGGAACGGGGGAAGGCGCCGCCCTGGCGGTGCTGCCGGGGGCCTCCCGCATCCCGATCTGGCTGCGGCGCGCAGGGACCCTCGAGGCCGGAAGCGCCGTCACGATCCGGCGCTGGCCCGCCTGCGCCGCGAGGGAGGCGGTCATCGCGCCGCAAGGCGGCGCCGCAGCCGGCCTGCCCGAGATTCTCACGGTGCCGCTGGCGCCGCCCGGCCTCTTCGCGCCGGCCGCCTCGGGCGCCACAACGGAGACGAGGACTCGAACATGAGCGACCTCAGGATGGTCATCGACGGTCAGGACTCGGAGTCGACCTCGGGGGAGCGGACCGAGGTCCTGAATCCCGCCACGGGCAAGGCGAGCGGCAGCGTGCCGCGCGGCACGGCGGAGGACGTCAACCGGGCGGTCCGGGCGGCCCGCGCGGCCTTCCCCGCCTGGTCGCGGCTGACGCCGGGCGAGCGCTCGTCGCTCCTCCTGAAGCTGGCCGATCGGCTCGACCAGGACACGAAACGCCTCGCCGAATTGGAGACGGCGCAGACGGGCAAGCCGCTGAAGCTGTCGCTCCACTCCGACGTGCCGTTCGCCAACGACAACATCCGCTACATGGGGGCCCAGGCGCGGGTGCTCGACGGCACGGCGGCTGGGGAGTACGCGCAGGGTCTCACGAGCTTCCTCCGCCGCGAGCCGGTGGGCGTCGTCGGATCGATAGCGCCCTGGAACTATCCCTACCTCATGGCGGCCTGGAAGATCGGACCGGCCCTCGCGGCCGGGAACACCGTGGTGCTCAAGCCGGCGTCGAACACCCCGCTGACGGCGATCGAGATCGCGAAGGCCGCGCTGGAGGTCGGGATCCCGAACGGCGTCCTGAACGTCGTCACCGGGCCCGGAGCCGAGATCGGCGCCGCCCTCTGCCGGCACGCGGACGTGAACATGGTCTCGCTCACCGGCGACACGGCGACCGGGACGCGGATCATGGAGCAGGCCGCCGCCACCGTGAAGCGGCTGCACCTCGAGCTGGGAGGCAAGGCGCCGTTCATCGTCTTCGACGATGCGGACGTCGAGGCGGCCGTGCAGGGCGCGGTCGTCGGCGGCTACGTCAACACGGGCCAGGACTGCACCGCGGCCACGCGCGTCTACGTCCAGAAGGGACGCCAGCGCGAGTTCCTGGAGGCCTTCCTTGCCGCCGTCAAGGCGATCCGCGTCGGGGACCCGCTGGCGGCCTCGACCGACCTCGGGCCGCTCATCTCGAAAGAGCAGCGCGAGCGGGTGGCGGGGTTCGTCGACCGCGCCCGCGGCCGAGGCGTCGAGGTCCTGGCCGGCGGCCGGCCCCTGGACGGCCCCGGCTTCTTCTACCAGCCGACGGTCCTGAGCGGGGCGCGCCACGAGGACGAGGTGGTGCAGAAGGAGATCTTCGGGCCGGTCGTCGTGGTCCTGCCCTTCGCGACCGAGGAGGAGATCCTCGAGCGCGCCAACGGCGTCGAGTACGGGCTGGCGTCCTCCGTCTGGACGCGCGACGTCCACCGCGCCCTGCGCTTCGCCCGCGATCTGAATTTCGGTGAGGTCTGGATCAACGACCACCTGCCGCTCGCGTCCGAGATGCCGCACGGCGGGGTCAAGCGATCCGGCTTCGGCTCCGACCTGTCGCGCTACTCGTTCAACGAGTACACGACCGTCAAGCACGTCATGGCCGACCTCACCGGCCAGGCCCGCAAGGGCTGGCACTTCACGGTGGTGGGGGAGCCCTAACGGCCTCGGGGGGGACGATGATCACGATCCGGCGTCGACGCGACGACGTTCTCCTGCGACGGCTCCTCCATCTGGCAGCGCTTCCGATTGTGGTCGCGGCCGTCGCGCAGCCGCTGCGCGCCGCCGAGCCGGTGCCGCCCTCGGGCGCCCCCCAGACCGGCGCGGCGCCCGCGACCTCCGCTCCGGCCGCCGTCTTCTGTCCCGCGTGCGGCACGGAGAATCGACCCGGCAGTCGCTTCTGCCGCAACGACGGCGCGCCGATCCCGGCGCTCGTGCCGCACCGCCGGCCGGGGGCGTCCTTCGTCCGTAACGCCGGGACGTTGAGCGCCGAGGAGATTCAGGAGGTCATGCAGCGGGTGGCGCGCTCGGTGGTACGCATCCGGGTGCGTGCCACGACGACCTACAGGTACCCGACGTCCTGGTGGAGGGACGACGTGTGGGAGTACTACCGCCGCGCCCAGCTGGGCAAGATCGAGACCTCGTCCGATGACGCGCGCTCCGCCGGATCGGGGTTCGTGATTTCCGCCGGCGGGGAGATCGTGACCAACGCTCACGTCGCCACGCCCGACGGCCTCAAGGCCGAGCTGTCGGTCGAAACCCACGACGGACGCTCGTTCCCGGCGCGTCTCATCGGGGCCGACGCCGCCAGCGACCTGGCGCTGATCAGCATCGACAGCGACACCATCCCGCCCCTCGATTGGGGGGATTCGGGCGCGGTCAAGGTCGGCCAGGAGGCGTGGGCCATCGGCAACCCGCTCGACATCGGCATCTCGATCACGCGCGGGACGATCTCGAGCCTCGCCGGCACCCGCACCGGCTTCAATCAGATCGAATCGTACCTGCACTCCGACGCCCACATCACCCACGGCAACAGCGGCGGGCCGCTGGTGGACGCGTACGGCAAGGTGATCGGCGTGAGCGACATCGGGTTCGACGAAGCCAAGGGACAGGGGTATTCGATCCCATCGCTCATGGCACGGGTCGTCGCGGACCGACTGCGGCGGGGCGGCCGCTACGAGCGCGGCTACGTCGGCGCCGTCGTGAAGATCATCGACTCGGACGTGGCCGCCAAGTATGGGCTCGGAAGTCTCCGCGGGACGGCGATCGATGTGGTGCTGCCGGGGACCCCCGCCGAGAGGGCGGGGTTGAAGCCGGGTGACGTCATCCAGGGCGTGAACGGGCGCGCCATCCCGAGTTCCTACTTCCTGCAGGAGGCGGTCTCGAGCGTCGGCCGGTCGGCGCCGATCACGCTCAACATCGTCCGCAGAGGGTCGTCGATGGAGCTACCCGTGACCACGGCGCTGCGGCCGGAAGCGCCGCGCGGCGATCCTCTGACCGAGATGCAGGGCTACCTGCGGGTCCTCTTCGAAGAGGACGCGGCGAAGGGGATCGTCTACGTCCGCGACCCCCTCCGATCGCGCCGCGCCCCCGGGCTCTGGAACAACAGCGTCGTGAAGTCGGTCCTGGCGGCGCAGGACTGGCCCGGGGAGACCATCACCCTCAACTACTACAA
>Ga0075418_10008785_pt1 | contig 11335 bp, 11 predicted proteins | sample SoiMetdeltSBSDD2_FD_81776 | JGI IMG/M metagenome (GOLD analysis project Ga0075418, IMG submission 81776) | Bulk soil microbial communities from a Populus tree surrounding site in Tennessee, USA - Soil MetaG P. deltoides SBSDD2 | ecosystem: Environmental > Terrestrial > Soil > Tree plantation...
CCCGCGCCTTGACCTCCACGAACACCAGGCTGCCGCCGGATCGGGCGACGATGTCAATTTCGCCATAGCGTGTACGGTATCGGCGCTCGAGAATTACGTACCCCAGACGTGCCAGTTCCGCACAGGCGAGATCTTCGCCCAATTTTCCGAGCGATTGGCGACCATCGGCGGCCATACCGCCGCTGAAGTGCACATTCCGAGCCCGGCGCCTCAACCACGAAGACACGAAGGAAACGAAGATCACGAAAAACCATATTGGTCGTTCGTGTCCTTCGTCGACTTCGTGTCTTCGTGGTTAGCGACCTATGGCGGTAAGTGCCTGATCGAGGATGCCGACGGCGATATCGGCCTGCTCCTTGGTCAGCACGAGCGGCGGTGACAGGCGGATCGCGTTGCGGCCGGCGCCGAGCACGAGCAGGCCGCGGCGGAAGCATTCCTGGACGAGCGCGTTGCGCTCGCTCGCCGCGCGCTCCTTTGTTTTCCGGTCCCGGACCAGTTCGATGCCGATCATCAGGCCGCGTCCGCGCACGTCGCCGACGATCGCATGCTTGTCCATCAGCGCGCTGGCGGCCGCCTTCATGTGCGCGCCTACTGTTTCGGCATTCTTCACCAGCGTGTCGCGGAGCAGGCCGATGGTAGCCAGCGCCGCCGCGCACGCAACCGGGTTCCCGCCGAACGTGCTGGCGTGCGAGCCGGCCGGCCACGACATCACCTCCGACCGCGCCGTGGCCACGCCGAGCGGCAGCCCCGAGGCGATCCCCTTGGCGATGGTGACAACATCCGGCTCCACGCCGGTGTGCTGAATCGCGAACATCCGCCCCGTGCGCCCCATGCCCGACTGGACTTCGTCGGCAATCATCACGATGCCGTGACGGCTGGCAATGTCGCGCAGCCCCTGGACAAAAGCGTCCGGCGCAACCAGGTAGCCTCCCTCGCCCTGGATCGGCTCGACCAGGATCGCCGCCACTTCGTCCGGCGCCACCAGATGAACGAACAACTGGTTCTCGATGAAGCTCAGACACTCGGCCGCGCACGCATCCGCCGACCCGGCGAAGCGATAGACGTCGGGGTAGGGCGCGTGATACGTCCCGGGTACCAGCGGCGAGAAGCCTTTCCGCTGCGTGACCTTGCTGGCCGTCGCCGAGAGCGATCCCATCGAACGGCCGTGGAACGCACCGAGGAAGGCGATGACGTTGTGGCGCTTGGTGTAGTACTTCGCCAGCTTGAGCGCCGCTTCCACCGCCTCGGTACCCGAGTTGCCGAAGAACGATCGATGCGGTCCCGGCATCGGCGCAATCGCCGACAGCTCTTCGCCAAGGCGCACCTGCGGCTCGTAGTAGAAGTCGGTGCCCGACATGTGCAGAAACTTGCGGGCCTGGTCGGTGATCGCCTGCACCACGTCCGGGTGCGAGTGTCCGGTGGACGTCACCGCAATACCGGCGGTGCAGTCGAGAAACACGTTGCCGTCCACGTCCTCGACGATCGCCCCTTCGCCGCGCGCGATCACGAGCGGATAGTCGCGGGTGTACGAGGGCGAGACCACCTTGCCGTCCCGCTCGATGATCGCCTTCGCCTTCGGCCCCGGCAGGCTGGTCCTGATATGCGGAACGGTCGTCATGATCGTGCTCATGGTGTCGTCCGCTATTTCCTCTTCCAGCGCGTGCCGGCCGGGTTGTCCTCGAGCAGGATGCCGCGATCCGCGAGGTCATTCCGGATTCGATCCGCGGCCGCGAAATCGCGCCGCTGGCGCGCTGCCTTCCGCTCTTCGATCAGCCGCTCGATCTCGTCCACCGGCACCGGCGGCTGCGCGTCCTCGGCCTGCCGCAGACTGACGACCCCCAGCACGCGATCGAAGTCCTTCAACGCCGCCCCGACGGCCGCGGCGTCGCTCGCCGAGATCTGCCGGGCATCGATGACGGCATTCACATCCCGGACCAGGTCGAAAACGGCCGCCAGTGCAGCCGCCGTATTGAGATCGTGCTGGAGGGCGGATCGAAAGGCGTCACGCGCCTTGTCGACCGACTGTGACACATGTGGATGGCCGTCTCCGTCGGGCGCGGCCTGCATCACCCTCTCGAGGCGCGCGAGGAAATCGACCAGACGGCGAATCGCCTCCTCCGCCTGGTCCATGCCGGTCCAGGTGAAGTTGAGCTGCTTCCGGTAGTGAGACGACAGCAGCAGGTAGCGCAGCGCCGACGCGCGGTGGCCCCGGGCTGCGATCTCGGCCAGCGTGTAGACGTTGCCGAGCGACTTCGACATCTTCTCGCTTTCGACGAACAGGTGCTCGATGTGGAACCAGAAGCGCGAGAACGGCTCCTTCCGCGCGCCTTCGCTCTGGGCGATCTCGTTTTCGTGGTGCGGGAAGATCAGGTCTACGCCGCCGGCGTGGATGTCGATCGGCGGGTTGCCGAGCAGACGCAGCGCCATGGCCGAACATTCGAGGTGCCATCCCGGACGGCCGGGACCGGTGCCGTAGTCCCACGACGGCTCTCCCGGCTTTGACGCCTTCCACAGCACGAAATCGCGGGCATCGTCCTTCGAGTACTCGTCGACATCGACGCTCGCCCCGTCCTTCATGCCTTCGCGGTCGAGCCGCGCCAGCCGGCCGTATTGCGGCAGCGTGGCGATCCTGAAATAGATCGATCCGTCGCGGCGATAGGTGTGTCCGTTTCGGTCCAGGGCGGCGATCAACTCACCCATCGCCTGCAGGTTGCCCTCGTCTGTCGCGCGCGGCATCTCTTCCGGCTTTTCGATACCGAGCTGGTCCGAGTCCGCCCGAAACACCTCGATCCACTTGTCGGTGTACTCCCGCAGCGGCATTCCTGCCGCCAGCGAGGCGGCAATCGTCTTGTCGTCGATGTCGGTGTAGTTCACGACCTGGCGCACGTCGTAGCCGCAAACGTATTTCAGCGTCCGGCGCAGCACGTCGAGGCACACGTAGGTCCGGAAGTTGCCGATGTGCGCGCGCGCGTAGACCGTGGGACCGCAGCCATAGAGACGAACGGTCGTGCCGTTCAGCGGCGCAAACGGCTCCTCCTGTCGCGACAGCGTGTTATAGAGATGCAACATAGAAAAGGGGGGCGGGGGTCACCCCATTTACACTGACAGCCGCGTAAACAGTCGCTCGGCGCGCCGCCGGTCCGCTTCGATCTGCGCCTTCAACGCATCGACGTCGTCAAACCGCCGCTCATCGCGCAGCCGCTGCACGAACCCGAGCTGCACTTCGCGGCCGTAGAGGTCGCCGTCGTAGTCGAGGACGAAGGTTTCGATGGTCGCGACGGCGTCGTCGCCGAACGTCGGGTTCACGCCGATGTTGGTGATCGCCGCACGGACGATGCCATCGATTGTCAGCGTCGTCGCATAGACGCCGTGCGGCGGGATCAGCTCGTTCGCGGTCATGAGATTGGCGGTGGGAAACCCCAGCTCGCGGCCTCGATGCCGCCCCTCGACGACCGTCCCGGACAGCGAGTATGGATGGCCGAGCAGCGCGGCCGCCTCGTCCATCCGCCCCTCTGCTACCAGACGACGGATGCGGGTGCTGCTGACGACAAATTCCTTGTAGCGGACCGGATCGATCTTTTCGGCGCGAAAGCCATATCGCTGGCCCAGCATCCGCAGGGCCGTGAAGTTCCCGCTGCGCTCGTGTCCGAAGAGGAAATTCGCGCCGACCCAGACTTCCGCCACGTGCAGCCATTCGACCAGCACCGTGCGCACGAACGTGTCCGGATCCCAGCGCGACAACTCGCGCGTGAAGCGAACCACGGCGACGCAGTGGATTCCCGCCTTGTCGAGCGCGCCAATCCGCTGATCCTTCGTCATCAGGAGCGGCGGCGCCTTGTCGGGACGCACCACCTGCGGCGGGTGCGGATCGAACGTCATCGCCATGGCGATGCCGCCATGCTCGACGGCGCCGCGCTTCACGCGCTCGATGATCTTGAGGTGTCCGCGGTGCAGGCCATCGAAGTTGCCGAGCGCCAGCACCGGATGCACGAGCCAGGACGGCCGCGGATCGTCGGGAAAATGCAGGACCTCCATCAGGCTACGACGCGTCCACCCGGACGTCGAACGAAAGGCCATCATATGCCAGTTCGACGCCTCGAGGCAGACGCGCGTTGGTCTCGACATGTCCCAGATCGTGTGACATGTGGGTCAGGTAGGCGCGGCCCGGCGCAATGCGGGCGATCGCCTCGAGCGCCTCGTCCACGGTGAAATGCGTCGCGTGCTTCTTGTCGCGCAGCGCGTCGATGACGAGCGTCTCGAGGCCGGTGACCAGCGCCCACGATTCGCCGGGGATCGCGCTGCAGTCCGTCAGATAGGCGAAGTCGCCGAAGCGGAATCCGAGGATCGGCATCTGCCCGTGGAAAAGCGGCACCGGCACGACGCGGATGCCGGCCGCATCGAACGGCCCGGCGATCTCGCGCGCGTCAATCCTGGGGATGCCGCCGCCCTGCCGCGGAATGCCGTCGAAGATGTAATAGAACGTCCGCCGGATGTTCTCCCAGACCTCGGCCGTCGCATAGCAGGGAATCGCGCCGCCCTGGATGAAGTTGAAGCGACGGATGTCGTCGAGCCCGAGGATGTGATCCGCGTGGCTGTGGGTAAAGAGCACCGCATCCAGTCGCGTCAACCCGTGCGCCAGCGCCTGCTGGCGCAGATCGGGAGTCGTGTCGACCAGAATCGTCCGGCCAGCGACCTCTACGCAAATCGATGGACGCAGGCGTTTGTCCCGGGGGTCGTCGGATCGGCAGACCGCGCAGGCGCAGCCAATCATCGGCACGCCCGCCGACGTGCCGCTGCCGAGGAACGTGACACGAGCGGGAAGCGTCGCGCTTCGACTCCGCTCAGGGCGGGTCAAGGAAGGATGATGCGCGACTTCGTCTCGGCCGCGGCCGCGCCGGGGCCGTTCTGAATCTCGACGAAGCGCATCCGCAGCTCGAAGAGCACCTGCTCGAGCAGCTGGCGTTCCTCGGCGGTCAGGTTGCCGCGCGTCTTCTCTTCCATCAGCGCGAGGATGTCGATCATCTGCTGCGCCGCCGGAAGGTTCGGCTGCGTGCGGGCGCCGCTGGCGGGGTCGGGGACGTCGCCGAAATGAACCGCCGCCGTATGGGCGAGCGACAGCACGAACGCGACGAAGTTGATGGTGGACGCCTCGTGTTCCTGCGTCACGCGCTCGCTGGATGCATCAGTCATAGGCAAACCCGGATGGTACCATACGCCGCGGAGACATCATGGCCGAGACAGCGGGCATCCACTTCGACCGGTTACTCGAGATCATGCGCGCGCTGCGCGCGCCAGGCGGATGCCCGTGGGATCGGGAGCAGACGCTCGCCTCGCTGCGGCCGTTCGTGCTCGAGGAGACCTACGAGGTGCTCGAAGCGATCGAGAGTGGCTCGGCGGCGGCGCTGCGGGAAGAGCTGGGCGATTACCTCTACGAAGCGGTGTTTCTGGCGCAGATCAGCGAGGAGTCCGGCGGGTTCTCCATTGCCGACGCGATCGACGCGATATGCGACAAGCTCGTCCGGCGCCATCCGCACGTCTTCGCGCGTGCGCAGGACGACGCCGGCATTACCACCGGCCAGGTGATCGAGCGGTGGGAAACGATGAAGGCACAGGAGCGCGTCGCCGCCGGCGGTGAAGCGAAACGGCCGAAGACGACGCTGAGCGGCGTGCCGAAGACACTGCCATCTCTGCTGCGCGCCTACGAGGTCAGCGCCCGCGCCGCGGCGGTCGGCTTCGACTGGGCGCGTTCAACCGACGTCCTCGACAAGATCGAGGAGGAGGTGGCCGAAGTCCGGCGCGAAGTCGAGTCGGGTGCGACCGGCGAGCTGTCGCGCGCCGAGGAGGAAATGGGGGATCTGCTCTTCGCCATCGCCAATCTGTCGCGCAAGCTGGGCATCGAACCGGAAGCCGCACTCCGCCGCGCCAACGACAAATTCACCCGGCGCTTCGACGCCGTCGAGCACGCCTTCGCCGCGCGCGGGCGATCGTTGCAGGACGCGACGCTCGAGGAGATGGAAGATCAATGGCAAACAATCAAGAAAGGACTTGAACCACGACGGCACGATGGGCACGACGTTTCTTAGGCTCTTCGAGGGTTCCAGGCTTGTCTATCTTCAATAGTCACAACACAATTCTTTTCAGCCCGCTATGCAACACGCGCACATGAAAGTCGATCAACAGGCCGCCTCTCAGGCCCGTCGTCCGCAGATATGAAATCAGTTGTGCTCTATGAACGTCGTCGAACCGAGCGACGGCCTTCAATTCCACGACGATCAGATTCTCGACGATTAGGTCTACACGCTGGCCGGGTATAAGAATCTCGCGATACCTGACCGACACAGGCTCCTCAGACCGAAACGAAAGACCGGCCCGATCCATTTCGAAATACATCGCTTTGCGGTATATGGACTCGAGGAATCCAGGTCCAAGTTCACGATGAACTCGAAACGCGCACTCAATCGTTTCTGACATTGCATGCTCGTCCTCCGCCGTAAGAGGAGATGGCAGCCGCATGCGAAACGACCGAGAAGAACGTGAGTCGTGATCGTCGTGATCGTCGTGGTTCATTTGTGTTGTTCAGCGAAGGTGTGAACGCTGAGATTGCTACCGTCGCTGTCGATCGTGATCTGGCCGTCGAGATCGGTGCGATACACCCTGGCGCCGATGGCGTGGAGGCGGCTCAGGACTTCCGGGGCGGGGTGGCCGAAGGTGTTCCCCCGCCCACAACTGATCAGCGCAATCTGCGGGCGCCAGTGCTCCAGCAGTTCCGGTGAGGTCGACGTACGGCTGCCGTGATGTCCGACCTTCAAGATGCGATGCCGCGCCAGCGTGAGCTGCGGCAGAATCGAGCGCTCGACCTCGGCGCCGACGTCGCCGAGCAGCAGCACGGCGACGTCCCCGTAGACGATCTCCAGCACAATCGAGTCGTCATTCCTTACACGCTGGCGCTCCCAGTCCGGCGGCGGCGGGTGCAGAACACGCGCCCGCGCGGCGCCGGCCTGCCACCTCTCGCCGGCGAGATGCTGCTCCACATCGATGCCCGCCGCTCTCGCCCGCCGAAGGACGTCCTGCAGCGGCCCATGGCGCTGCACAGGAACCCCCTCCCAGAGCGCCGCCGGCGCGAAGTCGTCGATCACTGACGGTGCGCCGCCGATGTGGTCGGGATCCCCATGCGTCAGCACGAGCGTGTCGAGGCGCCGTATGCCGCGCGCCCAGAGCGCCGGCGCGAGCACCCGGCTGCCGACGTCGAACGTGCTGTTGCCGAAGAGTGTGCCGCCGGTATCGACAAGCACGCGTGACGCGCCGGGCAGCTCGACGAGCGTCGCATCTCCCTGCCCGACATCGAACAACGTGACGCGCATCCGCCCGGGCGCTGACGCGTCAATCAGCCACGCGGCCGGCTGGCCGGTCAGGATCGCGAGCGCCGATAGCAGAACGATCGTCACGCCCCAGCCGCGGCGGACGCCCGTTGCGGCCAGTGCCGCCGCAAGACCGGCGTAGTAGGTCCCGATAACGAGGAGCGACGGCGGCGGGACCCGCGCAGTCAGCCACGGAAGCACGTCCACAAGCCCTGCACTGCCAACCAGCGCCGCGGACGCGGCATATGCCGTCCATCCAGCCAGACGCGCGATCATGTCGATGCCATCGAAGCACGACACCAGGATGCCGCCCAGCTGTACGAGCGTCATCAGCGGCACGGCCGCCAGGTTCAGCACCAGCCCCGCACTCGTCACACGCGAGAACGTCCACGCGCTGATCGGCAACAGCGCAACTTCCGCTGCCACCGAGGCGGCCACTGACGCGAGCAGCCATCCGACGATCCGCCGCCCGGGAGGCACACTGACCCGCCGTGCCCCTTCGAGCAACGCGGCCGTGGCGCCGAACGTCAGGAGGAATCCGGCGTCGCGCACATCGAGCGGCCGCGCGCAGATGACCAGCGCCGCGGCGGCGGTCAGCGCGTGCCAGGGAGGGCTGCGGTGATCGAGCAGCCGCGCGCTCAGGTATAAGACCGCCATCAGCGTCGCGCGCCACACAGAGGCGCCCGCGGTCACGACCTGCGCGTACGCAATCAGCAGCAGCAGCGTGATCCACGCCGCTGGCCGGCCGCTGATCCGGCACACCAGAAGCAGTCCGAGCACCAGACCGGCGAGGATCGCAATGTTTCCCCCCGAGATTGCAATAACGTGATACGTCCCCGCCGCCTGCAGGCGCACCCGAACCTCGTCTGGAAGGCCCGTGCGATCGCCAATCAGGACGGCCGTGACAATCGCGGCGGCTGTTGCGTCGTGCGGGGCCACCCAGCGATCGATGCTGCGGCGGACGTGCGCACGAATGACGGCGGCGGTCTCCTGCACGGCACTGCCGCGTGCCTGAACGTCGACGAGCCACCCGCTCTTGATTGATCCGAAGTAGGCCGTCCCCGCCAGCGCCAGATCGCGCTGAAAATCCGGAACGCCGTCATCGAGGTAGCGGGTGGGGCGCCGAAACGTCGCGAACGTCTCGATGACGCGCCCGGCGCGCCACTCGATCGACTGCTCCGCGGCGACAGAGCCACCCACCGTGACCGTTGCGCCGGCGGTTGCCGGCTTCCAATCGCCGCTCACGCGCACCGCGAGCACTGTTGCCCGAAGCGCCGTGAAGCCATCCTGTGGCGACGCGTCTTCGAGCAGTCGCAGCCGCACTGCAACGGGACTTGCGTGGGGACCGAACGACTGATCGAGCGCACGGCGTTGCGCGTCCGCGGTCAGCGCGGCCGCAGCGCCGAAGAACGCGATTGCGATCGCCGCGACCGCCAGCCGATCGTGCTCGCAGCGCCACGCCGACCACGCCGCAACTGTGGCGATGAACAGCACAGCTATGGCGAACGATGTGTCTATGTGGAACTCCAGCGCGCTCGCCGCCCCGAGGATCAGCGCGAGGGCGGGCATCGCTCCGATCGTTCGCACGGAGCGCGACCTGCAAACGCATGGGCAGTGGTGTCTACGCCTGCTTCAACAACTTATGGACATGGATCGCAAAAACTGCGAAACGTCTGTGACAAATGGATTGAAAAATTTTCTGTGCAAGCAGCCGTGCAAATTGCCCTCGGAGCTGACCACCAAGGCCGCCCGAATACTAAGGTGTCGCAGACTGTCCTATCGCGATTGGCCAAAGCCGATCAGACAGGTAACCTCTGAGGCATCACATCGATGCAGCTGCGCCTAGTCCATCTCGAAGATGACGCAGGTGATCGGGAACTCATCGCGCGGTTCGAGTCGACCCTCCTCACGCTCTGGCGATGACGCCGATCGAAGATCACGAACCACCGCAGCTCCACCAACTGAAGAACCACCTCTCGATCATCGTGGGGTTCTGCGATCTGCTGCTTGGCGATCTGTCGCAGGACGATCCCAGGCGCGTTGACATCCACGAAATCCGAAAGGCTGGTCAGGCGGCCCTCGACCTGATCCCGGACATTTCGTCGCGGATGCGCTGAGCGGCGATGGGTGAACCTGCTCCTCGTCTTCTGGTCGTCGATGATGAGCCCGGCATGCTGGCGATCGTGCAGCGCTTCGCCGAAGCGGAGGGTTTCGAGGTGATCACGCGTCCCGGCGGCTACCACCTTCTGGAAGAGCTTGCTGACCTGAACCCCGATGCGGCGGTGATCGATCGCAACATGCCGGAAGTGGGCGGTCTCGAGCTGCTGAAGGCGATCCGCGAGAGCGATCCGGGATGCCAGGTGATCCTCATGACCGCCGAGGCCACGGTGGAGTCGGCAATCGAAGCGGTAAAGCTCGGCGCGCTTGATTACGTGAGCAAGCCGCTCGACTTCGACCGCCTGCGCGAGCTGCTCGGCGGCGTGCGCTACGGCATCGCCCGGCGGCAGCGGCTGCTGGCGGCCGACACCGAGCTTGCCCACCGCTTCGAGTTCTACGGGATGGTGGGACGCGGGCCGATCATGCAGGAGCTGTTCGATCTGATACGCCGGCTGGCGCCCCACGCCCGCACGGCGCTCATCACCGGCGAGACCGGCACGGGCAAGGAGCTGGTCGCGCGCGCCCTGCACAAGCTGGGCCCGCGGAAGGATCGCAAGTTCATCGCCTTCAACTGCTCGACGCTGGTCGAAACCCTGGCGGAAAGCGAGCTGTTCGGCCATGTGCGGGGCGCCTTCACCGGCGCGATCGAGTCCAAGGCCGGACTCTTCGAACAGTCCGACGGCGCGACGCTCTTCCTCGACGAAATCGGCGAGCTGCCGCTGCCGATCCAGGCCAAGCTGCTGCGCGTCATCGAGTACGGCGAAGTGCAGCGGGTTGGCGCCACGGACAGCCGGAAAGTGGACGTCCGCCTGATCGCCGCGAGCAACCGGCGCCTGCCGCAGGAGGTGGCCGCGGGCCGCTTCCGCCAGGACCTGTACTACCGCCTCAACGTCGTCGAGATTGCGCTCGCCGCGCTGCGCGAGCGGCGCGACGACATTCCGTGTCTCACGGCCGCCTTCGTCCAGGAGTTCTCGTCACGGTTCCAGAAGCGGGTCAGCGGGTTGAGTCCGGGCGCCGAGCGCCTGTTGCAGAATGCTCCGTGGACCGGCAATATCCGCGAGCTGCGCAACGTCATCGAACGCGCGTGCATGCTGAGCGACGGGCGCATCCTCAGCGAGCGCGAAGTGCTGGCCGCACTCGGCGGCACCCGGCCCGCCGCGGGGGCAGCCCCGACTGAATCAGCCGCGGAGCCGGATGAGATCATGCCGGAAGTCGATCGCACGGCGATCGAACAGGCGCTGCAGCAGGTTGGCGGGAATCGATCGGCGGCGGCGCGCAAGCTCGGGATCAGCCGACGCGCGCTCTACCGGCGCCTCGACGCGTTTGGTCTCCGATGACGGCTAGCGTCGAACCGCGTAGTAGCCGCGCCGCGCTCGCGTGAAATAGGTGCGGTCCTTGACTCTGACGCGAATCGTCCGCCAGCCGTCGTCAGGGCGGCGCGACGACACATAGCCGATCATGTACTGCTTGTTCAATTCGTTGGCGATCCGCTCGGTCGCGGGTCCCACCTCCTCCACCGACCGGACGACTTCCGTATAGCCGCCGCTCTGGCCGGTAATCTCGCGCAGCGACTCAGGGTTCACGCGCGTGCTGGCGTACGCGCTGGGCGCGTCGATCGCAATCGCATAGACGAAGGGATCGGTGCGCCGCAGGATGTCGCGCGTCTGCCGCAGCGTGAAGTCGCTTGCCGTGTCGGCGCCATCCGAGACGACGACCAGCGCCGCGCGCGTATGCAGCCGCTGGCCGAACATCGGCGCGGAGGCCACGAGCGCGTCGTAGATTGCCGTGCCCCCGGACGGACGGAACGCGTCGAGACGGCC
>Ga0075418_10008786_pt1 | contig 11333 bp, 8 predicted proteins | sample SoiMetdeltSBSDD2_FD_81776 | JGI IMG/M metagenome (GOLD analysis project Ga0075418, IMG submission 81776) | Bulk soil microbial communities from a Populus tree surrounding site in Tennessee, USA - Soil MetaG P. deltoides SBSDD2 | ecosystem: Environmental > Terrestrial > Soil > Tree plantation...
CGGCCGACAAACCCGATTCCAGTCTGGCTGGGTGGATGGGGCGAGCTTTCATTGAAACGCGCCGCGCAACTTGGTGATGCCTGGGTACCGGGGCCGACTGCAAACCTGGAAAAACTATTAAACGCCCAAAAGCAATATCGAACGTTTTTGTCGGATGCCGGAAAAGACCCGGCCGAGGCGCCGAATCCGCTGACCCGCGAAGTTGTCATCGCGGAGACGCGCGAACGCGCTCTGGAACTCGCTGAAAAATATGTGATGGTGAATTACCGCGATGAATACGGGGGAGGCTGGAAACATCCGCTGATCGGCTCGCAGGACCAGACGGCGATTGCGCTGGAGTCACTGAGTGAGGATCGCTTCATTATCGGGAATCCCGATGACTGTATTGCTCGTATCCAGCGTTTCGCGGAAACATTTGGCGTCGATCACTTGATCTGCCGCCTGTACTTCGCGGGCATGCCGCACGACCATATCATGACCGAACTAAAACTTCTTGCAAAAGAAGTGTTTCCTGCATTTCGGTGAACTCGATGTCCGATCATTTCCCAGACTTCGATTTTGATCTCTCCCCTTACACAGGCTGGACGCGCGCCCACTGGGAATACATATTTGCGCGCATGACGTATGGCTATTCCAAAATTGCGGACCAAACCGGCTCGCCCGCGCGCGTGCTCTACCCTGACGACCGCCGCGGGCTTCCCGATTCAGCGGATGCCATCGAGTCTTTCGCTCGGATCGCGTCTGCCTGGGGCGCGTGGCTGCGTAACCCGGGGAATCCTGCTGTAATAAAATTTCAGGACCATGAGATAAATCTCGAAGCGCTTTTGCGACAGGCGCTGCTGGATGGAACGAATGCATCCGATCCTTACACCTATTGGGGCGACATCGGTCATCTGGATCAGCGGATTGTGGAAAGCGCTGATATCGCCGTAACGATTTGGATGAGTCGCGAGCGTGTCTTCAACAAGATGACCAGAGCCGAGCAGGAACAGATCATGGCCTGGCTGGCCCAGGTGGACGACAAAGGCACCTACACCGATAATTGGATCCTGTTCACGGCCATGGCGCAGGCAGTCCGTCACCACCTGGGATTTCCTTCCCCCGTGGATGACATTGACAATCGGCTGATGCAAATCGGTGAGTTCTATCGCGGCGACGGCTGGTACGTGGACGGCCCGACCGATGAATTTGAATTGTATAACGCCTGGATGTTTGGCTGGCACTATTTCCTCTGGACCTGGATCGATGGCGACCGGCGCCCCGACCACCGTCAACTCGTTTTGGAGCGCGGCCGATCTTTCATTAATGGCTTCAGTCACTTTTTTGGTGCCAACGGTTCCTATCCGGCGTGGGGACGCTCGATCGTATATCGATTTGCTGCGCTGGCCCCGTTTGCGGTTGGACATTTCCTGAAAATCTCGCCGGACGACCCGGGCCTTCTTCGACGCCTCTCGAGTGGCTGCATTCGCTATTTTTATGATCGCGGCCTGTTTGACCCGGATGGGCACTTTGTGAGACAAGGCTTTCACGGCGATTTTCCTCCCGCGGGGGAAGCCTATATCTCACCGGGTTCACCGTACTGGTGCTGTCACGGTCTCTTCGCGCTGACGTTTGATCGCGATGATCCATTTTGGACGGCCACCGAAAGCCCTCTCCCCGTGGAACGCGGCGATTTCGAACTGGCTCTGCCTGCTCCGGGATTTGTCCTCTCCGGACGAAAGGACACAGGCCAGGTGTTATTGCTCAACAGCCGCAGCGGGCAGGAACACGATTTCCCGCGTCATAATTACACATCGAAGTATGGCAAGCTTGCTTACAGCACGCACTTGCCCTTCAACGTGCTCCCGGCGCGTGGCTCATACGCGCCCGATGCCATGATTTCTCTCACGCGCGATGGAAAAACATTTGGTCATCGAGGCCATACACGAACCGGTGGCGTTGCTCCGGGATTCATGTGGACCAAGTTCGATCAACTCATCGATGATGAATTGCAACCGTTGTGGATCGCTGTTCTCCTGTGGGGCGATGTTCAAATCCGTTTAACAGTTATTCGCCCTACCTATCCGGTTATGGCGTTTGAAGCGCCAGGGGCACTGGGTTGTGAAAAACCGGCAGACATTCTCCGGAGATCGGATCAACAGTTGGGTTGGGAATATGCCGAGGCAGATGGCCGCGCAATCGCTATTCAGCGTCTGGCTGGCTACGATTCTCAGAAGACCAGCGCGCCTTTTTTGGATCAGTCCAACATCAACGTTGCTTACGCCTATTCCGAACAACCGGTGGTCTGTGAGGCGGAAGCCAGAATCATTGCGCGCTGCCTGGCATCTGCGTCACTTGTCCGTCCAGGGGCCTTTGATCCGGCCAATGAGTTCTCGGGAATCAAAGTGGAGATCGAAGCGCCGGAGATTTTCCGCGTCAGCCTTCCCGATGGAACGATGGCAGTGGTCACGCCGGGTGAAACCACCCCAAAACGTGCCAGTCTCAATGGATTGGAAGTGGAAGGCAATCATCTACGCTACGTTCAAGCAAGTAAAGACTTGAACGAAATTTGTGGCCTGGGCGTAACGCAGATTGCAGGACTCGCTGCCTTTGATGAACCCGCGACGTTTCGTCTGAAACGATCTTCGAATGGAACGCTCCATGCGCGGACGAATACCGGGCTATCGCTTATCGATCAATGGCTGGGTGGGCCGGCGCGCGGCGTCGAAGTCAAAACGTTGGATGAAGGATGGCAGGATGTCACAACGCAGTGTCAGGGATCGTCCATTCCGCTTTCACTTGTTCAGGAATGGTCAGAGCGTAACCAGCGAACGTTAGTGGATTTTCGGCTAAGCCAATGAAGCATCCGCTCGAATTGACTGTCATGATGTACCACTACGTCCGCGACCGCGGTGATGAAGCGGAGGCAGGTTCCGGGATTCCGGGCATGTCGGTGAAGACCTTCGAGTCACAACTGGATGATTTATCGAATCAGCATACGTTTGTTACATGGCCAGATGTACAACTGGCCGTGCAAGGGCACAGACCTCTTGCGATCTCAGCCTGTCTGCTGACGTTTGATGACGGCGTTCTCGATCACTATATTAATGTCTTTCGGATTCTGCGAAGTAGAAAGCTTTCCGGACTATTTTTTGCCATGAGCCGTGGCGAAAATGAGGCATTGACCCTCCCTCACAAAATTCATTTTTTACTGGCAAAGTTGGGTCTCGCCGAATTACGCGATGCAATTTGGGAGAAATTGGATTCGCAGCAACGCGAGCGATTCACAGAAGCGGAGAAAAAGTATTCGTTCAAGTATCCGCCACTCTCACTGGATAAGCGCATCAACCTGCTCAAGGCCGTTCTTCAGCGGGATCTATCCCTGGAAGTGGATTCGTTGCTTGGTAGTTTGTTCGAAGAACATATCGGTTCAGAAAAAGAGACCGCGCGCAATTACTATCTTAGTTCTGAACAGATCCGCGAGATGACAGAAGGCGGCATGCACTTTGGCGGACACACTCACAGCCATCCCTGGTTCGATTGGATCGATTCCGCAGCCAGGAACGCTGAGATAAAGGCATCCGCCGCCTGGCTGCAAAAGGTCGAATCCGGACCCTGGGCATTTGCGTATCCATACGGTGGTCTTTCGGAAGATTCGCCTCAATTGCTTCAAGCCCATGGATTTATGGCGGCGTTCACAACCCAGACTCAGCTTCGCCACTCCGATCCCTATTTCATCGGGAGACTGGATGGCGAGGAAGTTGCACAGGATGGTCAAGGTTATGCCTGAGTCAAAACCCATCCGCTTTGGAATTATTGGCTGTGGGGCAGCCTCCCTTCCCGTCTGCGAGGCGATCGCCGCGTCGCCTCTGACGGAACTAACAGCAGTCTACGATTTGAATCATGATTCGGCGGACGATATCGGTCAGCGATTTCAGGTCCAGGTGATGCACACGTTGGAAGAGTTACTGACCAATCAGAAAGTGGATGCTATCTACATCGCTGTTCCGCATTATTTACTGGCGTCACTCACACAGCAGGCTCTTCATAGCGGCAAACATGTGCTGACGGAAAAACCTCTGGCAACTTCGTTAGAGGATGTTGATCCGTTGATCGAACTTGCATCCAACCAGAATTTAGCCCTGGGAGTTTTCTATGAAATGCGCTATGCGCCCGCACATGACAAAGCGCGTGAGTTAATTCAAGAGGGTGCGATTGGAAACATTGTTGGCATCCAGATTCAAACCCTCATCGATAAGCCACTGAGTTATTGGCAATCCGGTTATACCGGACGAACGACGAGTCCCTGGCGCGGCATTAAAGCTCAGGCCGGTGGTGGCGTAGTTTTGATGAACACGAGTCATCTGCTGGATGCCCTGACTTATATCACCGCTTTGCGTGTGACGAATGTGTCTGCCGAGGTTGGCACGTTGATGGCGAACGTCCAGGTGGAGGACTTTGCTACTGCCACGCTGCGATTCAACAATGGAGCCATAGGGAGTTTGATCGCTGGAGCCCATATCAAAGGGGCACATAACGATGAATACTTTAGCATTTATGGTACCGAAGGTCAGATCCGTTTGCCCGACCCCTACGGATCAAATGCCATGCAGCTCTATGTGCAGCGTAATTGGGAAGATTATGAATCTGGTGTGTGGCACTCCATCCAACCGGAACCAGTCCCGGTCCACGAACGCGCGATTGAAGAATTTGCCCAGGCAGTCCAAACAAAGAAGTGCGCGCCCATCAATGGCCACGACGCACGCTACGTTTTGTCTGTGGTGTTGGCCATCTACCAATCTGCAGTAGAAAAAAGGAACATTTCGATTTTATGAAACGAGGTGAATATGAAGGACATTGACTTACGCGGGATCATTCCAGCCATCGTAACGCCCATGACGAATGAAGGCGAACTGGATTTGCCAGCCCTGAGACGATATGTGCAGTGGCTGGCCGAACAGGGACCTGTCGCGCTGGCCGTAAACGTGGATACGGGGGAAGGTCCCCACCTCACTGCGGACGAAAAACGCCAAACGTTGGAGACAGTGGCCGAGGCCGTGGCCGGAAAATGTAAAGTGGTTGGCGGAATCGCTGGACCCTCTACTGCACAAGGCGTTGCAAACGCGCGGGCGGCGCAGGCTACCGGAGCGGACGCGTTGCTCGTCTTTCCCATCTCAGCATTTTTAGGACAGCCTCTCAATCCCGAAGTTCCCTATCGCTATCACGCTGCCATTGCCGAAGCCGTCGCCTTGCCGTTGATTCTATTCCAACTGCAACCGGCACTGGGAGGTGTGCTATTTACAACAGAAATTTTGCACAGACTGATTACGATCCCTTCCGTGGTTGCGATCAAAGAGGCCTCCTTTGATGCCATGCGCTTTTTGCAGGTCAAAGCCGCTTTGGAATCTGCCAGCCGAAAGATCACGTTCCTGACCGGCAATGACAATTTCATATGTGAGAGTTTCATTCTTGGGGCGGAAGGGGCATTGCTGGGATTCAGCACGCTGGGCACGCGCGAGCAAGTGAGCATGTTGGACGCGGTCCGGCGCGGTGATATCGATCAAGCCCGGGAATTGGGCTCTCGTCTTCAGCCCCTGGCAGATGTGATTTTCGCTCCGCCGGTCACCGATTATAGGGCTCGCACGAAGGAAGCGCTGAAGATGTTGGGAGTTTTGGAAAACACCACAGTCCGCCCGCCGCTTCTGCCCATTCCAGAGTCTGAGCACGAAACGATTCGACGCGCGCTGCAAAGTGCCGGGCTCCTGCTCTCTACAGTTAGGAGCTAAGAAGAAGAGAGACTCAAGGTCCTTGTTCAAATGTACTTGAGCCTCTCTGATGAAAAAACCGGAACATATCCATGAGGATGTCAGGCCTGGCCAGCCTATTCAACTATGGAAACCAACCTGTTCCAGTTCAGTCTAATTGTAGCAGAGGACAACTGAAGAGTCCGACGCGTTGAACTGGGTCGATCCTTGAAAGGAGATTTTGGCTGCGCTCAAGTGTTGTTGAATCAATGGTCGTTCGTGTCACTATTATCCTTAAGATAAAGAGGAGTAAGCATGAAATCGCAAATTCGAATCATGTTCGTTTTGATGCTGATCAGCAGCATCTTTCTTGTCCAATGTGGCGCCCCGCCCGCTACTCCGCAAACTGTTGTACAGACACAGATCGTTGTGCAAACGCAGCAGGTCGAAGTGGAAGTAACTGCCGCGGCCGCGCCGATCTCTGGAGAAGTAAAAGTCCTCCTGATCGGCAAGCCAGATGAAGATAGTCTCGATCCCGTGAGTGGAGCAAATATCCCTGGCGTTCAGCAACTGGAAGGAATGTTTGAAGCTGCTCATGATGGCATCGATATGCAAATCATCAATATCCCATGGGGTTCTGGTGCAACAGGCTACGGTCCAAAAACCGAGTCTATGATCCAGGCGCAGGAAGCATGTGTCTATCTGATGCCAGGCGCTTTTCAATATGGCCGTCGCGGTTATCTGGAGAACTTAGATCCGTGGATCGCCAACGACCCAAACTTCCAGGATGTGTGGCCCGGTGATTATCTCGAGCAATGGCGCGGCTGGGGTCCGGGCAACCCGGATAATCAATGGGCGCTGCCATACAGTGGAGGCAACCGCGTCATCCACTATGATTCAGTGCTCTTTGAACAATGGGGTGTAGAACCTTTGAGCCAGCATCCCACGCTGGATGAAATTGAAGAGAAAGCCAAGGCCATGACCGGTACCAACCCGGTGACCGGTGAGGAAAACTACGGTTACTGGTATCAGGGCAAATACATCAACTGGCAGTTCCAGGCGATTGCACATGCATTTGGTGCGACCTGGGGTACGGTGAATGCGGATGGGACCTGGACCATCAACTGGGATACCCCCGAATATCTGCAGGCCCTGGAATGGCTGGTCATGATGTCGCAATACGCTCCGCCCGGTGCTCTGGCCGCCGATGCCATGCCTGAAGGCTTCCTAACAGATTCAAACGTTGTCGCGATCATCCCTGAAGGTGAGACTGGCTACTATCTGACACCTTTTGTCAATGATCCAAAACTTAATGAACGCTTCCGCACTACCTACAACCTGCAAGGCCCGGATGGCAAGGGTGGCTTATTCATTGCTGATCCAGTGGCGATGGCCGCCAGTTGCCCAAACAAAGAGGCAGCCTGGGAGGTAATGAAATGGTTGACGATGAGTCCTGAATCACAGAAATACAATTTTGATTCGGGTGGTAATCTGCCAGTTATTGACGGCGCGGCAGAAGCGATCCCCGCCATCGGCGCGCTTGTGGATGCAGATGCCATCCTTAACCAGAATGCATTCGCCGAGATCCGCTATCCATGGGCTTCCGCGCAACCTCGCTTCTCATTGCAGGCTGCGATCGAGGCGGCTATCGCTGGAACTCTGACACCCAAACAGGCGCTGGAACAGGCCCAGCAGGAAACTGTAGACTGGCTTGCCCAGCAAATACCAACTCCCATCCCATAAGCCTCATCGAAGCACGGACTACGCACAAGTGTAGTGTTTTGATTGCACTGTGCGTAGTCCAATACGAGGAAGATATGTTAAGAAAACTTCGCAAGAGCCTAATCTGGTATGCATTCGTCGCACCGACGTTCATCCTGTACGGCCTCTTTGTGGCCTACCCCACGTTCGAGACCTTCCGGTTGAGCTTTTATCAGGAAGTGGCCACGCAGCAGCAATTTGTGGGTGCATTGCACTACATACGCCTGCTCGGTAATCAGGTTTTTCTGGCGGCTCTGCTCAACACTGCGTTTCTTGGCATCGTCTTCCTCATGATCATCATTCCACTTTCGCTGGTTATGGCTTCCTTGCTTAACAACTTGAGAGTGTGGTCGAATCTTTTCAAGGCGATTTATTTCCTGCCGCAAATTACATCCACTGTTGCCGTCGCGTTGGTCTTCAGTTATGTCTTCCAGCCAAATTGGGGATTGGTGAACGGCCTGCTGCGCCAGCTGGGAGTCGATCCGCTGCCCTTGTGGCTGGCTGAACCACGCTATGTACTGACGGGTTCACGTGCGGCTGTCACGATTCTTGCCATCTGGGTGGCGTTAGGATATTACATGCTGATTTTCCAGGCCGGATTACAAGCCGTTCCCGCTGAGCTTTACGATGCGGCCGTTGTGGATGGAGCCGGGCCACTCCAGACCTGGTGGTTGATTACACTTCCGAACCTGCGCCCCACCTTCATCTTTCTTTTTGTCACCGGAACGATCGACGCCATGTCGCGCTTCAGCGACTTGTGGATGTTAGGCGGCCCGGCCGGAACACCGGCTCGTTCCCTGCAAACGATCGTGCTGTATATGTATCAGACCGCCTTCGAAAGCAATGACTTCAATCTTGCATCTGCATCTGGCGTCATCTTGTTCGTTGTTGTCCTGATCCTCACCCTGTTCAATTTCCGTTCATTTCTACAGCGTGAGTTTTCCGGGCAATCAGGAGCGTGAACATGGCTTCCTCTGAGAATATTTCCCGTGCACAACCTGTATGGACTCTGCGCGGCTGGTTGAGTTCACACCGCAATTTTCAGCGCCTTCAACAGGTGATCATCTTCATGATCATGGTAGTTGGAGCCGTCGCGATGATCGCCCCATTCGAATGGATGCTGGCGACTTCATTCTCGCGTTCGGCAAATGTTGCCATGCCGCGCATCCCAACCTTTTGGCCCGCAGACCCAAGCAGCTTTAATTACAAAGTTGCTATTACAAACTTGCCCATGGTGCGTTATTACCTGAATAGCTTTATTGTCACAGTCGCATCTACGCTGGGTTATCTTTTCTTTAGCTCCCTTACTGGCTACGCCTTTGCAAAGGGGCGCTTCGTTGGCAAATCGGTTCTTTTTATCATTTTGCTTACTACGTTGATGATACCTTTTGAAATTCGAATGATTCCCATGTATCTCTTGATGCGTCAGTTAAATCTCAATGACACCTATGCCGCTTTGATTTTGCCGTTCATCTCAGGCGGCTTTGGTACATTCCTGATGCGACAATATATGAGTGCCATTCCAGATGAATTAATCGATGCAGCCCGCGTGGATGGCGCCAGCGAATTGACCATCTATACTCGTATTGTTTTGCCATTATGTGGCCCTCCTCTAGCGGCGCTAACCGTGCTTAGTGCGCTCTGGCGCTGGAATGATACACTCTGGCCCTTGCTCGTCATCTCTGACCGGAATCTTTTCACCGTGACATTCGGATTAGCCATGGCCAGTCGCTCTCAGGGAATCTATACAGGTGTCGCGCTGGCAACCTCTGCCATTGCGATTTTGCCGATCATGATTTTATATTTGTTCCTCCAGCGCTATATCATTCGTGGCATTATGCTGACCGGGTTAAAGGGTTGAGCATGTCGCGGTGCTCTGATGTTATAAAGAAAGGTGATGCATGACTCTACGTTTTGACCCTGCCCACATAGACCAGTTCAAAGCGCAAATTCGGGGTATCCCCGGTTATCCAACGGGTGAAGATCTGCCGGTTCGAGAAATGATCTTTGAATCCGGTGCGATCTGGCGCCTGCCAGATTTGCTCCTCGCCGCTGGAATGAAACCTGACCAGGTTTTGTCACTGGTCATGGATCGAACACTGATGAAGCGCGAAGGTAGGAATCTCAAAGAACTCCTTCTGCATATCCTTTTGAATGCAGGCTATCAATTTGATGTGATTTTGTTGGAACCTGATAGTACCGGTCAGGTCCACACGGATTTTGCACAGATCAATTTCGTCAAGGCGCGTTTAAGGCCAAACTCGGCAGTAATGTCTGTTGGTTCAGGAACCGTCACCGATATTGCCAAGCATGCCTGTTACATGTATCAGCAAGAGCATAACGTTCCACCGTTGCCTTTTGTCGTCTATCAAACGGCCAACAGCGTCAGCGCCTATACTTCGAATATGGCCCCCACCTTTGTGGACGGGGTAAAGCGCACCCTGCCCTCTCGGTACCCCGATGTGTTGATCTGTGATCTGGAAACCTTGCGTGATGCACCCCGTTCCATGACGGTTGCCGGGGTAGGCGATTTGCTGGCTGCCTTCGGCAGTTATGCGGATTGGTGGCTGGCCTATCGGCTTGGAATGGATACAACCTATACGGAGTTTGCCCAGACTCTAATGGGACCCCTGGACGAAATTTTTCTGGCGCAGGCTAAGGGTTTGCGGGAAGGCACGTTGGAAAGCACCGCTGTGTTGGCAAAGCTCATTGCACTGGGAGGGCTGGCCATGTCCCTCTCGCATGCAACCGCCCCTCTTTCGGGATATGAGCATGTAATCTCACATGTCCTGGATCTAATCGCTGAGCAGAAGCACAGACTGTTGGCACAGCACGGAACCCAGGTGGCACTGACTACATTGCTTACCACCACTGCATACCAGATTCTATTCACGGAATTTGAGCCAGCCGAAGTTAATTTGGAACACTGCTATCCAACCGAAGCGCAAATGAAGGCACGGATCGAGTCGTCATTTAACCCGCTTGACCCTACGGGACATGTCGCGGCAGAGTGTTGGTCTGACTATAAGATCAAGCTGGAGGCCTGGCACGCACACCGCGCCGATTTCGAGCAGGCGCTTCGTGATTGGCCCGCCATTCGCGCTCAGCTCAATACCCTGGTGAAGCCACCCGAGGTGGCAGCCAAAATATTGGCTGCCATTGCATCACCCGCCCGTTTTGACGAGTTAACGCCTGTGCCAACAACCACGGAAGTCGAGTTTGCTTTCAGGAACGCACCACTCATTCGCCACCGCTTTACCCTGGGCGATTTGTTTGTATTCTTAAACTGGGACCAGGCGGCGTTGTGGACCCAGGTGAACAAAAATTCTTGATATAAGGGAGCAAACTATGACAGCCCAATTCCCCAAACCCGAACTGATCGTCATGCTCACCCACCATGACCAAACGGTTCATAACGCGCTGGAGCTTTTCGAAGGTCTGAGAGATTGTCCTATTACACACTGGGGGTTCAAGGATGTAGGGCTGGCACCAGACGAAATGAAGGCTGTGGTCGTGGCCATGAAGGCCGCCGGAAAAACCACCTTCCTCGAGGTTGTGAGCCTTTCGGAAGAAGAGGGATTGCGCGGCGCGCGGTTGGCCGTTGAGTTGGGCTTTGATATTCTGATGGGAACTGTATTCTTTCCCTCCATCTCTGCATATCTGAAGGACAAACCCGTACGGTATTATCCATTTCCCGGTCATGTTCACAGCCACCCCAGCATTCTTGATGGCACCATCGATGAGATCGTTGCCCACGCTCGTGAGCTGGAAGCTCACGGAGTCCACGGGTTGGATTTGCTGACGTATCGTTACGATGGGGAGGCTTCGCGCCTGCTCCAGCTTGTCGTC